>TARA_R110002124_G_scaffold160283_1_pt1 | contig 10435 bp, 6 predicted proteins | sample TARA_R110002124 | Tara Oceans TARA_R110002124 (sample SAMEA4397445) | marine metagenome | biome: Polar Biome; feature: [SRF] surface water layer (ENVO:00010504); material: water (ENVO:00002006), including particulate matter (ENVO:01000060) such as... | depth 5 m | reverse complement strand
ATTGAAGTAGTCGTAGCGGGCACCCAGTACGGTGCGAATGCTGTCGCTCCAGGTGAGCTGGCTTTCAGCGAAGACGCTCGTGTTCCACTGATCAACACGATCACTGCGCACCGGCCCCAGGCGGCGCTGGCCCTGTGTCTTGTAAAGCCCCACTTCATCGATATCATCATAGCGGAACTCGGCGCCGTAACGGTTTGTCATCGCCATCCCACCGAGATTCAAGTGCTGTTTGTACGCGGTTTTACCGCCGTATATCCAGCGATCGTCGCGCTGTTCAAACTGGTCACCATTGGTCTCGTCGTCGAGAAAATAGGTGAAGTTGGACCACAGGTTCAAGGTGTAGCGTATCGCGTATGCGGAGATATCCCAGTTGGGGTTCTGCCATTGAGTGGACACGCTGTAGCGCCGCGACTTGCCGCCCAGCGTCTCGTCAATCGAACCGAGCTCGTCAATGGTGCCGTCTGCAACTGCACGCAGGGGAATCTGGTCAGGGCTGTTCCATTTGTTATCGTAGGCCATTGCGCTCACACTGGCCTCACCATCGCCCAGCGGTTGCACATACTTCAATAGCGCATTGACCTTCTTCACATCCTCCTTGATATCACTCCACGGCCCGTCATATCGGTTCAACTCAAGCGCGTAGGTAGCACTGCCCTGCAACAGCGACCGGCTGTCCAGCAACAGCATGCGGTAAAACGCATTCTCCCCCGCGCCCAGCTCAAGCAGGCCGTCCTCAAATCGATTGGCCGTTTTCATCTCTGCACTGCCCGCGCTGCTGAAGTCATTGACATCGGCATAGTAAGGGCCTTTTTTATACGCCAGGGTGGCAATCGTTTCGGGAATGACGAAGTTCAGGTCGGTGTAGCCCTGTCCGTGGGCGTGGGTGCGCATGTTGACCGGCATACCGTCGACGAACGTGGCGAAGTCGGTGCCATGATCCAGATTGAACCCGCGCAGAAAATACTGGTTGGCCTTGCCGGTACCGCTGTGCTGCGTCACCACCATGCCGGGAACCAGTTCCAGTATATCGCCGGTGCGCAGCAGCGGACGCAGTGCGATCTCCTGCTGGCTGACCAATCCCTGGGAGGCAGACACCGCATCGCCCACCAGATTGATATGCCTGCCGGTCACATGCACTTCCTCCAACCCGGGTGCAGGGGCAGCCGACGCAAACGCGGGAAGCGACAGCAATAGAGCGCTAAGCAGGCGAGTAAACATTCCGGGAAAGTTCCTGATGGCTGTTGTCAGAGCACTCGGCGCAGACTATTTCACTGGGCGCTTGACTGCGTCGAACAATACGTTATGGTTGCGCCGAATACGGGCGCGAGGATAGTGTCGGAAAAACGTTGAGTCAAAGATATTATCTATAAATATCAATAACATAAGGTATTACTTGCCAGAGAATACGGAGCACCATAACACCGATCGACGATCGGTCTTCTTCCAGGATCACGACCGTGCAAAAAAAGCCTCCCCGACCCAGTAACACACTGCCCCAGTTGGGCGAACTGGAACTCACGCTGCTGAACGCACTGTGGGAATCAGCGGATCAGTCGGCACAGATCCTCAGGAAAAGATTGCCAGCCTCACACGCCAGCAGCCTGAGCACAGTGCAGTCCACGCTGGAGCGACTGCATCGCAAGCAACTGGTGCAGCGCGAGAAGCGCGGGCACGCCTATGTCTACCGCGCGCGGCTGGGCCGATCAGAACTGCTCGGGAAACTACTCGGCGGAGTGATCCGCCAACTCCACACCGGAAGCCTGGAGCCAATCCTCAGTAGTTTCGTCGATTTTGCAGATCGCTTCGACGAGGAGACGCTGGATCAGCTGGACGCGTTGGTCCAGCAACGACTTGAAGAGAGGGGGGACCAGTAGTGCTGTCACTACTCTCGTCGATACTGTTGTGCATTTTCACACTGTGGCTCCTGTTGGGCGCGCTGCAGGGCGCAAGCTACCGGCTTTTACAACCGACATTGAAAGCCATCGACCCCGCCCAGGCCAGCACCCTTATTCTCGCCTGGCAGGCACTGCCACCGGTGGCTGCGCTGGCCGCCAGTTATGTACTCTACTCACCCGATCTCGCGCAGTGGTTTGTTGCCGGACACTGCCACACAAGCCGGTGCTCCATGCACGGGCCACAGTCGTCACTGGCGATACTGCCGGTTGCCGCTGTTGCGACATGGACCCTGTATCGACTGGCGAAGTGCCTGTTGCGACAGTGGCTGCCGGCACGCCGCCTGCGCGGGTATCTGATGCAAATCGGGGAGAGCACGGGCGATTTCGTTAGCCTGGCCTCCAGCCAGCCAATCGCATTCACTGTCGGCTGGCTGAAACCGCAGATATTTATCTCACAGGGGATGCAAGAGGCCTGCTCACCCCGGGAGATCGAATGCATCGTGTATCACGAGGCAGCGCACCGGCAGCGGCGGGATAATCTGCGCTTGCTAACAAGCCGACTGCTGACCGCGCCGCTGCCAAACCGCTGGACCCAGGACGCACTGGATGATCTGCAACTGTGTTGCGAGCAGGCTTGCGACATCAGCGCTGCGTCGATGCTGTCGCGTGAATCCGTGGCTGCGGCATTGATTAAAGTGACGAGAGTACAGCAGCCGTGGCCCCCTGTCGGCAGCCTTGCATTTGCCGGCAATCAAACACAGCAGCGCATTCTCGCACTGCTGGATGAACCACAGGGGCGGTTAAAAAACCAGGTCGTCTTCGCGATTACGTCTGTAGTGGTGTTGATCATTCTGGCGATGATCAACCCACTGCACCGGGCGATCGAACTGATACCCTGACGGTACCTAAAGGGGCTCCGGGTTGAGAAGACTCAGCAGTTGCGGGGATACCATCGGCTCGCTGTCAAAACTGCTACCCAGCGCCAGATAAAGGCTGACCCGGTTGCGCAACAGCGCATAACGCAGATCGATGGCGTCTGCGCGTATCGCGAGTTCCCGCGTTTGCAGTTGCAGCACGGACTGCATGTCGGATGCGCCCGCCTGGTAGCGATCATTTGCCAGTTGCACGGCCTTGTCCAGTGAGGCGACACCGCGCTCGACGTACACCAACTCGCGACTGAAGTAGTGTTCATTGCCGAGACCCGTCTCGACCTCGTTGAATGCGCTGAGGACGGTGCTGCCGTAATTGGCGACCGCCGCCTGCTGCTGGGCATCACCTATCGCGATCTGGGCGCGCAGGGCACCGCCCTGGTAGATCGGAATCTGCATGCCGATCTCGGCGTGACCCAGCCACGGGTTGATATCAAGCAGGCCGATCAGGTTATTACTGAAGCGCCCCACTTCCAACTGAAACGAAAAATCCGGCAACAGTGCCAGCCTGTCTGCCTCCAGTGAGCGGAACGCACTGCGCACCTGCTGCTCAGCCGCTACTACATCGGGTCGTCGGGACAGCAGGCTCAATGGCGCCGAGCCATCGACCGGTGGCGGCAATGCATTCGCCTGCAGCGCCACCGCTATCTCCGCCGCGGGATAGCGGCCCAGCAGCAGTTCCAGATTGCGCTTTGCGATCGCCAGATTATTGTGGGCATCCTGCAACGCGGCCTCGCTCGCATCCAGAGCCGCTTGCGCCTGGATCACATCGAACTCCGAGACCTTGCCAGCGCTATTGCGCACGCTGCTGACATGCAGTAGTTGCCGGTATACCGATTCGGACTCGCGGGCAAGCTCCAGCAGATGCGAGGCCTGTACCGCAGCGAACCAGCTCTTGGCGGTCATCGCCGCCAGTGACTGCCGTGCGAAGGCATAATCCAGCGATGCTGCTGCGTAGTTCGCCTGCGCCGCCGATTTCTGCGCGCGCAAGCGGCCCCAGATATCCAGCTCCCAACCCAGGGCGACGTTAAACTGGTGTGCGGTATCGGTTTTTGACTCATCGTAATCGCGGGTGCCGGTTTCACCGACCTGGCCACCGATTTGCGGCAGCATTTGCGCACTCGCCAGATTGATACTCTGGGCCACCATCAGCACGGTGCTGGCGGCCTGCCGCAGATCCGGGTTGTGAGCCAGTGCCTCGCTGACGATGGCCTGCAACTGCGGATCGTCAAAACTCGCCAGCCAGTTGTTGCCCACCTCACCCGGCAGACTGCCGGATTGATGCCAGCCGGGAGGTATCACGGTGGTAGCGGGCAGCGCGCGCTGCAGTACCTCGTCGCGCTGCGGCGGTGTGGTGAGCGCACAGCCCGTGAGCCAGACCGTGGCCAGCAAAAGACAGGCACCACGCCCGACGCAGACACCGCCACCCCTTTTCCACATAGTCGCTGCCTTCATCCCGCCGCTTCCTGTGTTATATCGGGAGAGGATACAGCCAATATCCCCAGGCCTTGATGCGTATTGCGATGCGGCGCAGGTACGCAAAGCTGGTGTGTTCGGTGTAAATCGCCGCTATACCCTGACCGCCAATCGGAAAGCCAGACTGGTCGGGGCCGTCGAATACAATCTTCACCGCAAACTGGCCCTCTGGCGCCTCGGGCGGCGGTGGGCTATACACCTGCATCGCGCCGCTGGGCAGGGTCTGACCGGCAGCACTGCCTTTCCAGATATCGTCAACGGTCGCACTAAAGATCTGGCCAGGATACAAACCGAGCGCCACCTCCACCTCCTGCCCTTTTTTAACAAATTTCAGGTTTTCCTGGTTGTAGGTCGCCAGCAGATAGCGATCGTCATCACAGATGAACGATGCGATGGCGCCAAAACGCACAATTCCGGCGACCATACCGGGCCGCACCTGCAGGTTCATGATGCGCCCGTCCTCGGGCGCTACGATAGTGGTGTTATCGAGATAGTACTGCGCCTGCTTCAGCTTGGCCTCGGCCTCCGCCACGGAGGTATTCACGCCGTCTATCTGCGACTCGTAGCGCGCCTGCGCCGCCACCAGTTCAGCGCGGGCTTCCTGCAACGCGGCCCGACCGACTTTGGCCTGCGCATTTGCTCGCTGTAATTCCTCTTCCGAGCCGGCACCCTGCCCGGCCAGGCCGGACGCCAGTTGTTGCCCGTACAGGTCGAAGTCCAGCTGTGCCTGCGCCATCGTGACTTTCTGTTGCGCCACCAGCACGTCGGCTTCCAACACCTTCACGTTCTGTTTCTCTTTGGCGACCAGCGCCTGCATTTGCTGGACCTGGTACTCGTAGGGACGACGGTCAAAGCGAATCAGTGGATCGCCTTTCTTGACCGGCTGGTTCTGTTCGACCAGCACTTCTGTCACGATCGTGGGTTCAGGTAGGCGCGGCACCAGTTGGATGGTGTACTGCACAATGGTGGCAGTACTGCTGCTGGGTGTCATGAAACGCATCCCCACCAGAAACACCAGGATCAAATGCAGGCCGACCCACATCGACACTACTGCCCATGGAATCGAGAATTTTATCCATTTGAACTTGAAGAAAACCAGCCACATTATCGCGGCATAAATAATACAAATCAGCAGTGCAGCTGCCATCGTAATGTATCTCCGGGTTTAGGCTGCGGAACTAGTCTTCCGACTTCTCTTTTGCAGCGGGCACGTCCTCTTCCCCGCGCAGACGCGCGATCTCTTTCGCTATGGCTTCGCGCTCCTCTGCAGGGAAGCGGCGAATGTCGATGATATCAGTGGGTTTGAATGCCCATATGAACGCCTGAATCCAGGGTACGACCGCCAGCAGACCCGCCCAGCCCATCATTTTGACGGCTTCGGCATCGGGGTGATTACGTGAAATGGCGATTTTCCCGGGCAGGCCCGCGACCAATACCAGCACCACCACTCCCGCTATCGCGAATATAATCAGCGCGAGAAACGTAAGGTAGTCCCAAAGACCAATCTCGACCCCAGCCATAAGAATTCCCCGTGATACTGTTTTTTATCGCGCCACATAATAGACCGAACCAAGCGGCAAATACAACGCGAGCGAGCGCTTAGTGTGGAGCGCATCACCGCGCAACTGTAGATATCTTGCCAATAGCCTCATACTATTTCTTATACTGAGCGACAACAGCGACTTTGTACTGCGCCGGTTCAGGTACCAGGTCATACACAACAATCACGCTGCCCAGGATTATGCAATGTCGATACCGCCCTGGCCAACAGGCATCCTGCTACTAACGCTCACACTCGCCGTGGGCTGCTCAGGAAAATCCAGCGAGCAACATATTGTATTGGCCGAGGAGTATATCGGCCAATCCCGCTATGACACGGCGACTATCGAGCTCAAAAACGCGATTCAGAAAGACCCTCGCTCCGCCAGGGCCCGCTGGCTGCTGGGGCAGAACTATCTGGTCACCGGCGACATGGAGTCCGCCGCCAAGGAACTGCAGCGCGCGAGCGAGCTGGGTTGGCCGCGCAACGAGGTGCTGCCCGCGCTTGCCAAAGCGCTACTGGCTCAGGGAGAGTATGTCCGCGTCTCCGAGTTGCCCCGGGGCGAACTCGATGCCGGCCCAAGGGCCGAACTGATGGCGGTGCAAGCGCTGTCGGACTACGCCCAGGGGGAAACAGCGAGCGCCGAAAAATTGATCGAACAGGCACTGGCGCTGGCACCTGATAGTCCCTACGTGCAGATTGCCCAGGCGAGGATACAGTTCGCCCTGCAGGACTTTTCAGGCGCGCTGGCGGCCACCAGAAAAGTACTGGACGAATTACCCACCTCAGCTCAGGCCTGGAGTGTTCGCGGCGATGTGTATATGCAACAACGCAAGTACGAAAAGGCATTGGACGCGTTCAGCAAGGCTATTGAATACCAGCAATACAATCCCGCTGACCGACTCAAAAGAGCACTGATACGCCTGCAGTTACAAAAATATGACGGCGCGCTCGCCGATGCGAAAGTGCTGTTGCGCTCTTCACCCAACAACCCCGGTGGCAACTATGTCAAAGGCGTTGTCCTGTTCCAGAAGGGGCGCTACCCGGACGCGCTGCGCCCGCTGTCGCTGGCCGAACCAGCGTGGAAGACTTTCCCGCTGACACTGTTCTTCCTCGGCTCTGCCAACCTGATGCAGGACAACCTGGAACAGGCGGCAACCCACGCTGCAAGATTTCACAACGCGGTTCCACACAACATCGCTGGACGCAAATTGCTGGCCACTATTCGCCTGAAGCAGAAGGACTACCTGGCAGTGGAAGAGTTGCTCTCACCGGTACTGGAAGAACAGCCCGACGACACCGACACACTGACACTGCTGGCCAATGCACTGTTGTTTAACAACCGCGTCGATGAGGGCATCGCGTTGCTGGAGCAAGTGGCGCAGTTACGACCCGCCTCCGCGCAGGCCCGGATACGCCTCGGCACAGGCCTTATTCTCGGCGGCGACAGCGAAGCCGCGAACACGCAACTTGAAACCGCGCTGGAACTGGACCCTGAATTCCAGCAGGCAGGCGTGCTGTTAGTACTGAGCCATCTGCAAAACCGCGACTACGCCGCTGCCATCGATGCGGCAACTACCTACCAGCAACGCCATCCCGACGCTGTGATGTCGTACAACCTGTTGGGCAAGGCCTATCTGGAAAATGGCGAGACAAAACAGGCACAGGAGGCATTTGCACGCGCCTTGGACGTCGCGCCCGGTGACCCCTTCGCCAATCAACAGCTGGCGGCGTTGGCACTCGAGGCGGGAGACGCGGTCACAGCCCGACGCTATTACGACACGGTGCTGAAACACAACCGCAATCATCTCCCTACCCTTATCCAGCTCGCCCTGCTCGACGCGAAGGAGGGCAATGAGGAGGCCGTGGTTGAAGGCATGGAACGCGCAATGACGGCGCACCCGGCAGCGCTGGAACCGAGGTTACTGCTCGGTCGATACTATCTTGCGACGGGAAAACCGGAACGACTGCCAGCGCTGTTTTCCACGCTGGACAACCGCCAGCGTCGCTCTCCCAAGGTAATGCTGTTGCTCGCACTCTCGCAGATATCGGATGCTGACAACATCAGCGCGCAGTACACACTGGAAGAGATGATGCGATCCACGCCGGAAACACCGCAGACACATCACCTGCTGGCGATGGCTGTCGCTGGCACAGGCGATGAAGCAGGTGCTCGCAAATCACTGCGCGCCGCGCTCGAACTGGACCCGAAATTCCTCCCGTCGAGACTGGCACTGGCGCGTATGGACCTCGCCGACATGGCGTTGGATGATTTGCGCCAACATCTGCAAGTACTGGTGGACCTGGCGCCGAATACACCCGATGTGCTGCAACTGCGGGCGGCGATGGCAGCGATCGACAAGCAGCCGACGCACGCAGTGGCATTGAGTCGACAGGCATTCGCGCAGGCTCCCGGCACCCACACCGTGCTGGAGCTCGCACACTACCTGAAATCAGCCGGCGACATAAATGCTGCCACCCAGGCGCTGCGCGATTGGATCGCCGACAATCCGTCGGATCAACGCGTTCGGCTGGCACTGGCTGAACAACTGCAACGGAGGGGCCTGCAGCGGGAATCACTGGCGCAGTATGAGGCTTTGCTGGAAGCAGACCCGAGAAACATTGTCGCCCTCACCAAACTGTCCCAGGCACTGCGGGAGACCGCACCTGCGCAATCGCTGGTGCTGGCAGAGAGAGCGAACGCATTGGCCCCGGACTCCCCGGACGTTCTCGATTCGCTGGCGATGGCGGCCTATGCCAACGGCGACTACCGGAGGGCCGGTCTCAGCGTGCGCCGCGCCATCATGAAAGCTCCCGATTCACCAGTGTACCGCTACCACAACGCGGTGATCCTTATCGCACAGGGGAACACCAACAGCGCTATTGCCGTGCTGGAACAATTGCTGGACGGGGATACCCGGTTCGCTGACTACCGCAATGCAGAGCGGCTGCTGAGTGAACTCAAGAGCCAGCCGTGATCTGATCTGCGGTGCACAAGCGCCGGCACACTGAGAGCGCGTGTCGGTGCGGTCAGCCGGGAGCATGAGCCCCGACTGGGAATCGAACCTGTCACCGTTTCAACGCGCCTGGCGACGTCGGCGCGATGACATCACCAAAAGACCTGTCACCACCAGCACCAGTGTACCCGGCAGCGGCACGTCGCCCGTGGATTCACGCACATTGATGCGCAGGCTAAGCACAATCGGATCGAGGGCGATATCATCAAAGCCGGTCAGGGTACTGAACGGATTCAGCGTGATGCTGTCCTCGTACACACCCAGTCCCAGTAGCGTGGTATCCAGCGACACCATCAGGTTATCCAGGATGTCACCAGCTGCGATATCAAAGAAATCATCGAAGCTGGTCATACCGTTGAGACAGAAAATCGCACAGCTGCCCAGTGACGAGAAGCTGCCAGCCAGCAGGTCGGCAGGGCCAGTGGCAATATTCTGAATCCCCAGCACATCCTCGAACATCGCACCGAGGTCATCGGAGAAGATGGTACCGAAATCCAGCAGGAAGGCGCTGCCTGAACCACTCAACACCGCGTCGCCGCCCGGATCGGGCACGTCGACAAAAGCAGCTTCCGCCAGATTGTTGACGGTGCCGGTGAAGGCGACCGTCTGGCTACCGAGGTCCACATCGCTGAGATGATCATTGTGGCTGGCAAAACCGAGACTGGCCGCACCGGAGAACACACCCGCAACCGAGGTGTCCATGCCGACGCCAAGTGCCCTGGTGTCACCAGCAGCCACATCTCCGGTCAGCGCATCGACCGAGAACGGTGTATCGACACTGCGAGAGGTTTCACGCAGGTCATCCACCAGCGCGCCGGTACCCGTGTTGGCGACATCAATGCTGGACAGCGCCGCCGTACCAACACGTACGGTGCCAAAATCCACCGACGGTGTGACACTGGCGACCGCCTCGGCGTACACCGATGTATTGACCTCAACCTGCTGCCCCCCGACATCGACATTGTCGCCCAGGCCAAAGGCCTGGCCATTTGATTCATAGGCCACATCGACCTGGCCGTTGAACACACCGGCCGTCGCGGTATCCGCCGACACACTGAGGGTGCTGCTGTCAGAGCTGCCGGCCGCCAACGCGACGACAGGGCCACCGGTCACCGAGGCATTGCCACTGGCAGACGCACTGGCGTCCAGGTTCTCCGAGTAGCCGTCCGCGACCGCCGTATTCTCTATGGTCAGGTTCTGGCCCACCGTGTCCCCTACCCGCGCGTAGAACTGGATCGGGTCGGGTGAAGCAGCGCCCTCGGCCAGGCGGTACACGGCACCTGTCACCGCCACATCCTGCGAGGGCAGTGCAGTTGTCCCAAGATCGCTGCTGCCAGTGCCATCGGATTCAAAATCGATGGTGGCGTTGCCGGACTTGTCACCCGCCGTGCTGGTGTCGATGCTGACCGCTATCGCCGAGTCATTGGTAGCACCGGGGCCCAGCAGCGCGAACGAGCCGCCGTTGTTCAACACGCCGCCGGTGGTGCCCGCCGCCTGCGCATTCAGCGCCTCGGAGAAACCGTCGTCCGGCACATCGTTGGTGATCGACACTGCCTGCTCGGCCACCACATCACCCTG
>TARA_R110002124_G_scaffold4800_9_pt1 | contig 10491 bp, 10 predicted proteins | sample TARA_R110002124 | Tara Oceans TARA_R110002124 (sample SAMEA4397445) | marine metagenome | biome: Polar Biome; feature: [SRF] surface water layer (ENVO:00010504); material: water (ENVO:00002006), including particulate matter (ENVO:01000060) such as... | depth 5 m | reverse complement strand
TTCATGGCGCAACATCCATCTGCAGTTTCGCGCTATGGTTGTTGGGTTTTACATGAGGCATGATGCGTCCGGGACACTGATCCTGGGCGGGGGTCGGCGTTTTCGCCCCTCTAGCGGCGGTTCGCGGCCGGATTGGGGGCCAACTTCTGGGCCCAGGCATCCGCCGCGGCCACCAGTTCCTTGTATACCAGTTCGTGAAAGGTTTTCGACTTTCGATGGGGGTCGGCGATGCCCCTGGCGCCGACCCATTGATCGAACAGCATAACCTTGCCCATCAATTGCGGGTTGGATTCGCCGATCGCGCGGCGATGGCCAGGTTCCAGCACCAGGATAAGATCCTGATCCGCCGCCAGCTCGCCGGTGAACTGGCGCGCGCTGTGCCCGGCCAGCGACAGCCCGTTCTCGGCGGCGACCTCGGTGGCGGTCGGGTCGGCTTCATGGCCGACCAGCGCGCCGATCCCGGCGGAAGTCACGGTGATCCCGGCATCCCCAAGGCGCTGGCGCAGCAACCGTTCGCCCACCGGCGAGCGGCAGATATTGCCAACGCAGACAACCATGATCTTGTTGAAGTTCTGAGCCATGTCTATCGGGTCCGTTCCAATACCGGTCGCGCAAGAATGCGTGCGCGCCAGTGGAATACCACAAGGCCGCTCCAGGGCACAATGCGCTGTGGGCAGGTGAAAATGCTTGCCTTGTTCATCTTTTTGTGCGGCACTTCCAGCGGTCGTAGATCCGGGCGCTGGAAGATCCGCACCACGGACCAGCCGACCCGTCAAGAAGGAGGGCTGAGGTCGTGGCGCAACCGAACATCATTCTGATCATGGCCGACAACCAGCAGGCCCGCACCCTGGGATGCTACGCAAACCCGGAAGTCCACAGCCCCAATCTGGATGCGCTGGCCGCCAGCGGGATGCGCTTTGACCAGGCCTGGTGCCCGAACGCCTTCTGCTCGCCCAGCCGGGCCTCGGTTCTGACCGGGATGCTGCCATCCCAGCACGGGGTTCATTCCTGGATCGACGACCGGAACATGCAGGACTGGCCGCGCGGCTGGCATGCGCTGGCCGGGATCGAAACCCTGCCCGAGAGGCTCAGGCGCCTGGGCTACCGCACCGGGCTGTTCGGCAAGTATCATCTGGGCGAAACCGCGACCCCCGGCGCCGGCTGGGATGACTGGGTGACGATGGAGCACGGGCATGTGCGCTCGTTCTACGCCAACGGCATCATCGACAACGGCCGTCAGTATGAGCAACCCGGCCATTCGGTGGATTTCTTCACCGACAAGGCGGTCGATTTCATCGGCCGTCAGACAGGCCCGTATTTCGCCTTTGTGCCGTTTCCCGCGCCCTACGGTCATTGGCCGGCAACCAATGACGGCAATCGCAACCGGTTTTCCGCGCTTTATGATGACTGCCCCGTGGATTCGATCCCGCGCGGGCCGATCTCGGCGCAGGCGGTGGCGCATTATGATCGCATCAAGGCGCAGAGCGGTGGCGGGCTGGATTTTTCCATGCTGATGCGCGCGCCCAACGACCTGGCCACCTTGCGCAACTACTTCAGCCAGATCACGCTGATAGACGACGCGGTGGGGCGGATCATGGCCGCCGACCCGGATGCGCTTATCATCTATACCGCCGATCACGGGCTGTCGCTGGGCCAGCACGGGTTCTGGGGCCATGGCGCGGCCACATGGCCGTCGAACATGCACCGCGCGGCGCATTCGGTGCCGTTGATCGTGCGTGCGCCGGGGGCGCTGCTGGGGGCGCCGGTTGGGGTTTCTGTGGACCGGCAGGTTTCGAACATGGACCTGCATGCGACGATCCTGGATCTGCTGGGCGATGAGCCTGATCCCGCCCGCCCCAGCCGGTCCTTTGCGCCCCTGTTGCGCGGCTCCCTGTCGCCCGGCCCTGATCCGGACGAGGTTTTCGCCGAACAAGAGGAAACCCGCGTGATCCGCACCCCGCGCTGGGCGTATTTCAAGCGCTTCCGTGGGCCGGGGGCGGATTTTGGCGATGCGCTGTTCGATCTGAGCGCTGATCCAGACGAGACCCGCAATCTGGCGCAGGATCCGGCCCATGCTGGCGTGGTGGCGGATCTGTCGGCCCGGATCGACACCTATTTCGCCCGTTATGCCGACCCGCGCGCCGATCTGTGGCACGGGGGCAGGCCGATCCAGAATTCGACCATGCGGTCCTTCTGGCAAAAGGCCTGGGGCAAGGACTGGGCCCCGGTCTATGGCTATGCCTAAACTCCATGCCAATGCCTGAATGGAGCCCGGGCCGGGGGTGTTCCGGGGGTTATTCCTCCCGCGCGCGCCATTCCCGGAACCGGATCACCGCGTTGGCCCCCAGCGTCTGAACCGGTTGCGGCGGCAATTTGCGGGGCGGCGCCTGGGTGCCGAAATGGCGGGTGATATCGCTGCTGACGCCGCAGGCCAGTTCGGCCGCGCCGATCCCGGTCAGGGTGCCGCGTGCGGTGCCCAGCCCGTTTTGCACGCAGGCCGCGAACACCCCGTCGTCCAGCGGCTTCATCACCGACACGCCGTTCAGGCTTAAACAGAGCGGCCCGGCCCAGGCGTATTCCATGCGCATCCCGGCCAGCGCCGGGAAGCGCGCGTCGAACTTGCGCTGCATGATGCGGCGGGCACGCGCCAACCCCGCATCCGATGGCGCCATCCCCGGGCGCAGGCTGGCGCAGGTGCGGGTGATGATCCGGTTGCCGCCCTGCGCGGTGTCGATGCGCCGCACGGTGGTGCCCATCGGATCCGACGGGGTGATACCCCAGCGGGGTAGACCGCCCAACGCCGCCCGTTGATCGGCATCCAGGTCCGGGGTCATCACGGCATAAAGAAACAGGTGCATCAGCCGCCCGCGTTCAAACCCGAAGCTTTCCAGGTGGCCGTTATTGGCCAGGATCACGCGCGGGGTCGTGATCCGCGCCTGCGCGGTCTGGACAGACCAATCCGGCCCGGCGCGCTGAAAGCCGGCGACCGCTGACCCTTCGTGGATCATCACGCCCGCCCGCGCCAGGCCCTGCGCCAGCCCGCGCACATAGCCGGCGGGTTGCAGCATCACGGTGCCCGGCGTGAACAGGCCCGAGCGGTAGTGGCGGCTGCCGGTGATGGCGTGCATCGCCTGCGCGTCCAGCCGCTCATGCGCCTCACCCAGGGCGGTCAGGTGGCGGGCATAGGTGGCGTTGTGGCCGTCGGCCTGGGCACTGGCCGCCCCGTTGATCTTGCCCGAGGGATCGAAGAACGCGGGATCGATGCCGTAGTCCTGCACAGCCTGTCGCGCAAAGCCGATGGCCTGCCGATTCAGCGCCGTCACCGCGTGGTCATCGCCCGCCCCGGCATAGTCGTCGGATTGCAGATCATGCGGCAGGTCGATCATGAAGCCGGAATTGCGCCCCGCCGCGCCTTCGGCGATACGCCCGGCGTCCAGCACCATGATCCGCGCGCCCGGCTGCAACTGCTTCAGCCGCCGCGCCGCCGACAGCCCGGCAAACCCCGCGCCGATGATGACGAAATCGGCGGTGGTGTCGCTGGTCAGGGGTGTAGCCGGGGGCTGGTCCGGCAAGATCGCACTCCACGCGGCGGGGCCGAGGTGGCAAGGCAGGCGCTTGGCGTGATAGGCGGTCATGGCGGGCGCTCAGGTCTGTGTGGCGGGATTCAGCCGGGTGTCGATGGCATCCAGGGCCTGCGTCAGCGCGTCAATCGCGCCGCCTTTGGTCAGCCCGTCAACCATCATCAGGCTCAGGGTGCCGGGCGTGGCCAGCGCTTCTTTCTCCGCCGTCAGGCAGCCGGCATGCTTGCCCATCGCCGTCAGGAACCCGGCGGCAAGCTGCGTGGTGTAAAGCGCCGCGTCATCGGCGTTGCCTGTCTTGGCGGCCAGCCAGTCCGCCCCGGTTTCCAGCATCGCCAACAGGCCGGGAACCAGCGCGCAGATGGCGAAATGGCTGTTCAGCGCGGATTCGGTCGGAACGTCGACAACCGGGTTTCTGGCGCCGAACAGCGGGGTGATGGCCGCGCCGTTGGGATAGACCGCCAGCGGGCAGCCGCCCTGTTCCAGAAATCCCAGCGGGATCATGATGCTGATATCGGTTGCCGGCGCGCACCATGCGGCCAGATCCGCCGCCGGAACCCCGGCCATCACCGACACGATGCGCTGGCCTGGCCAGAAATCCAGCCCCGGCAGGACGGTTTGGGCCAGTGCGGGGCGCAGGCACAGGAATACCGTGTCGCAGGCATCGACCACGGCCTGATTGGGCGCCACGCTCAGGGTCTCGAACGCGTCGGCAAGCCTTGCCGCGACCGCTGCGTTGCGTTCGGACACCACGACCTGGTGGCCGTCGCGCGCCAGAGCGCGCGCCATGGGCGCGGCGATATGCCCGGTGCCGATGAACCCGATGCGGCCGGTCATGCGATGGCCCCATCCGCGTCATCGGCCAGGTTGATCCGGATTGGTTTCGGCAAGGCAGGCCGGTCCTGCGCGCGAAGGAATCCGTTGCCCGCGCCTAGGCCGGATTGCCTGAAGCCGCTGAAAGGCCCTTTGGTGTCGTCCTCGCCAGACCTGTTGGCGGCCTGCGCAGCCATGGGGTCCTGGTTTTCGGTGTTGTTTGTGGCGATGGCGCGGCGGTCTTCCTTTGTCAGCAGGTCCATGATCTCACCCCTCGGCCACGATATCGGCTACGGTTTTCTGAAGCACGCGCATCACCTGTTCCAGGGCGCTTTCGTCGTCCTTGTTCAGCCCCTTCAGGGGCGGGCGGATGGCGCCGGTGTCGATGCCCTGCACCGTGACGCCGTATTTGATCGTCTGCACAAACTTGCCGCCTTGTTCGAGCACCCGCATCAGCGGCAGCAGCGCAGACATGATGCGCCGGCCCTTGGCGAAATCACCCTCGATCACGCAGGCGTTGTAAAGCGCCAGATGTTCAGCCGGCAGGAAGTTGGAGCCGCCGCAGACCCAGAACGGTGCGCCCCAGGCAAAGAATTCCAGCGCCTGGTCATCCATGCCGCAGCCCAGCTGGATATGCGGGTAATCGCGTGCCAGCGTGTGCACCCGGTTGATATCGCCCGAGCTTTCCTTGATCCCGCAGAAATTGCGCGACCGCCCGACGTGGTCCAGAAACTCGTCGCCCATCATCGTGCCAGTCCGGCCGGGGTAGTTATACAGCATCACCGGCAGGTTCGCGGCCTTGTCGATGGCCAGCGCGTTCAGGGCGTTTTCGCGCTCGGTCGGCACGGCATAGGGCGGGCTGGCCAGCAGTATGGCATCGGCGCCCATGTCGCGCGCGGCTTCGGCCAGCGCAATGGAATCGGGCGTCAGCATCGCGCCTGTGCCGACGATGATCTGCGCGCGGCCCTTGGCGCGCTCAGTCATGAAGCGCGCGATCTCGATCCGCTCGGCCACCGTCTGGGCATAGTTCTCGCCTGTTGAGCCCCCGGCGATCAGGCCGTGCACCCCGTGGTCCAGCAGCCTGTCGATGACATCGGCCAACGCGCCCCAGTTGATGCTGAAATCGTCGTGAAACGGGGTCACGACGGGCGTGTAGATCCCTTCGAAACGCAGGGCAGGGGTCATGTCAGGGTCCTTTCATGGCGTGCGCGCCGCCCAGGGGCAGGTCCAGTGCAGCGGGGATCACGAATGTCTGGATCTGGTCGCGCGACAGGTTCCAGTGGTCCTCGGCCAATCGCGCGGCGGCGGCATCATCGCGCGCCTCGATGGCGGCGATGATCTGGTCATGGTGCTGCACAGCCAGCGCCTGCTTGTCGGTCATGCTGGCGTCGCCCGGGCGGTAGAAGGTCATGGAAATGCGCGCGTGGTCGATCAAGAGCCGCCTGAAAGACGGCAGCAGATACGGGTTGCGCGCCATGGCGCCGGTGATTTCGTGAAAGCGGTTGTTGGCCAGTGCGCGGTCGGCGCCGGACCCGGCCTCGATTGCCTGCCGGAATTCGGCCTGCGCGGCTTTCAGCGCGTCGATCTGCGCCGGCGTCGCGGCTTGCGCGGCCAGCCGCAGAACCGCGCCATAGAGCATCGGTGCGACCAGGAAGAATTCGCGCAGGGTTGTGTAGGACAGGTCCGATACACGCGCGCCCCGGTTGGCGCGAAGTTCGACATACCCGTCCCCGGCCAGCTGCTGAAGCACCTCGCGCAGCGGTGTGCGCGACAGGCCGAACCGGGCGCAAAGCTGCGTTTCGTCCAGATCCGACCCGGGCGTGATTCGCAGCGTCAGGATCGCGTCCCTGAGCGTGGAAAGGCATGCGGCTTTGCGGGATTTGGCGTCGTCGAGCATGAAAGCGGGGTCCGATGATCGGGGTGCTTGCGGCGTCAGTAGCATGGTATGCATATAAAATACAAATTGTATTTGCAGCGTGACGATCCCCGGAGCACTCTGCTTGCGCCCTTGGGTTGGTCCGGAGTGTCGGAATCACGTGATTTATCGGGTCTGTGCGGGACAAACGCTGCTACCCTGCCGGAGCCGAAGCCAGCCGACGCGCTCTGGAATTCCTTGTTGACACAACGAATTCCAGCGAACATCATATTTGAACCTTCGGTGATAATAATGAACCGACTGAGAAAACCAACTGGGAGCCCTTCGACCATGAACTTTCTTGCCAAGACCGCGCTGAGCGCAACACTGGGTGTGGCCGCGATTGCCGCGCCGACCGCTGTGTTCGCCCAATACCCCGAACGCCCCGTCTCGTTTGTCGTGCCCTGGCCTCCGGGCGATCTGGAAGACGTCATCACCCGCTTCATCGCCGAGGATTTTCAGGCTGAATACGGCGTGCCCACAGGGGTCGTGAACCGGCCCGGTGGCGGCGGCGGCCCGTTCCCCGGCGCGATCGAAGTCGCCAATGCGCCGGCAGACGGCTACACGATCGGCTCGTTCATCATCGCCGTGCCGGTTGTCGGCCCGCAGATCGGCATTCCGGAACTGGACCCGAACCCGTTCGAGCCGCTGGGCAACTTCCTGACCTATCCGTTCGTGATTGTCGCGGGAGCGGACGCCCCCTATGACGACATGGCCGGGCTGGCCGCCTATGCGCGCGAAAACGACGTGGTGCTGGGCCATTTCGGCGCGCCGCTGATTCCGACGCAGGTGACCTTCGCCGCCGCCGCCGCGCTTGATTTCAGTTTCGCGTCGGATGCCGCCTTCGACATGCTGGACTGCAACACGCTGGCCTCGGGCGATGTGGATGTGATGAACACCACGCTGCAATTGATCCTGCCCTGCCTGGACCAGGTGAAGGTGCTGGCCTCGGTCGGTGGTGAGCGCATCAGCCTGACGCCGAATACGCCGACCGTGTCCGAAATCGTCCCGGAGCTGGACATCGCGCTGTGGAACGGCCTGTTCGTGCGCAGCGACACCCCGCAAGAGGTGCGCGACCGCATCGTCGCGGTTGCCGAGCGCACCATCGCGTCCGAGCGTGTGCAGCGCCTGGCCGCCGAAACCGGCGCGCTGGTCTACTGGCAGAACGCCGAAGAGGCCGCGGCCCAGATCCAACGGGATATCGCGACGCTGGATGTGATCGCGGGTATGCTCGACTGATCCGATGGTGACAGCCCGCCGCGCGCCGGCGGGCTGTTCTTTTCCAATTCTCTGGCCTGGGTGGATCGGACGCATGTCGCGGCTCAAGACGTTGCAAGAGATGTTCAAACGCTATCGCCGCCCCGGCGATCTGGTGTTTGCCACGATTTTCTTTCTGGTTTCGTTGTTCCTGCTGTCGCAACTGGGCACCCAGGCCCCGTGGCGCGGCACCCGCAACATTTTCGCCCAGCCCGCCTTCTGGCCCACCGTATCGCTGTCGGCGATGGTGCTGTTTTCCGGCCTGCATTTCCTGTCCTCGGCCTGGTCCGAAAGGCAGCCGGGCCGCTGGGCCGAGGTCTGGCAATGGTTCCGCGCGTGTGAATACGCGGGCTGGTTTCTGCTCTATGTCTGGGTGGTGCCCTATCTGGGCTACCTGCCCACGACCATCGTGGCGGCCATCGCGCTGGCTTTGCGGGCGGGGTATCGCAGCGTGAAGATCATGCTGACGATGGTGATCCTGGCCACCGTGATCGTCGTGGCATTCCGCGGCTTCCTTCAGGTGCGCATCCCTGCCGGGGCGCTGTATGACTACCTTCCCGCCAGCATTCGCGTGTTCTGGCTGACCTATCTGTAAAGGAGCACGCAGGTGAACGATCTTATTGCCGGTATCTGGCTGCTGTTCGATCTTCAGGTGCTGATGGCGCTTCTGATCGGCTCCATCGGCGGGGTGATCATCGGCGCGATCCCCGGGGTTGGCGCGGCGGTGGCCATTGCCATCCTGCTGCCCGCCACGTTTTCGCTGCCGCCGCTGGTCGGCCTGACGATGCTGCTGGGGATCTATGGATCGTCCATGTATGGCGGCGCGATCCCGGCCATTTTGATCAACACGCCGGGCACCGCGGTCAACGCGCTGACCACCTATGACGGCTACCCGATGACAAAGCGGGGCGAGGGGCGGCGCGCCATCGCGCTGGCCTATTCGGCGTCCTTCATGGGCGGGATATTCTCGCTGATCGCCCTGATCCTGCTGTCGCCGCTGCTGGCCAGGATCGCGCCGATGTTCGGATCGCGCGAAATCTTTCTGGCCGCGCTGCTGGGTGTGATCCTGGTGGTGCTGGCGCATCGCGGGCAGGTGTTCGCCGCCGGGATGCTGGCCGCGTTCGGCATCTTCCTGAATACCGTCGGGCTGGAGCCTGTCCGCTACACCCGCCGCTTTACCTTCGAACAAAGCTGGCTGGCGTCGGGGGTGGATCTGATCGTCGTGGTGCTGGGTCTGTTCGCGCTCAGCCAGGCGTTCCTGCTGCTGGTGCAAAAGGATGACAGCCCCGACATGGTGTCGCTGAAGGGATCGATCTTTTCCGGGCTGAAGGAATTGTGGCTGTATCGGCGCGTCGCCACCGTGGCGTCCAGCTTTGGCGTGATGATGGGCATGATCCCCGGCGTGGGCGAGTTCACCGCGCAGTTCATGTCCTACACCTATGCGCAGAAGACCTCGAAAACGCCCGAGATGTTCGGCAAGGGGTCGCCCGAGGGGCTGGTGGCATCCGAAGCCGCGAACAACGCCGTGCCGGGCGCGGCGATGATCCCGTTGCTGGCGCTGGGTATCCCCGGCGAGGCGCTGACGGCGATGATGCTGAGCGTGTTCTACGTGCACAACGTGATCCCCGGCCCGCAACTGTTCCAGGAGCGCATGGATTTCGTGATGGCGCTGTATGTCGCGCTGCTGGTCCTGAACGTCATGGTCCTGATGTTTCTCATGGTATCGACGAACTGGGTGTCGCGCATCGTGCAGGTGCCGTCGCGGCTGGTCGGCATCGCCATCCTGTTGTTGGGCTTCGTGGGGGTCTATTCGCTGCGCAACTCGATCACCGATTGCGCCGTGGCCGCCGGGTTCGGCGTGTTCGGGGTGATCCTGAAGCGCCTGAACCTGCCCTTGGTGCCGATCGTGCTGGGCATGGTTCTGGGCGGGATCATGGAGGTCAAGCTGCGCTCGGCGATGCCACGGGTGAGCACGCCGCTGGACATGATCGAACGCCCCATCGGCATGATTATCTTCGCGCTGATCCTGATGGTGATCGGCCTGCACATTCGCACCCTGATCCGCGAACGCCGCAATCCACCGCAGGACGTAGACAGCGACATCCATCTGACGCAGGGCGGGGAGTAACCACGCCATCATTCGAGAGCCGAGGCTGGGATGACCCCATGCCGAGTCGCCCAGGCGGCGTCCTGAACCCAAGACCAAAGGGGCGTCTGAATGACCAAACCATTACCGGAAACCGCCGCTGTCGTCATCATCGGCGGCGGCATCTGCGGGGTGTCTACCCTGTATCACCTGGCCCATCGTGGTGTGCCCGCCGTGCTGCTGGAACGCCGCCGCCTGGCCAGCGGCACCACCTGGCACGCCGCCGGCATCGTCGGCCAGTTGCGCGACAGCACGGCGCAGACGGAGTTGGGCAAATACACCGCCCGCCTGTTCGAGGCGCTGGAGGCCGAAACCGGGCAGGGCACCGGCTACAAGCAGAACGGCACCATCAATCTGGCGTTGTCCGACCTGCGACATGAACAGCTTTTGCGCAGCCACGACCACGCCGCGCGCATGGGCATCGAAACGCACATGATGACGCCCGCCGAACTGGCCGAGGTCTGGCCATGGTTGCGGATCGAAGACGTTGTGTCGGCCTTTCACGTTCCGTCAAACGGGCAGGTGAACCCGCTGGATGTGACCATGGCGCTGGCCAAGGGGGCCAGGGCGCAGGGCGGCGCGGTGTTCGAAGGCGTCACGGCAAACCGGCTGATCCTGACGGATGGCCGCGTGACCGGGGTAGAGACGGACCAGGGCGTCATCGCCACCCCCAAGGTGGTGATCGCCGGCGGCATGTGGAGCCATCTGTTCGCCAAAAGCCACGGACTCACCATTCCGCTGCACGCGGCTGAACATTTCTACATCGTCACCGAACCCTTGGC
>TARA_R110002124_G_scaffold26021_3_pt1 | contig 10498 bp, 10 predicted proteins | sample TARA_R110002124 | Tara Oceans TARA_R110002124 (sample SAMEA4397445) | marine metagenome | biome: Polar Biome; feature: [SRF] surface water layer (ENVO:00010504); material: water (ENVO:00002006), including particulate matter (ENVO:01000060) such as... | depth 5 m | reverse complement strand
AGGCCCACGGTCCGCGCATGTGGAAGCCTGTCCGCGCGGAGCGTCCGACGTTCGCCGAAACGGTATAAATCAAAGCTCACCGGGCGGACGCCCGGCGCTCCGCCCACGCCCCCAATCACCGCGGCCCGACCGGCGCGCGGGCGCTGACTCCTGTCTGATTCGGGGGGGATCCCTTCCCCCGCCACCGACGGGAGAAGGGAGACGCCGTGCGTCGGCTACAGAACCCCGATCATACTGGCCACCAGCGGATGCCGGACGATGTCGCGTTCGGCCAGCCGGACCACGGCGATGTCGGGCAGGGGGGCCAGACGGTCGGCGATATCGGTCAGGCCCGAGATGCCCGGCAGCAGGTCGGACTGCTGCGGGTCGCCGGTCACCACCATGGTCGAATGCCAGCCCAGCCGGGTCAGCAGCATCTTCAGCTGCATATAGGTGCAGTTCTGGGCCTCATCGACGACGATAAAGGCGTTGTTCAGGGTGCGGCCACGCATGAAGCCGATCGGGGCGATCTCGATCAGCCCCTCGGTCATCAGCTGTTTGACCCGTTTCATGCTCAGCCGGTCGGACAGGGCGTCGTAGAGCGGCCGCAGATACGGGGCCAGCTTGTCCTCCATGTCTCCGGGCAGGAAGCCGATCGATTCGCCGGCCTCGATCGCCGGCCGCGACAGGACGATTCGCCCGATGGTGCCGGCCTCCAGTGCCTCGACCGCCTTGGCCACCGCCAGATAGGTCTTGCCCGTGCCGGCCGGTCCAAGCGCCAGCACCAGATTATGCTCGTCGATCGCCGACATCATCTCCGTCTGGCCCTCGGATTTGGGCTTCAACGTCTTCAGATAGGCCTGGTCACGATCATCAGTGTTGGGCATCGGCGACCAGCCGCTATGGGGCGATACCCGTCGGGCGCGGGACTCATCACTGAACTGGCGGGAATCGAGAACGCCTTCACGGTTCGACTGGCGTCTCATAGCGGCACGTTTGGTCACGGGCGCCTCCAGGGCATGAAAAAAGGCGATGCCGGAAAAGCATCGCCTCGTACGAGCGTGGGGAGAAACGGAGCGAAGGAGGCCGTGCAGCCGCCCGGATCGGGGAAAGGATGAGCTTCCAGCGGGCATGCCCGCCGACGACCGGAACGCGTCACACGCGTCCTCCTCGGGGTCTGACCGGACCGGGCTTGATCCGGCTTCCGATCCGGGGCCGAAATGGCGGCCTCGAATCGCATCAACAGGATGATGCTAACGTGGTTTACGAAGGCTTAAAGCCCTCATTCGTTTCAGGTAAGGTTATGTTTTCATGACAGTCTATGCGTTGGCGGACAAGAAACCGCAGTTGCCGGCGGACGGCGAATACTGGATCGCGCCGAATGCTACCGTCGTCGGCGATGTCATCCTGCATCCCGGGGCCAGTGTCTGGTTCGGGGCTGTTGTGCGCGGTGACAATGACCCGATCACCATCGGTCGCGATACCAATATCCAGGACGGCAGCGTCCTGCATTCCGACCCGGGCGAGCCCCTGACCATCGGCGACAACGTCACCGTCGGCCATATGGTCATGCTGCACAGCTGCGCGATCGGCGACAACACCCTGATCGGCATCGGGTCGGTGATTCTGGGCCGGGCCCGCATCGGCAACAACTGTCTGATCGGGGCCAATACATTGATCACCGAGGGCAAGGTGATTCCCGACAACTCCCTGGTCATGGGCCAGCCGGGCAGGGTGGTGCGTCAGCTTGAGCCCGGCCAGATCGAGGCCCTGAAGGCCTCGGCCGCCCACTATGTGCAGAATTGGCAGCGCTACGCCGGCGACCTGAAACCAGTTTAGGGATTCAGGCGATCAGCCGGCCGTCGACCGTGGCCAGACTCAGCGGGGCGCGCCGGGCGTCGCCGACACCGACCGACACCCGCGCCGTCAGCGAATCGATATCGACCAGATCGCGACTCGCGGCCGTGGTCGGCGCATACAGGCCCAGAATCCGGTCCGCCACCCCGTCAGGGCCGCGCAACGGCGTCAGGGTGATTTCCAGCGCCGTCTCGTCATCGCCCGCCCCGGCGACCACGACCACGGGCCGGGCCTCGCGGAAGGTCCGGATGATGGCGTCGGCGACCAGCGGGCGGCTCGATTCGCTCCACCACGACAGCCAGGCCGTTCCGGCCAGGCGGTCGCCGTGAAAGGTCTCGATCCAGCTGCCGGCGAGCCGGAACTCGGCCCCGTCCCCGCGCCGCATGGCCATGAAGGCGCGGGGCAGCAGCAGGCCCAGCCGCGATGGGTCGAGGCTGGCGCGGTCGGGAATCAGGGCGGACTCGCCCAGGGCGGTCCAGGTATCGATCAGGGTCTGGGTGTCAGAATGGAACATGGCTCCGGCCTCCACACCCCGGTCCCGCAAGGATGGGGCCGTAGCCGGTTCGCCGGGATTGCAACGGAAACGAAAGGCTTTTCCGATTTGATGCAGGCTGGATCGGCCTGTTTCTTGCTTGGCTGACGTAATCTTTGACGATCGGGAGTCCAGCCCATGCGGGTGCGGATCAAGACCTGGCTACCGGCCCTGGCAGGCTTTATCGCGCTGACGGCCTTCGCCGACAGTGCTGCGGCCCAGTGCGGCACCGGCTGTACGCCGCCGCCGCCGCCCTGCTGCACGCCGCCGCCGCCGCCCCCGCCGCCCCCGCCGCCGCCGACGCCCTGCTGTCAGCAGCCGCCGCCCCCGCCCTGCTGCGGTGGCGGCAACGTCAACGTCAACGTCAATGTGAACGCTAACGCCAGCGCCGCCGCGCGGGCTGGAATCAATGCCCGCGCCGGCTCCAGCGTCTATGTCCAGGGCGGCGGGGGGGCCTATGTCACCGTCGACCAGCCCTATCCGACCACGATTTCCGGCCTGATGGTCGAGGGGGCGGTCGTCTCCCAGGTCGTGCGCGTTCCGTTCGAATCCCGCCGCCGCTTTGAAAAGCGGGTGGTCATCCAGGCCGTCTGCCTCGACGACCGCAGCGTGCCCCACCCCGCTTCCCAGGTTCGCCCCGATCGCGAGGTCGACGGCAGTTATGAAGGCGAACTGTACCGCTGCCTCGCCGGGACCTGGCTGCAGATCACCATCGCCGAATACCAGGGCGAAGTGCGATTCGATCACGGCGAGACCATGAGCTGCCGCAAGCACGAGGCCCTGTGGCACGGCCGCGGCGGCAGCGTCGAATGCCGCCCCGAGAAGCCCGAGCGTGACTGCAACGAGCGTTCGCTGCTGCGCCGCTACGGTGCCGGCATCAAGATCCTGACCATGATCCGCGAGGAAACCTACACCGAGTATCGCGAGGAGGTCGTTCAGTCCTCCGGTATGGCCGTGTCCGGTGCCAGCATCACCCTGGACGGCGGCGTCGGCGGCCGGGTGTTCTGAAGCCGCTGTTCAGCCGGGGGTCATCCGCGACCTGACACACTGTGACCGTCGATCTCCATCGACGAGCCTGAGAAACAACTGGCCCCGGCTCATGCAGAGCCGGGGCCATTTTTCGCTGGATCAGGGGGCCGCGACGGCAGGGGCCGACGAGGTCACCGTCGCCTTCCAGGCAGTGTCGCCCGTCAGATACTGGCGGGCCAGTCGCTGGATGTCGGCCGGCGTGATCGCCTCCATGTCCGAGATGGCGGTCAGGGTCTGGTCGACCGCCTCGGGGTTGGTGGCCACAGCCGTCAGTTCGCTCAACCAGTACTCATTGCCCGCCTGGCGGCGGCGCAGCGATTCGATCACCGGCAGGCGCGCGCGGTTCAGTTCGTCCTCGGTCACCGGGGTGTCGCGCAGGGAGGCCACGATCAGATCGATGGCCGCAAAGAAGGCGGGCAGGGACTCCGGCGTGGTCTGGGCCGTGACCGAGATCGAGCCATAGCCCGGGAAGACGTCGGAGGCGCTGGCCCCGGCGCTGGGTGAATAGGCCAGGGCCTGACGTTCGCGGATTTCCTCGAGCACACGCAGCTTCAGCACCTCGGCCAGAATCGAGACCTGACGGGCTTCGGTCCGGTCGTCGACCTGGTCGGTCGTCGGCCAGGCGATATAGCCCAGGGCCTGTTCGGCCGGTCCGGTATGGAACAGCTGAACCGGCGAAGCCGTGGCGGCGGGGAAATGCAGTTGATCGGCCCCCGGTGCGACGGTCAGGTCAGGCCCGCGCGCGGGCAGGGCCCCGAAGGTGGCGGCGACGGCGGCGATCGCATCGTCAACAGTGACATCACCGACCATCACCACATCGATCGGTCCGGTCGACAGGCCGTGGGTAATACCGGCCCGCAGATCCTCATTGCTCCATCCCGCCACATCCTCGGCCGTCGGGAAGGCCTGGCGGCGGTCGCCGCTGGCCAGCAGGCCGGACGCCTGGAGCTGGAAGGCCCCGCCCGGCGTCGCCGACTGCTGGGCGAGAATCTGCGGGAAGAAGGTCTTGATCTGCTGGAACGGGGCCGCCCTCAGGCCGGGATCGGTCAGATAGGCCGCCAGAATCTGCATTTCCAGCGTCAGGTCCTGCGGACGGGTCCCGCCGGTCAGACGGTAGCTGTCGCCGTCGACCGCGAAATTGGCCGAATAGATGCGACCGTTGAGGACCCGGCTCAGTTCATCGGCCGTGAGCTTGCCCAGACCGCCCTGGGTGAAGATCAGCGGGGCCAGGGATTGCGGGTCGGAACGGTCGGTCGGCAGACCCAGATTGCCGAGGCCGGTATTGACGCCGACCAGAATCTGCTCGTCCCGGAAGGTCGTCGGCTTGACGATCAGGCGGACCCCGTTGGTGAAGGTGACCTCGGTGGCCCCGATCGCCGCGATTTCGTGACGCGACTGGACCGCGCCGGCGAGACCGAAGTCGGCATAGGGCCAGGCCATCTGCGCCTGGGCGGCCGGAGCGGTGACCGGCACCAGACGGGAAGCTTCCAGGGCGGCGGTGACAGCTGCCTCGCCCCCTTCAATCTCGACCGGGGTGACGACGAGGGCCAGCGGGCCGCCGCCTCTGAAGACCGGCTTGATCGCTTCGTTGACCTGGGCCGCGGTCAGCCCGTCAACGGTGGCGTTGAACAGGTCGAGATCGGTCTGGGGTGATGTGAACACCGTATTGTCGTTGACTGCGCTGAGCAGGCCCATGGCCAGGGCCGGGGTGCGGCGCGTATCGGCCGAGGCCACGGCATTCTCGAGCGCCACACGGCTGTCAGCGATTTCGCGCTGCAGTTCGGCCTCGGAGACCCCGAACTGAACCAGCCGGCGTTGTTCCTGCTCAAGCGACTCCAGTGCCGGCTTCCATCCGCCGGGGTTGAAGGCCGCCCGGACAGAGCCGATTTCCAGACTGTCCACCAGGGTTGACTGATCGGCTCCGCCGCCGAGGAAGGGCGGGTTGTCGCCGCGGGCGATCTCGCCCATCCGGCGGTTCAGGACGGCGAGTCCGAGGGTCCGCAACAGGGTTTCGCGGCGTTCGGATACCGTGTCCGGATCAGTGTCGGGGGCCTTGATCCAGTTCAGCTGGATCGAGGACTGGATGCCGGGCTCGACCAGAATGCGCGTCTCGGCCTGTCGCGGTGCCACGGTACCCAGGTCAGGCTCGGGCCCGTCGGCGGCGCGAGGCTGCCAGGATTCGAACGCCCCCCGGATCTTGGCCTCCATCACGTCGACGTCGAAATCGCCGACAGCGATCATCGTAGCCCGCGACGGGCGGTAATAGGCGTCATAGAATTCGACGAACCGCTCGCGAGGGGCCGTACGGATGATGTCGAGGTCCCCGATGGGCAGCCGGTGCGACACGCGCTGCCCGGGGGCCAACAGAGCCAGTTGGGCCTTGAGCGAACGAAGGCCCGGCGTGTTGCGCAGGCGTTCCTCGCCGACAATGACGCCCCGTTCGGACTCGACGGCATCGGCGGCCATCAGGGCCTCGGACACCTGTTCGCGCATGATGTGCAGGGCCGTGTCGACCGTCTCGTCGTTCGTCCGCGGCAGTTCCAGCTGGTAGAAGGTCTGGTCAAACCCGGTGGCCGCATTGGTGTCGGCCCCGAAGGCCAGACCCAGACGCTCAAGGATGCGCAACAGGTCGTTCTCGGGAATGTTGGTCGTCCCGTTGAACGCCATATGTTCCATGAAATGCGCCAGACCGAGCTGGTCGTCATTCTCCATCAACGAGCCGGCATCGATTCGCAGACGCAGGGACGCTTGGCCCGGAGGGGTGGCGTTGCGCAGGATGGCGTAGCGCATGCCGTTGGCCATCTGGCCGAACCGGACCCGGGAATCGACGGGAATGTCGCTGGCGATCTGGGCCCAGGGATCGGACGGTGCAGAGGCGGCCGCGCTCGACGCGTTTGCCGGAGCCTGCGCCTCCGCCGCGGCGGGCAGGGCCACAAGGGAAAGAACAAGGGTGCTGGACGCGGCAAGCAGAAGCAGGCGGGCGGATCGCATTCGGGACACTCCAGGTGTTCGGGATCCTGCCGTTTTCGAGCGGATGCCGGCACAAAAGGGACAGGGGCTGTAACCCTAGCGTGTCTGTCTTCGCCCGTCACCGGCGGTGCGACGCTTTGGCCGGGAATTCGAGTCTCAGGGGCCGGGGCGCGAGACGTAGAAGGTCGCCGCATTGCCCACGGCATTGGTGCCGGTGATCACCGCGCGTGACGAGCCCGCCACGGTCGTATTGGCCGTCGCCGTGACCGAACCGTTGTTGGTCTGGACGTTGGTGGCCGTCAGATAGCCGGCGCATTCGGAGCAGGCGTAGCCGGTCACCGAATTGCCGACGGCGTCCGCGCCGACATAGACATCATAGCCGTTGGTGCCGGAGAACGTAGCCGTGGCGTCGACCCCGCCCGAGTTGAACTGGGTATTGTCGATCTCGACATAGACGTCGTTGTTGCCGACCGACACCTCATTGCCGGCCGCCCGGGCATAGGAATCGACCGCTCCGTAGTCATAGGCGGTGGTGATCGCCGTGGCACGCACCTGGGCGTCGTTGCCCTGATCCGTCTCGGCGATCAGCGCGCCGCCCTGATTCTGGAACACGGCCTGGTTGGCGCTGGCCCGGGCCCGTCCAGCCAGGTCCCAGGCATTGCCGGCGTTGGCGCTGGTCCCGGCCTCGATCAGGTCACCGGTTGAGCGCTGACGAACATAGAGGCTCTGGTTCGAGGCGGCGTCGCTGTTGACCGCCACCGCATTGGCCATGGCCTGGCTGCTGAAGGCGGCCTGGGCGGGGATATATTGGGTGCTGGCCAGGTTCGAGGCCCGAATCGTTGCCGATGAGCCCTGACTGATGACGCCGGTGACGGTCGAGGCCTCGCCGCCCATGGCGGTGGTGTTGCCGATGGCGGAGGCCTCGACGGTCGCGCCCGCCAGCAGACGGGCCGAATCGTCCGTGATGGTCGAGTTGGCGGCGACCTCACCGTCCGTGACCAGCTGGCTGGCGTCCACGCGCAGGTCGGCTCCGTAGGCCGAGGCCGCCAGATAGTTGCCGCCCGCCTGGGTCGTGGCCGTGAGTCTGCCCGCGGTGTCGCCCCCAAGCGTCATGGTGGTGGTCGCCAGGGCGTCGCCGTTCATCTCCTGGGTGGAGTCGACGGTGATCGAATCGTTTTCGACAGCCCCCGAGAAGCTGTTGCCCTGGGCCGAGGTCGAGACGGTGACCTGTTCGTCGGCGTCGACGACATTGAGCGTCTGACCGGCGACGACATCGCCCATCTGGATCTGGTTGTTGAGGACGACCGTGCCGTCCTGCGCCATGGCCTCAGTAGCGGCTGCGACGCACAGCAGCGTCGCGCCGATCGTGCCAGCGAGACGGATCCGAGCGGGTCTGACCATTGTTCGTGTCCGTATTGGGATAGGCGGGATAATAGCCGCCGGTGGGACCGGTGGTGCCGCCGAGCGGGTCGTTCGAGGCATTGAGGCAGATCTCGGGGCCGGGGGCCCCGTACAGATTGGCCATGAATTCGACGGTGGCCCGCTCGATCAGGGCCCGGACCGCCAGCTGAACCGGCTCGAAGCCGCCTTCGCCCGCGGAGATGTCGAAGACATTACCGTTCAGGAAGTCGAACACCCCGGCCGAGATCTCACGGCCGATGATCTGCTTCTGGTAGGAGACGACATCGACGACTTCCAGCGTGGTGGTCTGGACCAGTCGCAGGTCGATGGCGATGTTCATCACGAACGACTTGCCTGTGAAGGCGACCGACAGGGGGGTGTCCGACGAGGCCTGGCCGGCCGCGGCGTCGAAGCCCCCCGAACGGATGTTGTAGTTCACCTCGGTGATGCCACCGACCATATAGAAGTCCGACCCCGGGACCTGGCCTGCCAGAATGCGTCGGTATTGCTGGTCTTCGGTGCCCCCCGGGCCGTCATCGCCGATCAGGCGGTTATTGGCATAGCGCAGCTCCAGCTCGGAGACGGAGGTGTCATAGCGTTCGACGATCCGGGCCCCGGACTTGGCCAGGGCCGAGACCGCCATCAGCGAAGCGCCACCCGTGACCTGACGCCCGCCGTCCGCCGAGACGGTGCCGGTGTAGTCGCTGATCCGGCCGACCGCCATGCGCGGCGACGGCAGATTGTAGCGGCGGGCGTAGTCCGCCATGCAGAACAGGGCGGCGGAATAGGGGGTCGGGTTGGCGGTCACCGGGGCATTGCCGATCGGCGTAGCATAGAGGCCGGCCGGGCTGGCGGTCGCCGAGATACAGCCGGTCAGCAGGGCCGCTGCGGTGCAGACTGCGCCTGCAGTCCTCAGTCGACGCTGGCGAATGCTCATGGAAACCTCAGGGTGCCGTTCAGGGCCGTGCCGGCGGTGATTGCGCCGTTGTTGGTCTGGGTGGAGTTGACGATGACAGTGTTGTGGTTGCCCTGAACCACGACGTTCAGACTGTTGCCGATGGCCGAGGATCCGCCGATCGCGGTCTGACCGCCCGCCCCGCTGTAGCTGGAGGCAACACCGCCGGAGGCGCTGGCATAGGCGCTGGCGCCGTTCTGGATCAGTCCGTTGACGATCAGACGGTTACCGTTGGCGTCGCGCGTGGTCCCCGTCTGCGGCCGGGCCGTTGTATAGCGTGCCCCGCCATAGCCGGCCTGGTAGGTGGCCGCGCCCGACGATCCGGTGGACTGGGCCGCGGCAGCCGTCGGCAGGGCCAGGACGGCGACGATCAGGACGGTCTTCAGCCGGAAGAGTGACATTACAGCGCTCCGCACGCGAACGTGGTTTACGGATCGACAGGCAATCCGCGTGCCAAAATGGGATAGGGATATTAAGAAGCGCTTGAGATTGCGGTCATCACTGCGCATTTGAAGCGGATGCAGTTGCCGCCCGGCCGATTCGACGGTCCTCCCCGCGAAAAGATCCTGAATGCGCCGGCGGTGGCGGTCCTTCTGGCGCTTTCGATGCCGGCCCTGTTCCTCGTACAGCAGCGCCTGCCCGACGGCGGCTTCTCCTATGCGTTTCTGCCGTCGTCACTGGTCTATGGCGACTGGTGGCCGGGACTGTTCAGCACGATGCTGGTCCATGGCGGCTGGGGACATGTTGCAGCCAACGCCATCGCTGCCCTGGCCTTCGGCCCGCCGGTCGCCCGCCTGTTCCCCGGACTCAGGGGCGCGGCCACCTTTCTGGCCTTCTATATAGTCTGTGGTCTCGTCGCCTCCCTGGGCTACGGCCTCGTACATCTTGCCAGCAATGACCCGGTGGTCGGCGCGTCCGGCGCTGTCTTTGGCCTGATGGGCGCGGCCCTGCGTCTGCTGGGCAGTCGTCAGGGACGGTTGCGGGCGATCACCGACCGCCGCGTGCTCACGGCCGCGGTCGTTATAATGGGCGTGAACGCCGCGACCGGCCTCATCGGCTTTGCGCCCGGGGTGGAGGGAGCCCGCATCGCCTGGGAGGCTCACGCCGCCGGCTTTGTGTTCGGGCTGCTGGCGATCGGGCCTGTGGCCCGGCTTTTCGGCCAGAGACCATCGTGATTTGATTCCCGGGGCCGCCTGCGCGATCCTGTTCGAAAGCGGCCCGCCGCGGTCGCCTCTATATAGAGTGTAAGGAGCCGCCCGATGCTGGTTGCCGAAATCCTCAAGGACAAGGGAGGCGCGGTCTTTTCGATCGCCCCCGACTTCACCCTCTCCCGCGCCTGCGCCGAGCTCGAACAGAAACGGGTCGGTGCCCTGATTGTCTGTGACGGGGACAGGGTGGTCGGTGTCCTGTCCGAACGGGATGTGGTGCGCGCCGTCGCCAGGGACGGCCAGACCTGCCTGGCGCGACCGGTCGCTGACTATATGACGCGCGAAGTCGTCTTCGCCGAGCCGGGTGAGACCGTAGCGATTCTTATGGGGCGTATGACCGACCGGCGGATCCGCCACCTGCCGGTCCTCAAGGGCGGCCGTCTGAGCGGCGTCATCTCCATCGGGGATGTGGTCAAATGCCAGATCGCCGAGGCCACGCACGAGGCCGAAAGCCTGCGCACCTATATAGCGGCAGGCTGAAGCGTCGGGCAGCGCCGGTGGGCGCGGTATCCTGACCCGGGTCGGTGAACTGGACTCGGCGAGAAAGTTCGGCTGAATCGATAAAGA
>TARA_R110002124_G_scaffold5234_2_pt1 | contig 10521 bp, 5 predicted proteins | sample TARA_R110002124 | Tara Oceans TARA_R110002124 (sample SAMEA4397445) | marine metagenome | biome: Polar Biome; feature: [SRF] surface water layer (ENVO:00010504); material: water (ENVO:00002006), including particulate matter (ENVO:01000060) such as... | depth 5 m | reverse complement strand
GATCGCGGCTATATCCACCAGTTAACCGATGCCAAGGCATTGGACTCACTTGCCACAAAGAGCATCATCCCTGGTTATATCGGATTTGATGTCACCGCAGATTCGCTACACGTCGGAAATCTGGTTCAGATCATGCTCCTGCGTCGCCTGCAACAGGCGGGTCACAAGCCTATTGTGCTGATGGGAGGCGGCACGACGAAAGTTGGGGATCCTTCCGGCAAGGACGAAGTACGCAAATTGCTCGACGATGACGGAATCGCGTCAAATTTTGCAAAAATCCGGGGCTGTTTCGAGAATTTCCTGACTTTCGGCGATGGCCCGACCGATGCGATCATGGTCAATAATGATGATTGGCTGGGCCAGCTCGAATATATCCCGTTTCTGCGCGATGTGGGTCGCCATTTCACGATTAACCGTATGCTGACTTTTGATTCCGTGAAACTCAGACTGGAACGCGAACAACCGCTGACTTTTCTCGAATTCAACTATATGATTCTGCAGGCCTATGACTTTCTTGAGTTATCGCGCAAATATGAATGTAAATTGCAGATGGGCGGCTCCGACCAATGGGGAAATATCGTAAACGGCATTGAACTTGGCCGCCGGATTGACGGCGCCGAGCTATTTGGCGTCACCACCCCGTTAATCACCAAGGCCGATGGTTCAAAAATGGGCAAATCCGTCGACGGAGCGATCTGGTTGAATGCGGACCGGCTCTCTGCCTATGATTACTGGCAATTCTGGCGCAATACCGACGACCGGGATGTGGGCAAGTTCATGCGTCTCTTCACCGATATTGATCTGAACGAGATCAGCCGCCTGGAAGCGCTTGAGGGCTCCGACATCAACGAGGCAAAAAAGATTCTTGCCGATGCCGCAACGGCAATGGCGCATGGCCAATCTGCTGCGACCGATGCTGCCAAAACCGCGCAGCAAACATTCGAACAAGGCGCAGCGGGGGGTGATTTGCCACTGCTCGAGATTTCGGAAGCTCAGATCTCCATCCTCGAAGCCTTGGTCGGAATCGGATTCTGTGCATCAAAAGGGGAAGCCAAGCGACTGGTTGCAGGCGGCGGCGCCCGGATCGATGATGAGCCAGTTGGCGACGCTGGCGCAATGATCGACCTGGCCGATGCAGACCGGAAAATATCCGCCGGCAAGAAGAAACACGGGCTTTTGCGCAAGACATGACTTCAGGTCCGATCAGCACTGTTTACGGTCGTTTACCATTTATTCTTCATCAATCCCTATTGTCGGCATGAACCATTTAACGGAGTTCGTGGGACATGACGATTGTATCGCCCGAGGCATCACCCGATCCGCGCCGTGCGACGCGTTTTTCGGTCGATTTTGAAACTATTTGCGAATCTCGTCCGCATCAGGAAATGCGCGTACGCATTGCCAATATTTCTGCAAATGGGATGATGTTGGCTGATCCGATCGACATGGCGAAGGGGGATCGGGTAATCGTTCGCCTGCCGGTAGCCGGACGCATTGAAGCCTATCTTGTCTGGTCCCATGAAGGACGCCACGGCTTCAAGTTCGAACGAGTGATCCGGGAACCGGATTTCATGGCGATGCTGGACAAGATCAACAATCTTGGAGAGCTAACCGCTCCTCAATAGACTAACGCCCCAATCCCGTTCGAACAGATAAAGCGCTATCCGCGCCGCCTTCCCTCTTTCGCTGTCCAATCCGCCATCACGGTCGAGCAACAAACGGGCATCATCGGTGGCCGGTCCGATCAGCTCGGTGACCTGCGCGGGCGTCGCAACCCGAAAGCCCGCATCACCGGATTGCCGGGTGCCCAATAATTCCCCTGCCCCGCGCAGACGAAGATCTTCCTCTGCAATCCGAAACCCATCATTTGTTTCGCGCATCAGGGTAAGCCTGGCGCGAGCCGTTTCGCTCAGGCTTTCACCGCGGATCAACAGGCAGTTGGATTTGACGCTGCCCCGCCCGACGCGGCCCCGAAGCTGATGCAATTGCGCGAGACCGAACCTGTCGGCGGCTTCGATAATCATCAAACTGGCATTGGGCACATCCACCCCGACTTCGATCACCGTGGTGGCGACCAGTACCTTGATTTCATCGCGCTGAAATCTCCCCATGATCACGTCCTTTTCGGGGCCCTTCATTCGGCCGTGTACCAAGCCGACCTGATCGCCAAATCGCGCTTTCAGGCTCGCTGCCCGGTCTTCTGCTGCAGCAAGATCGCTTTTCTCGCTTTCTTCGATCAGGGGGCAGACCCAGTAAGCCTGGCCACCCGCGGCAATATGCCGGGCCAGACCATCGACCACATCGGGCAATCGCCCGACTGAAATCACGCTGGTATCGATAGTCTGTCGTCCCGGGGGAAGTTCGTCGATCCGGGAAACATCCATTTCGCCAAATTGGCTCAGCGTCAACGTGCGGGGAATGGGCGTTGCCGTCATCGCCAGCAAATGCGGCGTCCGTTCCGCCTTCTGGGTCAGCATGAGACGCTGGGACACGCCGAATTTATGCTGTTCGTCGATGATAGCCACGGCGAGATTCTTGTAGCGTACATGTTCCTGGAAAATCGCGTGGGTGCCGATCAGGATATCGATCGACCCATCCATCAGTCCCATCAGCGTCGCCTCGCGCACCTTGCCCTTGTCGCGCCCGGTCAATATTGCGAGATTCACCGGTACGCCCGCCAGCAGTTTCTGCAGGCTTTCAAAATGCTGCCGCGCCAAAATTTCCGTCGGCGCCAGAAAGGCACCCTGATATCCCGCTTCCACCGCCGAGAGCAGCGCCATCACCGCTACCAGCGTCTTTCCTGATCCGACATCCCCTTGGAGCAGGCGCAGCATCGGAGCGCTTTGTGCAAGATCGCCTTCGATCTCGCCGATGCAGCGTTTCTGGGCATTGGTCAGCTCAAACGGCAGCTTCATCTGTTTGCGAAGCCGGCCGTCTCCCTGAATTGGAATCCCTCTCTTGCTCCGGTTGCTGGCGCGCACCAGCATGAAGGCCAGCTGGTTCGCAAAAACCTCGTCATAGGCGAGCCGATCAGTGGCATCGGCGCCTTCCCTAGTGTGGAGTGAATCAATACTATGCTTCCAGCTCTTCCAGCTTTTGGCTGCCAGCTGGCTTGGCTCGATCCATTCTGGCAGTTCCGGAGCAAGCGCCAGTGACTGTTCGATCAGTTGCCGCATGCGCGCATTGCCAAGCCCGTCAGCCAATGGGTAGATGGGTTCCATCAGCGCGATAGTATCGGCCTGCCCTGGTTCGAGCACCTGGTCAGGATGCACCATCTGCAGTTCGTCACCATAACGCTCAAGCTTGCCGGAAATGACTTTTGGCTCCCCGAGCGGCAGTAATTTCTTGGGCCAGCCCGGGTTTCTGCCGAAAAAGGTCAGGCTGATATAATTGCCAAGCTTGTCGGTAGCATGGACCCGCAGCGGACTGCGCGGGCCGCCGGTGCGATAATCAACCGGGGTCACTTCGATGATGATAGTATCGCCAACATCGATTTCATCCAGCACATCGACCCGTTTCCGTTGCATCCAGTAACTGGGTTGATGATATAGCAGGTCCTTGACCCGGGTTAGCCGCAGCTTCTCGAGCGGCTTGGCCAGCACCTTGCCGACGCCCTTGAGCGACTGGGTTTCGCCAAATAATGGATTGAGTATCTCGGGCCGCATGTCTATCCGCCTTTATACCCTCGCTGGCGCATTATGCCAGCCAAGTTGGAGCAGCTAATATGGATCGCGAAACAAGGCTGAAACGGCTGCAATTTCGCGCCTGGCATCGTGGAACCCGCGAAGCGGACTTTTTGATCGGCGGTTTTTTTGATCGCTATAGCGATGATTGGTCAGAACAAGATATGGACTGGTTCGAAAAGCTGCTCGTCGAAGACGATGTCGATGTCATGGCCTGGGCGATTGGCACGCTTCCAGTTCCTCCAGCTTTTGACGGGCCGCAAATGGTGAACATGCAGCAACTCGACTATATCGACGCGACGAAATAATATTCCTGTCCTATATCCAAAAGCGATTTTAAGTGTCTTATCTAGATAGATTATTGTCCTCCAAGCAAGGCATGACGCTGGCCGGTGTACCGGTCGGCTATCGCCCGCTTTTTCTTTCAGAAATCGCCGTTCGGTCCGGCCGGAGGACGATGTTCATTGCCACCGACGACGCAGCGATGAGCGCGATTGTCGAAGCGGCCCATTTCTTTGCACCGGATCTGGAAATTATTGAATTTCCGGCTTGGGACTGCCTGCCCTATGACCGCGCCTCGCCAGCTCTGCACACCACTTCCGACCGGCTTGCCGCCCTGGCCAAGCTTGCACTGCCGTTCACTGGTTCTCAGCTGGTGGTCACGACGGTCAACGCGGTAACCCAGCGGGTGCTGGCGCCATCTCGCATCAAGGAATTTATAACCCGTCTCGCACCCGGCACGATTGTCGAACAGGAAAAGCTGATCTCTTTTCTCTATGCCAACGGCTTCGTCCGCGTTGACACCGTGGCCGACAGCGGTGAATTTGCGGCGCGTGGCGGCCTGATCGATCTGTTTCCACCAGGAGCCGAGCTACCGATCCGGATCGATCTCTTTGGCGACGAGATCGAAAGCCTGCGGCAGTTTGATCCCGCCGATCAGCGCACGGTGGGCAATATCGATAGTCTTGATCTGTTGCCGGTTTCGGAGTTTCTGCTCGATGCCGACAGCATCACCCGCTTCCGCACCCGATATCGCGATCTGTTTGGCGCCGTTTCCACCAGCGACGCGCTATACCAATCGATCTCGGAAGGGCGCAGATTAGCCGGGATGGAACATTGGTTGCCACTGCTCGAAGACCGGCTGGCGACCATTTTCGACTATGTTGAAGATGATTGCGTGATTTTGCGCGATGCAGCCGGTTCTGCCGCAGCAGAAGCGCAATTTTCGTCTATTGCCGATTATCACAAGAACCGGGTGGAGGCCGACAAGGCCAATCTGTCGAGCTACCGCCCATTACCGCCTGAGATGCTCTATCTTACACCGGACGAATGGCGGTCCACAGAGAATGACGCACCGATCCATATTCTGAGCGAATTTGACGAACCAGAATCGGCAGCTGTGCTCTCGATGTCGGTCTCGTCGCCTCGTGATTTTTCGCCGGAACGGGCCCGCAACGAGAATATTTATCAGGCGTTGGGTGCTCATCTGAGCGGACTGACAAAGTCCGGAACCACGGCGATAGTCGCAAGTTACAGCAAGGGTTCGCGGGCGCGCATCTTTGACCTGCTCAAAGACCATGGCATCAAGTCGGCGGTACTTTGTGATGACTGGGATTCCTGCCTTTCAGCAGCCCCTGCAGTGGCGCTGACAATTTTGCCACTATCCTCGGGTTTTCGAACCGAAAACCTGACCTTGCTCACCGAGCAGGATATTTTCGGCGACCGGCTCGTCCGCAAATCCAAGCGCCGCAAGAGCAGCGATGCCTTTATCGAGGAGCTGTCGGCGCTCAGTCAGGGCGATCTGGTTGTTCACCTCGAACATGGCATCGGCTTGTACGAAGGCATTGTTTCCATCCCGGTTGGCACCAGCCCGCATGATTGCGTCCATCTGAAATATGCGGGTGGCGACAAGCTGTATGTCCCGGTCGAAAATATCGACGTTCTCAGCCGCTATGGTGAAGGCGGCGACAGCGTTGTCCTCGATCGGCTAGGCGGCGAAGGCTGGCAACGGCGCAAGTCCAAATTGAAGGAACGGATCCGGGCGATTGCCCATGAACTGCTCAGAACCGCTGCCGCGCGCGCCTTGCAGCCCGCTACCCCTGCCCGCGTTGAAGCTGGTGAAATGGCCGGTTTCGTGGATCGCTTCCCCTATCAGGAAACCGACGATCAACAGCAGGCGATTGAGGAAGTGCTCGCCGACATGGCATCGGGCAAGGCGATGGACCGTCTGGTCTGTGGCGATGTTGGCTTCGGCAAGACCGAGGTTGCGATGCGCGCCGCTTTTGCCGCCGCTATGGCCGGGATGCAGGTTGCGATCATTGCACCGACAACCCTGCTCGCCCGTCAGCATTTCAACAATTTCGAAGAGCGTTTTCGGCCCTTTCCCGTGAAGATTGGACGACTATCACGGCTGGTGCCACCGGCAGAAGCCAAGAAAACCAAAGAAGGTCTAACCAGCGGAGATGTCGATATTGTTATCGGCACGCATGCGCTGCTCGCCAAATCCATCGAATTTGAACGGCTTGGGCTGATCATCATTGATGAAGAACAGCGGTTTGGCGTGACCCACAAGGAACGCCTCAAGGCCATGAAGGCCGATGTCCATGTCCTGACCCTAACCGCCACACCTATCCCGCGCACGTTGCAGATGGCGATGACCGGCATGCGCGAACTGTCGGTCATCCAGACTCCGCCTGTCGACCGGCTCGCTGTGCGCACTTACGTGATGCCGTGGGACCCGGTTCCGTTGCGCGAGGCATTGCTGCGGGAACATTATCGCGGCGGACAGTCGTTCATCGTCGTGCCCCGCATTGCGGACCTTCCTGATATCGAGGACTTCCTCAAGAAACATGCCCCCGAACTGACCTATGTGGTGGCGCATGGACAAATGGCCCCGGCGACCGTGGAAGAACGCATGTCCGCCTTTTACGACCGCAATTATGACGTATTGCTCTCGACCACTATCGTCGAAAGCGGTCTGGATATTCCCAGCGCGAACACTCTGATCATTCATCGCGCGGACCGCTTCGGCTTGGCCCAGCTCTATCAATTGAGAGGCCGTGTCGGGCGTTCGAAAACGCGCGCTTATGCCTATATGGTCACGCCGAAGGACCGGATCATCACCGAAAAGGCGGAGAAACGTTTGAAAATTCTCGGTGATCTCGACAGTCTGGGCGCAGGGTTCGAGCTGGCCAGCCATGATCTCGATATTCGTGGAGCCGGCAATTTGCTGGGCGATGAACAATCCGGGCATATCAAGGAAGTCGGCTTCGAACTTTACCAGTCGATGCTGGAAGATGCGATTCTGGAAGCAAAAGCCAAAGGCTCAGGCATCTCAACGCAAACCGACAGCTTCTCTCCCCAGATCACGGTCGATGCGCCGATTTTGATACCGGAAGCCTACGTGCCCGACCTTTCACTCAGAATGGGTCTGTATCGCCGTATGAACGGTCTCAAGACCCTGCCGGAAATCGAATCCTTTGCAGCAGAAATGATCGACAGATTTGGCGACCTGCCGATCCAGACCGACAATCTGCTCAAGCTCATGCATATCAAGATGAATTGCGTGAATGCGCGGATCGCGAAAATCGAAATGGGGCCGCGCGGCGCTTTGGTCACGTTCCAAAATGACCGCTTCCCCAATGTCCCGGGCCTGCTTGACTATGTCGAGCGTCTCAAGGGAACGGCACGCATTCGGCCAGACAACAAACTGTTCATCGAACGCAAATGGCGAGACCCCAAATCGCGCCTGCATGGCCTGACTCAATTGACGACAGGCCTGTCGAAACTGGCGCAGCGCGTGACTGCCTAGTTACTGCGCAGCGCAAAGGCCTCAAATTCGTCTGGCGAAAGCGGTCCCGAACGCAGGAAGCCCTGGAAATATTCGCAGCCCTGTTCAGCCAGAGTATTTAGCTGTGCTTCTGTTTCGACACCTTCGGCGATCACGCTGAGATGCAGGCTATGCGCCATGTCGATGATTGACCGCACCACGACCTGATCTTTTTCAGAGCCGCTGATGTCACCGGTCAGGCCACTGTCGATCTTCAGATAGTCAACCGGCAGTTCCTTGAGATAAGACAGGCTGCTGTATCCGGTGCCGAAATCGTCAATCGCGATGCAAATGCCGGCCTGCCGCAACCGGTGCAATTTGTCTGCCGAGGTCGACAAATTGCCGATCAATTCGGATTCTGTGATTTCGAGCGTCAATCGGCGAAGATCGAAGCCGGCTGTTTCAACCTGCCTCAGCATGTCCGCATCAAATGCGGTCGCCGCCAAATCACCCGCCGTCACATTGATGGAAAGGCGCAAGAAGCCGAGACTTGCTGGCCAGCCAGCGGCCAGTGTCAGCGCCTGCTTGTGAATCTGTGTCGAGAGCGACTCCATCACGCCGGCCCGATCCGCGACCGCGAACAAGGTTGACGCACCCAAAAGCCCATATTCGGGATGCTCCCACCGCGCCAAGGCTTCGGCGCCGACCAGCTGCCCTGTATCGATTTGAATCTGGGGTTGAAAGGCAATGACAATTTCCCCGCGCCCCATTGCTCCGGCGAGCTGACCCTCGAGCACCTCTTCCAGATGCACGTCGGCTTCCGAAACGGTACTGAAATGAATCGGCAGAGCATCCGCTGCGGTTGCTTCCGCAAGCGCGAGCACCGCCTTTCTCATCAATGTCTTTTCATTGGAATCGCTATTGCCGATCGCGACCCCGGCCCGCCCAACGGGGTTGATCGGCCGTCCTTCCAGTTGCAAGTCCTTAAAGATGCTGCCGATCAGATCATTGGCAAAATCCGAAATTTTGCTATCTTGAATATCGGCAAGGGCGACCAGAAAATTCTGTCCATCCAGGCGCGCGACCAGATGCAAACCAGCAAATTGGCGCTGCGTCTGATCCATCAGTCTGTGCCCGACAATCCGCAACAATTGATCCCCCGCACTTCGTCCGAACGCAGCATTGATCATCCGGAAGTTTTTGATGCCGATCGCGATCAGCGTCAATTGGCTTCCGTCTGCCAGCTTCTGTCCGATCCACGTGCGGGCAGATGCCGTGTTCCGCAAACCGGACAGCAGATCCCGCCCCGTCCAGTCATCCACATCCTCGTTGTTCGTGATATATTCAATTCTGCCTGATACCCGGCCATCCGCTTCGTGCAAATGATGGATCACCGGTCGGTCATTGAATCGATGAGGGACCGCTGCCTGCCGCGCGCCATCGCGCAACCGTCCCATCGCCCCTCGCACGCGCTTCCGTTCTTCCTGGGACAGCGTGCGGTAGATACCAGTCGCCGGATATTTTTTGAAGTCAATGTCGCCCGCTGCTGCCAGCAGGCTCTCACTTATCCAATATTCGGTAACGGAACCCATGGTCATCGACCATTGCAAATCGGCAAATGTCAGCAGTGACTGCTCATGACTCGCGCGCTCCGCCCCGCCTCGGAAATTCTCGACATAGCGAAAGGCATAGTTGATCGACTGGTTGAGATCCGCTGCGGCATCGGCATAATCCAGATAATGCGTGGCCCCTGCATCGAAGCACTGGCCGACGATTGCTGGGTTTCGGCCACTATCAACCAAAGCCAATATTGCAATCCCGCCTTCGGTTGCGGCGCCTGACAGCTCCGCGATCGCCGTCACGCCATCCGGTTCGGCTCTGCGGACATCAATTACCGCGATCATCGCGCCAGCCGAAAAAAAACGCGCGCTTAGATTTTCCAGTCTGCGGGCCGAATGCACCCGCCAGCCAAAAGCCGCAATTTCTGCGGCCATGGGATCGCGCGCGTGGAACGAGAGCAGAAACAGGTTTCTGAATGCAGCCGGTCGCGTAGTCGAGATGGATGATTTTTGGACCGCAAAACTCCCTAATTGGCTGGACGAAACGCTGATTTGCAAGCGGACTCCTATCTTTTTCCGTAGCAGCAAAACCTTTATAGGGCGTTGCCTGCGCATCCCAAAATCGCTAGCTCTAACCGATTGGATCAACATGGGGCGCCCAATGCAAGACGGTTTCGGACGCAAAATTGATTATCTGCGGATTTCGGTCACGGACCGGTGCAATTTCCGCTGCCAATATTGCATGTCCGAGAAAATGACCTTCATGCCCAAATCGGAGCTCCTGACGCTCGAAGAAATCACTCTGATTGCAGAACGGTTCATCGGCCACGGGATCCGCAAAATCCGGCTTACCGGCGGTGAACCGCTGGTCAGACGGGATATGAAAGACGTTATCCAGCGGCTCGGCAGAAAAGTGGCATCCGGCGAACTGGAAGAATTGACGCTGACCACAAATGGGTCCCTGCTGACCGAATATGCCGATCATCTCGCCGCCCATGGCATGCGGCGGATCAACGTCAGCATGGATACGCTGGACCCGGCCCGCTTTTCCGAAATAACTCGCGGTGCCGATGTGAACGCCGTCCTGGAAGGCGTCAAGGCGGCCCAATCGGCAGGAATCCGGGTCAAGATCAATATGGTCGCACTGCGCGATTTCAATGAAGCCGACCTTCTGCCGATGGCCGAATATTGCGCGCAAAATGGCCATGATCTGACGATCATCGAGACCATGCCGTTGGGTGATGTCGGAGCGGATCGCAACCTGGCCCATATTTCCGCCGATGAATTTCTGGCTCCGTTGAAGCACCATTATACAATCCTTCCTATTCCCCACCGCAGCTCCGGTCCGGCGCGCTATGTGTCGGTCGAGCCGCTCGGCTTGCGGCTCGGCCTGATCACACCGCTCAGCAATAATTTCTGCGATGATTGCAATCGTTTGCGCCTGACCACCGATGGCAAGATATTCATGTGCCTTGGCCACAGCGCCCATGTCGATCTGCGCGCCGCGGTG
>TARA_R110002124_G_scaffold167888_1_pt1 | contig 10528 bp, 10 predicted proteins | sample TARA_R110002124 | Tara Oceans TARA_R110002124 (sample SAMEA4397445) | marine metagenome | biome: Polar Biome; feature: [SRF] surface water layer (ENVO:00010504); material: water (ENVO:00002006), including particulate matter (ENVO:01000060) such as... | depth 5 m | reverse complement strand
CCGTTGGCGTACTGGTTGTCGGTTAAGCGGTCCGTTTAGAGACGCGGTCGCCGCGCGACAAGCGCTTATCGGTCTGGCAGGCCGTCGATCCACGCCGGAAGGGCCGCGATGGTGTCCAGCAGGGCGAAGCGCGGATGGGCCTCGGGCGCGTCGGCCAGCTCGTGGGCCCAGGTGACGTGATACGGAATATGAACGGCGAAGGCCCCGGCCTCGAGCGCCGGCAGGACGTCGGACTTCATCGAATTGCCGGCCATCACCGCCTGGTCCGCGCCGGTGCCGTGGCGGGTGAAGGCCCGTTCATAGGTGGCGCGGTCCTTCTCGGAGACGATCTCGACCCCGCTGAACAGCTCACCCAGGCCCGAGGCGGCCAGTTTGCGCTCCTGGTCCATAAGGTCGCCCTTGGTGATCAGAACCAGCCGGAAGCTTTCGGCCAGGCCGGCCAGGGTCTCGGCCACCCCGGGCAGGGTCTCGACCGGATGGGCCAGCATCTCGCGGCCGGCGGCCAGGATTTCACGCAGGGCGCGCGGCGGCGGATCGCCGTCGCACAGTTCCATCGCCGTCTCGATCATCGACAGGGTGAAGCCCTTCACCCCGTAGCCGTAGAGCCGCAGGTTGCGGCGCTCGACCTCGGCCAGACGCGCGGCGATCGCGTCATTGTCGTGGTCGGTCAGCAGGTCGAGAAACCGCGCCTGGGTCAGGCGGAAGATGGTCTCGTTGTGCCAGAGGGTGTCGTCGGCATCGAGGCCGACCGTGGTTATGGTCATGACACGGATCCTTTGCTGGCCGTCCCTGACCGGAAACCGGGGTCAGGGTCAATCAGCCGCATCGGGATCGCCACTGGCGGGCCCGCACCGGTGTATCGTCAGGTCACGCTCTAGGAGAACGCAATGACCGGTGAATCGGCAGTGGTGGTCGGTGTGTCCGGCGGGGTCGGCGGCGCTGTGGCGTCCCGGCTTCGGGAGTCGGGACGATTCGAGGTCGTTCACGGATTCAGCCGCACCGGCGCGGGCGCGGCCGGTCTGGATCTGGAAGATGAGGACTCCATCGCGCGGGCGGCGGCGATGGTGCGGGCCGGCCCGGCCCCCACCCTGGTCTTTGTGGCCACGGGGGTGCTGCATCACGGCCATGCGCCCGAACGCAGCTGGCGATCGCTGGAGCCGGATCATCTGATGCGGGACTACCGTATCAATGCGATCGGCCCGGCGCTGGTGGCCAGGCATTTCCTGCCCTTGCTGCCGAAGGACCGCCGGGCGGTCTTTGCGGCCCTGTCGGCCCGGGTCGGCTCGATCGGGGACAATCGGCTGGGCGGCTGGCACAGCTACCGGGCGTCGAAGGCCGCCCTGAACATGATCCTGCGCAACCTGGCGATCGAGCTGGGGCGCAGCCATCCGTTGGCCGTCGTCGCCGGCCTGCATCCGGGCACGGTCGACACCGCTCTTAGCGCGCCGTTCCAGGGTGGGGTGGCACCGGACAAATTGTTCACGCCGGACGAGTCCGCCGACTGCCTGTTGCGGGTGATCGCAGACCTTGCGCCGGCCGACAGTGGTGGTGTCTTTGCCTGGGACGGCGCGCGGATCGTGCCGTGAGCGGTGACGCCCGGTGCCCCCGGCGTGCGGCGTTTCGCCCAGAAGGTCTGGAAGGACCCGGACCGCTTCGCCTATCGCGATGTCGCGATTACACCGGTCGGTGAGGAGATCGCACCGCTGGCGATCATGGCCGATACCCGCGGCAGCCGATCCATTGTGGACCGTCATCGTCGCAAGGCCCTCTGTTCGGCGGCCCGGTCCGGGGCGGCCACGAGCGCCGGCCGGATCCCGGAATCCCCTCTCTCCTGACCCGTGTCCCTGCCGGTCGTCGCTGAGCGGCGTGCGGCGACAAGCTTAACCATTGCAATCTCCGGCATCGGGCGTTCTGGCGGCAGGGTGTTTGTCGAGGGCCCGTGGTGGCGGGCTTTTTCTGATGGTAAAGTCGCATTGACCGTGTCTGTTGGTGATCTCTTGGTAAATGGCGCGCATCGTCCATAGGTAGTATTGCGTGGTCCCAACACAGGAGGTCGTCATGGCCTATTCCTCGGGGGCCGGACCGAGAGAACCGGCCAAGGTTTTGTTCGACGCGTCCCAATCGGCCAAGGGGCTGCCCGACCGTCATGCCTATGGTTCCGCCTGCGAGAGTCTGACCTTTCCCTTCGTCACCCAGGCGCGCCGCGAACTGTCGGTCACCCTGGCGGTGCAGCCGGTCTATGATCTGGAACAGTTCGCGCCGGTCGGCCGCCGGCTCAGACGCATCGTGCGTCACCGCGGCGGCGAGGCGGCGCTGGTGGCCATGGGCAACCGGACCCTGGAGGCGGCCGATCTGAAGCGGATCGACCTGCAGACCATGGGCCACGGTCTGGAACTGCTGCATCCGACGGTCGATGAGACGGTCGTCCTGCCCGCCTTCTGGCGCACGGTGGCCACCACCCAGGGGCGGTTTGCCCTGGCCTATGCCGGCCTCCCGTTCGACGGGCGACGCGGAGCCCTGCTGATCGAGGTGATGGGCGGACCCGAGACGGCTGCGCCCGAAGCTTTGGCCGAGACCATCGCCCATTTCGAGACCCAGAAGCTGGGCGTCGTCCTGCATATGGCACCGGATATCGATCTGGCCCGCCGCCTGGCCGAGGCCCGGGCCGGCTGTCTGGCGATCGATTTCGCCGGCGTTGACCATGACAGCAGCCGCTCCTGGGCGGCGGCCGAGGCCCTGATCACCATGGCCCGGGAAGCCGCGCCGCGCCTGCTGCTGCTGAATCTTCGACCCGAATGGGCCCGGGCGGCGGTCGCCGTCGGCGCGACCCATGCCGTCTTTGCCCAGATGACCGTCCGGACCGTCTGACCCGTTGACGCGGTCGGTACGGGCGGGCCTTGTGGGGTATGCAGACAACCCTTCCTGCCCATTTCTATGGTGATCCGGACGCCTGGGCGCGCGAGCGCAAGGAGGTGTTCGGGCGTGCCTGGCTGTTCATCGGCCACGAGGCCGAGGCGGCAGCCCCCGGCGACTGGATCGCCGGTGACATTGCCGGCTATCGGCTGCTGGCGGTTCGGGGCAGGGACGGGGTCCTGAGGGCGTTCCACAATGTCTGTCGCCATCGGGCCGGACCGCTGGTCTCGGGCACGCGCGGGCATTGCGACGGTGAACTGGTCTGCGGCTATCATGGCTGGCGCTATGCGCTGGACGGGCGGCTGCGGGCGGCCACGGGGTTCGGCACCGCCGAAGGCTTTGATCCCCGGGACTTCGGACTGTTCGCCCTGCGGCTGGAGGTCTGGCGCGGACTGGTCTTCGTGGTTCTGGACCCGGAGGCCGACCCCCTGGCGCAGTTCGTCGACCCGCTGGAGCGTTTGCTGACGGCCCGCGGGCTCGACATCAGCCCGCCCTTGCTGCGGCGGACCCACGACCTCGCCTGTGACTGGAAGGTCTATGCCGAGAACTATCTCGAGGGCTATCACATCGACGCCGTCCATCCCCTGCTGGCCGAGGAACTGGGCCCGCGGGCCGACTACCGCATCAGCATCGACGGTGATCTGGTGGTGCAGCAGGCCGTTGGCGTCAACGACGGGCCGCAGGCGGGGGTCTGGGGCTGGCTGTGGCCCAATCTCGGAATCAACGTCTATCGCGACAGCGCCATGATCGAGCGGATCACCCCGACCGGGCCGGGCCGGGTCCGGCTCGACTATCTGTTTCTCGGCGACAATGGACCCGAGGCCCTGACCGAAATCCTGGCGGCCTCGGATCGCCTGACGGCCGAGGACGCCGCCATCTGCGAGGCGGTGCAGGCCAATCTCTCGGCGGGGCAATACGATCGGGGCGTGCTAAGCGGGGAACACGAGCGCGCCGTCGGGTGGTTCCAGGACCGGATCGCGGCGCTGCATCCAACGCCCTGACGGGCGCACCGCCGGGAAGGCGTGGATACTCAACGCAAGATGGGCTGCCCCCCCGGGCTCGAGGATCGACTGATCCGGAGGCGCTTCCTCGACGGCCGGACGGCCTCCGGCGCAGGGGTGCCGTGCAATCTGCAGGTAGGCCGCTATGATCGCGACGGGCTGAGTCCGCGGCATGAGGCGGCGGTAGTCTGGTTTCAGGCACGGCTGGAGAAGGTACATCGATGACGACCCCGACCCCGACCGTATCCGCCCGCCAGCTGGGCTGGGGCCTGGCTGCCTTGGTGGTGGCCGGCAATATGATCGGCTCGGGCCTGTATCTGCTGCCCGCGACCCTGGCTCCGACCGGCAGCTCCAGCATCGTCGGCTGGGTCGTGGCGGCGGCGGGTGCCGTGGTCCTGGCCATGGTCTTCGCGGCCCTTGGCCGGCTGCAGCCGGACGCCGACGGACTGTCCGGTTTCGCCGAGCGTGGCCTGGGCCGGTTTTTCGCCTTCCAGACGGCCCTGGCCTTCTGGACGGCCTGCCTGGTCGGCAATGTCGCCATCGCCGTCGCCGCGACCGGCTATCTCGGCTATTTCTTTCCGGTGCTGGCGACCCCGGTCGGGGCAGTGTTCTGCAATCTGGCCCTGATCTGGCTGACCACGGTGGCCTATATCATCGGCGCGCGCACGGCCGCCCGCTTCGCCGCCCTGGCCCTGATCATTGGTCTGGCCCCGATCGTGGTGGCCGTGGTGGCGGGAGCCATCGCCTTTGACCCGGCCACTTTCGCCAACTCCTGGAGCCCGTCGGGCGCGCCCCTGGCCCGCAGTGTTCCGGCCTCTCTGGCCATCATCTTCTGGGCCTTCATCGGCGTTGAGAGCGCCGCTGCCCTGTCAGCGCGGGTCAAGGACCCGGTACGCGACGTGGGCCGGGCGACCATCGCCGGGGTCCTGCTGGCCGCGGGGGTCTATATCGCCGCCTCGGTGGCGGTGTTCGGGGTTATTCCGGCCGGAGTCCTGGCCCAGTCGTCCAGCCCCTATGCCGATCTGATCGCCCGGGTGTTCGGGGCCTCGATCGGCGGGGTGGCAGCGGTCGCCATGGTGATCAAGGCCATGGGCACGCTCAGCGGCTGGGTCATGCTGGGGGGCGAGACGGCGCGGGCCGCCGCCAAACAGGGCTTCCTGCCGTCCGGCTTCGGCCACGGCGAGACCACGCCCATCGCCAATCCGCTGTTGGGCGGGGCCATCATGTCGGTGGTGGCGGTGATCTCGAACCAGCCGACCCTGGGCGGTCAGTTCGGGGTGCTGGTCGGCCTTACCTCGGTCCTGAGTCTGGTCATCTACGGTTTCTGCGCCGTGGCCCTGTTCCGCCTGGCCGGTCGGCCGCGTGACCGGGTGGTGGCGATCCTGGGGCTGGCCTTCAGCGTCGCGGCGGTCGCGGCCGCCGCCCCGGGCTATATCCTGCCGACCCTGGCCTTCTTCGCCCTGACCAGCCTGGCCTGGCTGCGGGTCCGCCGGAACCGGCGGGAACCGGTGCCTGAGGCCGGCGGAACCGGGCGGGGTTAAAGCCGGACGTTGACCGCGCGGCCGGGCATCTTTAGTCACGCCGCCGTTTGCCCGCCCGGATTCGGTGTAAGGAACGCGCCATGACCCAGATTCTTCCAGGCGCCACCGGCGTCCTCGTCCTCGCCGATGGCACTGTCCTGCAAGGGATCGGCGTCGGCGCGACCGGCACGGCCCTGGGCGAGGTGGTCTTCAACACCGCGATGACCGGCTATCAGGAGATCCTGACCGACCCGTCCTACATGAGTCAGATCCTGGCCTTCACCTTCCCCCACGTCGGCAATACCGGGGTAAACCTCGAGGATGTCGAGCAGATCAGTGGTGGCTCCGAGACCTCGGCCCGGGGCGCGATCTTCCGCGACCTGCCGACGGATCCGGCCAACTGGCGCGCCGACGCGGACTTCGACGGCTGGATGAAGCGGCGCGGTGTGGTCGCCCTGTCGGGCGTCGACACCCGGGCCCTGACCGCGCGCATCCGCGACGGCGGTGCCCCCCATGCGGTGATCGCCCACGATCCGGACGGCAATTTCGATCTCGAGGCCCTGGTGGCCGAGGCGAAGGCCTGGACGGGTCTCGTCGGTCTCGACCTCGCGAAGGAGGCCTCGACCCTGCAGTCGTTCGACTGGGACGAGGGCCTGTGGGACTGGCCCGAGGGCTATCCCCGCGTCGACGCCGCCGGCAAGTCGGTGGTGGTCATCGACTATGGGGTCAAGCGCAACATCCTGCGGGCCCTGGCCTCGACCGGGGCGAAGATCACCGTGGTCCCGGCCACGACTTCGGCCGAAGAAATTCTGGCGCGTAATCCCGACGGCATTGTCCTGTCGAACGGTCCGGGCGATCCGGCCGCGACCGGTGTCTATGCGGTGCCCGAGATCCGGAAGCTGGTCGACAGCGGCAAGCCCGTGTTCGGCATCTGTCTCGGTCACCAGATGCTGGCCCTCGCCCTCGGGGCCAAGACCATCAAGATGGACCAGGGCCACCACGGAGCCAATCACCCGGTCAAGGACCTGACCACGGGCAAGGTCGAGATCGTGTCGATGAACCACGGCTTTACTGTCGATCGCGACAGCCTGCCGGACGCGGTGGTCGAGACCCACGTCAGCCTGTTCGACGGTACCAACTGCGGCATCGCCCTCAAGGACCGGCCGGTGTTCAGTGTGCAGCACCACCCCGAGGCCTCGCCGGGCCCGACCGACAGCCTGTATCTGTTCGACCGCTTCCGCGATCTGATGGGCCCTCGCAGCTAGACGAATGCGCGCCGGCGGGTCACCCTCCGGCATTGATCCGATGGATGCGGAGGGACGGTGATGGCCCGGGCGTTGATCCTGTTGTGTCTGCTGCTGACGACGACAGCCTGTGTCGCCGGGGCCCGGTCCAGCTTCGGCCCCGAAGACCGCCTCAGCGCGGCCCCGATGGGCGTGGTTGCGCCGGGCCATCAACCCTATCGCTTCTATCTCGATGACCCGGCCCAGGTTGAGGTGTTCGAGGCGCGGCTGCATGCCGGCATGCCGATCGGGCCCGACGGACACCGCGACCTGGTGGCGCTGTCGGGCGGCGGATCCAACGGGGCCTTCGCGGCCGGGCTGATGACTGGCTGGACCGCTTCGGGCACACGCCCGGACATGGAGGTGGTGACCGGAGTCTCGACCGGAGCCCTGGCCGCCTCCTTCGTTTTTCTCGGTCCGGACTGGGACGACGAATTGACCGAGGCCTATACCGGCGGCGCGGCCAGCCAGCTGCTGCAGTCCCAGGGTCTTGGGGCCTTTTTCGGATCGGGCATCTACAAGGGCGAGCCGCTGCGCGCCCTGATCGACCACTATATCGATGACCGGGTGCTGCGGGCCGTGGCGGCCGAGGCGGCCACCGGCCGGATGCTGCTGGTCGCGACGACGGATCTCGACTCCCAGCGTGGCGTGGTCTGGGACATGGGGGCGATCGCCCGTCAGGGCGGGCCTGAGGCCCTGGCCCTGTTCCGCCTCGTGCTGGTGGCCTCGGCCAGCGTGCCGGGGGCCTTTCCGCCGGTGTTGATCCCGTCAGAGGGCGGCGGTCACCATTTCGAGGAAATGCACGTCGACGGCGGGGTGGCCACACCGTTCCTCGCCCTGCCTGAAACCTTCTGGTCTTTCGAGGACGACAGGGGGGAACTGAGAGGCGGCCGCATCCATGTAATCGTCAACGGGCGGACCGGGGCCGGCTTCAAGATCACCCGCGACAGCCTGGGCACGGTGTTGTCGCGCAGCCTCGACATCATGATGCGGACCTCCATTGCCAGCACTCTGGCCGGCAATCGGGCCTTTGCCGAGCGCAACGGGCTGGAATTCCACTACGCCGCCCTGCCGGATGACAGCGCCGCCGATCCGCTGGATTTCAGCATCGAGGCGATGCAGGGCGTCTATGACGTCGGCCGGGCCGGGGGCCGCGACGGATCGATCTGGCGCTAGGGTCGGGGCGTCGACAGTACTCGCGAACGGCCTGAGCCGCCCCGGTAACCCGCCATATACCGAACCTCCCGAAGCCTAGTCGAACGCGAACCGGACGGCGACGCTGACGAGCGCGGAGTCGGCATCGTGCGAGCGCATCAGGACCGAGACATAGCGGACCGGACCCAGGCGGCGGTTCGAAGCTGCGGCAATGGCTTCAGCCTGGGCCCGTGCACGGGCGACGCCGTCAGCCGTGGCGGCATTCCAGACCGACTCGCCGGGGTCGTTGGTCGCGTCGAGGCCAAGCAGGGCCATCAGCGGTCCCATCGTTCCGAACTCCAGACCATTCAGGCTGTCCTGCAGGTCCGTGACCCCGGCGGCGATCAGGGCGTCGATGAAGGGGGCAAGCCGGGCATCATCCGGGCGGATCAAGGTGACGCGCTGGGTGGAAGTCACCGTCGGGCCGGGTGCGGGTACGCTCGCTGTTTCCGCCCCTTCGGTATCGCCCTCTTCGCCAGCCGATCCTGTGACGTCAGGCTCCGACCAGCGTGACCGCCGAGCCATGAGGTAGTTGTTCGTGGCGACGTCTTCGGCCACCTGGAAGTTCGCTGCGGCGACGTCCAGAGATACGTTGAAGCGGTTGGCCACTGCGCGCACCCGGTCCAGGCGGGAGCTGCGTTCGGCCACGGCCTCGATGGCCGAGGTTCCGGTTCCCGTGATGGTCAGTGTCATCGGGCCGGCGCTCGCGGCCGGCATGGGGGCCCGCCCCTGGGCGGTGACGAACACGCCGGGGGCTCCGGCCATCGATTCGGCGATGCTCTGCCCGAATTGATCAACGGCGGCGGCCACGGGTCCCGCCAGGTCCTGCGCTGAGGCTGGCAGGGTGACGGCAAAGGCCGCGGCGATGCCGCAGATGATGGCTTTCATGAAATTCCCCCCAAGGATGCGCGTTCACACAACCATGGCTTGGCCTTTCTGACCAGCCAGTCTGAACGCCCGGGAGGCGGACCTCAGGGCAGGGGGGCGAAGCTGTGGTTCTCGCGGCGCAATTCACCGGCCTTGCGGATCGCCAGCGGAGCAGCGGCGAACCAGTAGAGGGCGTCGTCCTCGCGGTGGGCCAGGCGGCGCTCACGGGCCCGCATCCGCCGCGCGGCGGCATTGTCGAGCAGGCGGGCGTGCAGGGCGCGGGGTTTGAGCGGGGCGACGGCGGGGGAACCGGGAACGGCGACAGCATCGGGGCCGGTGGGCTCCACCGCCGGACGGGCGATGGCGATGAACATGGCGGTCGGAACTTTCTGGCTGGCACGCCCGGCGTCTTCGCGCTGGCGTCACCGGGACCCGCTGTCTTCTGGCGCGGAACATCTGTTTAATCCACAGCGGTGTGGATTGTTCCCTGTATGATAAAAAAATACGCGATAAATCAGGCAGTTACAGACACGATCCGGACAAAATGGTTAGCGAAACCTTAACGTCGCGGTGCCTGCCGTCGCCACCGTTTCCGCGCTATAGAGGCGCGGTGCGTTTCGATGACCGTTTCCTTGAAGAACTGAAGGCCCGCCTTCGCCCGTCCGATGTCATCGGGCGGTCGGTGAAGCTCAAGCGCCAGGGACGTGAGTTCGTCGGCCTGTCGCCCTTTACAAAGGAGAAGTCACCGTCGTTTTTCGTCAATGACGACAAGGGCTTCTTCCACGACTTCTCGTCGGGCAAGCATGGCGACGTGATCAGCTTCCTGCAGGAAACCGAACGGCTAAGCTTCCCCGAGGCGGTCGAGCGACTGGCCGCCGAGGCCGGGATGCAGATGCCGGCCGAGGACCCGCAGGCGGCCGAGCGCGAGCAGCGCCGCCAGGGCCTGACCGACTGGATGGACCTGGCCCAGAAATGGTTCGCCGCCAACCTGCGCCGCTCGGCCGGCAAGATGGCGCGCGAGGTGCTGGAGATACGCGGCCTGCCCGAGGACCAGTGGGAACGGTTCGGTCTCGGTTATGCGCCGGAAACCCGGGGCGGACTCAAGGACGCCTTGGTCCAGCGCGGGGCGCGACCGGCCGAACTGGTCGAGGCCGGGTTGCTGATCGCGCCCGAGGGCGGCGGCCACCCCTATGACCGGTTCCGCGACCGGCTGATGTTCCCGATCCTCGATGCGCGCGGCCGGATTGTCAGCTTCGGCGGGCGGGCTATGAACCCCGATGACAGGGCCAAATATCTGAACGGGCCCGAGAGCCCGCTGTTTCACAAAGGGTCGACCCTGTACGGCCTGCCCGAGGCGCGCCGCATCCTCGGGGCCGAGAGCCGGTCCGACCGGGCGATCGTGGTGGTCGAGGGCTATATGGATGTGATCGCCTGCCAGCGGGCCGGCATCCCGGCCGTGGCCCCGATGGGCACAGCCCTGACCGAGGAGCAGATGGCCCTGCTGTGGCGGGTCTCGTCCGAGCCGGTGCTGTGTTTCGACGGGGACGGGGCCGGCCAGCGCGCCGCCTACCGGTCCATCGAGCGGGCCCTGCCCCTGCTGAAGTCGGGACGGTCGTTCCGCTTCGCCCTGCTGGAAGGCGGACAGGACCCGGACGACATCCTGCGCGAGAAGGGGGCTCCGGCCCTGCGTCAGGCGCTGGACGATACCCGGCCCTTCGCCGAGGTGCTGTTCAAGCGCGAGGCCGAGGTC
>TARA_R110002124_G_scaffold42541_2_pt1 | contig 10552 bp, 7 predicted proteins | sample TARA_R110002124 | Tara Oceans TARA_R110002124 (sample SAMEA4397445) | marine metagenome | biome: Polar Biome; feature: [SRF] surface water layer (ENVO:00010504); material: water (ENVO:00002006), including particulate matter (ENVO:01000060) such as... | depth 5 m | reverse complement strand
GCCGACCAGGGCGTCGAGGATGCTCAGGTTGAAGGCCACGGCCGGTCGCGGATCGGTCGCCAGCGATGGCTCCAGCGAGGCCGGGTCGCCGCTGACCAGCCAGTTGACCGCCCGCCAGGCCGTCTCGTTGTGGCGCACCGAGTCCGAGGCCATCGGTCCGTGCGCCACATGGGGGAAGCCCGCCCGGTACAGCCCGGCCAGCAGGCTGCCGGCGTCGGAATAGCCCAGATAGCGTTTCTTGCGCGCCACCCCGGTCAGGCGTGGCAGCACCGCCTCGGCGATCCGGCACGCGCCATAGCCGCCGCGCGCGAACCACACCGCATCCAGTCGCGGATCATTGGCGAACTCGACAAAGGCGCTGGCCCGGCTGGCGTCATCGCCGCCGAAATGGCCGTGTTTGCCGAAACTGGCCGGATGGAAGACCACCGAGACCGAGCCGTCCGGAATATGGGTCGCGAACCAGGTCTGGACCGCCTCGGCCCGGGCCGGATCCAGCCGCGAACTGGCGTTGACGATACCGATCTTCATGGCTGGTCGTCCTGCCCACCGTCGGACATCCGGGTCCGATCGGCGCGATGTTTGTAGTGGCGCTGAACTTGAAGCTGCGCGAGCTGCACAAGCAGAAGCATCCCGAAGAAGGCCAGTTTCCCCCAGGTCGGAAGCTGTCTCCAGGTCGGAATGGAATCACGATCGATCGGCAACCAGCCCCAACTACCAAACACCAAGAGCAACCAGACTGCGAACAGCAGGCCCATGACAATTACAAAGGCAAGCCGGATCGATTTCGGCGGCAGCCCGGCCTCTTCAGGCGTTCCCTTTTCTCCAAAGATCACGTCCAGAATGCGAGATCCGATCGAAGGAGGCGGCGAAGGCGTCATCAGCGTGTCTGTCTCATCTGGCCAGTCTCCAGCTTAGGGCAGGGCATCGCTTTCCGAAAGCCGAAGACCTTCCGCCTCTGGCACCCCTTTTCCCCCGGCCTGAACCGTCCTAGTCAGCGTCATGGCCAACTCCTATTTCTTCTGCGGTATCGGCGGCTCCGGCATGCTGCCCCTGGCCATGATCGTCCAGAGTCGCGGCGGCCGGATCGACGGCTCGGACCGCTCGCGCGACCAGGGCCGGACGCCGGAGAAATTCGCCTGGCTGGCCGCCCACGGCGTCACCCTCCATCCGCAGGACGGCTCGGGCCTGACCAGCGGCGACCAGATCGTCGTCGCCACCGGCGCGGTCGAGGACACGGTACCCGACATCGCCGCAGCCCGCCGCGTCGGGGCCAGGATCGTCACCCGTCCCGAACTGCTGTCGCAGCTGTTCAATGCCGCCCCGGCCTCGGTCGGCGTGGCCGGGACCAGCGGCAAATCGACCATCACCGGCATGATCGCCTGGATCCTCGACCGCGCGGGGCGTCAGCCCACGGTGATGAACGGGGCGGTGATGACCAATTTCGTCGACGCCGACCACCCTTTCGCCAGCGCCCTGATCGGCGGCCCCGACCTGTTCGTGTCCGAAGTCGATGAGTCCGACGGCTCCATCGCCCGCTATGTCCCGACCGTGGCCGTGGTCTCCAACATCTCGCTGGATCACAAGTCGATGGAGGAGCTGCGCGACCTGTTCGGCGGCTTCGCCGGCCGGGCCCATACCGCCGTCCTCAACCTCGACAATGCCGAAACCGCCGCCCTCGCAGCCGGGCTGGACGCCGGCCAGGCCGTGACCTTCTCGATCGGCAAGGCCGCCGCCGACCTGTCCGCCCACGACCTGCGCCCGCTGCCGACCGGCATGGCCTTCGACCTGATCGAGCGCCCCGGCAACGACCGCGTCCCGGTCACCCTCAACGTCCCCGGGGCCCACAATGTCGCCAATGCCCTCGCCGCCCTCGGGGCCGTGCGCGCGCAGGGCGTGCCCCTGGCCGAGGCCGTCGCGGCGCTGGAGACCTTCGCCGGGATCCGCCGTCGCATGGAGGTCGTCGGCACGGCCGCCGGGGTCACCATCCTCGACGATTTCGCCCATAACCCCGACAAGATCGCCGCCACGCTCGACGCCCTGCACGCCTTCCCGGGCCGTCTGCTGATCCTGTTCCAGCCGCATGGCTTCGGCCCGCTCAAGCTGATGCGCAAAGAGTTCATCCAGGTCTTCGCCGCCCGCATGCAGGCCGAGGATGTCCTGCTGATGCCGGAACCGGTCTATTATGGCGGCACCACCGACCGCAGCGTCGGCAGCGAGGATATCGCCGCCGGGATCCGCGCTGCCGGTGCCAGCGCCGAGGCCCTGCCGACCCGGGACGCCTGCGGCGACCGGCTGATCGACACGGCCGGGCCCGGCGACCGCATCATCATCATGGGCGCGCGCGACGACACCCTGTCGACCTTCGCCGCCGGCCTGCTGGTGCGGCTGCGGAGCTGATCCGGTGGTGATTCAGGCCCCGCCCGCCCCCCTGCCCGATGTCATCGTCACCGCCGCCCGTCTGCCACCGGCGGCCGGGGAGGCCGCCTTCTCTGTGGTGCGTCTCGGGGACGAGACCCTGGGCCGCGCACTGCGCCTCGACGAGGCCCTGGCCTCGGTTCCCGCCGTCTCCCTGTTTCGCCGGACGTCCAGCCTGTCGGCCAATCCGACGACCCAGGGAATCTCGCTGCGTGCCATCGCCCCTTCGGGTGCCGGCCGTACCCTGGTCACCCTCGACGGCGTGCCGCTGAATGATCCGTTCGGCGGTTGGGTCATCTGGTCGAGGGTCGCGCCGGAAAGTCTCGACAGTCTCGACATCGTGCGCGGGGCCGGGGCCGGACCCTATGGGGCCGGTGCCCTCACCGGCGTCATAGCCCTGCGCGAACGCGACGGCGCGGGCGGGGTTCTGGATGCTGGCCTGTCGAGCCGCGGGGGGCGTCGCCTCGCCGGATCGGAGACCCTGGATCTGGGCCCGGTGCGTCTGGTCGCCTCAGGCCTGTATGACGTCAGCGACGGCTATGTCCCGGTCCGCGGCGATCAGGCCGGTACTGCCGATACGCCGCTGGATCTCGACGCCCGCAGCGCGGCGCTGCGCGCCGATGTGCCGGTGGGGGATGCCGCCCTGTCGCTGCGGGCCTCGACCTGGGAGGAGGATCGCGAATCGGGCCTGGCGGGCGCCCGCGCCAATGCCTCGGGCTCCGGCCTCAGCGCCACCCTCGCGCGCCAGCCCGCCGCCGGTCATCCCGGCTGGCGGCTGCAGGCGTGGCAGACGCGCAGCAATCTGACCAACGGTTCCGTGGCGGTCGCCGCCGACCGCAGCGCGACCACGGCCGCCAATGACCAGTTTCATACCCCGGCCACCGGCCGGGGCCTGAACGCCGCCCTGCGTCGCACCGGCATGGCCGTCGCGGGCGGCCGGCTGGAGTGGGAACTTGGCCTCGATGCCCGCAGGGCCGAGGGCGAGACCAATGAACGCTCCCGCAACCTCGGGGCCGGCTTTACCCGCAGTCGTACCGCCGGCGGCGAGACCACCGTGGCCGGAGTCTATGGCGAGGGGGCCTGGCGGGGCCGCGGCTGGCTGCTGGCCGGGGGGCTCAGACTCGACCACTGGGCCAGCGAAAACGGCCGCCGGCTGGAACGCGACCTGACCACCGGTCTGCCCACGCTCGACGAGACCGACCCCGACCGCTCCGGCACCGTGACCAGCGCCCGCTTCGCCGCCCGTCGCGACCTCGGGCGAGACTATGCCGTCCGGGCCGCCGCCTATTCCAGCTTCCGGCCCGCGACCCTGAACGAGCTCTATCGTCCGTTCCGCGTCGGCAATGACCTGACCGAGGCCAATGCCGACCTGGTTCCCGAACGGTTGACCGGCATCGAGGCAGGTCTGTCGCACGCCGGCGAGGAGGGTGGCTGGACCGTCACCCTGTTCCGCAATGTGATCGACGACGCCATCGTCAATGTCACGATCGGGGCCGGGCCGGCGACCTTCCCCCGCGCCGGGTTCGTCCCCGCCGGCGGGGTTCTGCGCCAGCGTCAGAACGCCGGGACCGTCACCGCGACCGGGCTGGAGCTGACGGCCGAACGACACCTGTCGACCGGCCTGCGTCTGCGGTCGGCCCTTTCGGTGACGGACGCCCGTCTCGACGGGGGGGGGCAGGCTCCGCAACTGACCGGCCTGCGCCCGGCCCAGGCCCCGATCTGGAGTGCGACCGCCGGACTGGACTGGCAGGCCTCCCCGCAGCTGATCGTGGGCGGCACGGTTCATTTCGAAAGTCGCCGTTTTGATGATGATCTGAACAGCCGCACCCTGGCCCCGGCGACGACGCTGGACCTGCGGGTCGACTGGACCGTGGGCCCCGGCACCAGCCTGTGGCTGGCGGCCGAAAACCTGTTCGACGCCGATATCGAGGTATCGCAGACGGCAACCGGCGTCACCGGCTTCGGCCCGCCGCGAAGCCTGGGTCTGGGCCTGCGACTGAGGCGGTAGACCGGTGGGGTCGGCGCTAGGGCCCCGGGCTCAATAGTCCGGCGGGATTCATCCCGACTTCATCAAGTCGGTTTACAGCGGATGGCATGCGTATCGCGCTCGCCCCTGCCGTTCACGCGTCGATCACGACGCTGACGCAGGCTGTCGACCTGATTATGGATCGCCGCGATCCGCCCGGTCATCAAGCCCTGCCCAACGGCTGTTGCGCTCCGGCCGGTTCGTTCTGATGCCCCGGGTGATGAGTTTCCGACACCTGCGCACCCGACTGGCTGTGCTCTACACCGGCCTGTTCGCGACGGCCCTGTTGCTGGTTGCCCTCGCCGTGGTCACGGCCGTCACCGCCAGCGCCCGCCAGGTCGTACAGAGCGAAATGACCGCCTCCGGTGCCGTGTACGCCCAGATCTGGGAGTCCGGGTCAGCCCAACTGCGCCAGGGCGCGGCTGTTCTGGCCAACGATGACGGCTTCCGCCGGGCGGTCACCACCGGCGACCAGCCCCGTATCCGGTCCGCCCTCGACAATCTTCGCGCTCGCCAGAACGTCGACGGAGCCTTGATGATCGGCATCGACGGCCGTGCCACGGCCACCGGCCTGACCCTCGACGAGGCCTCACAAGACGCCCTCTTTTCCGGGCTCGACTCCGGTCGCATCGACGCAGGTGTCCTGACCATCAACGGCCAGCCCTACCAGGCGGTCGCGACCCCGGTGATGGCACCGGTGATTATCGGCTGGGTGGTCTTCGCCCGGAGGCTCGACGCCGGTCAACTGCAGCAGCTCGAGGGTCTGTCGGCCATTCCCCTGGCGGCACGAATCCTGAGTCATGACACCGACGGCTGGCACGACGCCGCCACAGACACCTCGGGGACTGTACCGATCGCCGATATCATGGTCCGCGACGATGGTCGGGCCGGCACGATCCGCACAGCCGAGGGGGAGGCGATGACCCTTGTGCGCCCCCTGCCCAGTTTCGATCCCGCCGCGCCTGCAGCCCTGCTTCTGACCTATCCGATGAAGCTGGCGATGCGGCCCTACAGCGCCCTGCTATACTGGCTGTCGGCGATCGGTAGTGCCGGCCTGGCGGTTCTGCTGATCGGCACCTGGACCCTGGCCCTGGGCCTGACCCGGCCGATTTCGGCGCTCGACAAGGCTGTGCATCGCCTTCAGCAGGGTGAACACGCCGAGGTGCCGGTGACCTCCAGCGACGAGATCGGACGGCTGGCGGCCAATTTCAACGTGATGGCCGGTGATATCCGCGACCGCGAGGCCCGGCTGACCCATATGGCCCTGCATGATCAGGAAACCGGCCTGCCCAACCGCCTGGCGCTTGAACGCCGCGCGGCGGCGAAGGACGGGGACTGGGTCATTCTGTTCAGCGTCGATCGCTTCGAGGTGGTCCGCAACGCCATCGGCTATGATTCCATGGCCCGCCTGCTGGGTGTGCTGGGCCAGAGGCTGTCCGCCCTCAGTGAAGGGGCCGCCATGGCCCGCGTCGGAGCCGGGGCCCTGGGTCTGATCATCGAGGCCGCCGATGACGAGGCCGCCGAGGCCCTGGCCGAATCCCTATGTGAAGCGGCCGACACCCCGATCCTGCTGAACGGGGCCCCGGTAGACATCGCCCTGACCGCCGGCCTGTCCTGGACCGGCCGCAGTGATCCGAACATCGCGTCGGCCGTCGACCGCGCGGCCGTCGCCGTCGACCAGGCCCGCGCCGTCCGACGTCCGGTGGCGATTTTCGACAGCCGCGCCTATGGCGATCCCGGCGGCAATCTGTCGTTGATCAGCGAGCTGATGGAGGCGCTGCGCAATGGCGAGTTCTCGCTCAACTACCAGCCCAAATATGATTTCCGCGCCGAGGCCGTAACTGCCGTCGAAGCCCTGGCCCGCTGGACCCACCCGCGCCGTGGCGTGGTCTCGCCCGACCTGTTCGTCACCATGGCTGAGGAAACCGGCCACATCCGTCCCCTGACCGAATGGGTCATCCGCCAGGCGATCCGCGATCACGCGGCCCTGCGCACCGCCGGCCACGACCTGACCCTTTCGGTGAACATCTCGGGCCGGCTGCTGGCGGACAACAGCTTCGCCGACTTTGCCCTGACCGAGATCGCGGCATCCGACGCGCGCCTGTGTTTCGAGATTACCGAGACGGCGGTGATGGACAATCCTGAAGTGGCCCTGGCCATCATCGACCGGGTCGCTGCGGCCGGAATCTCGGTCTCCATCGACGACTATGGCTCGGGGCTTTCCTCCCTCGCCTACCTGAAACAGATCCGCGCCGACGAGCTGAAGATCGACAAGAGCTTCATCCTGACCCTGGACCAGTCGGCCCGGGACGGCCTGCTGGTGAAGTCGACGATCGATCTGGCCCACGGCCTCGGCCTGCGGGTCACGGCCGAGGGGGTCGAGACCCCGACCGCTCTGGCCTTGCTGCGCGGCATGGGCTGCGACATGGCCCAGGGCTATCTGATCGGTCGACCCATGCCCCTGGCCGCCCTGATCCAGCGGCTGGACGGGCCGGCCGTCGCCGACGCTGCAGTCCGGACGGCCTAGGCCGGTCTCGCTCTAGAGCCCCACCGTCTTCATCGACACTGCCGGATCGGCCAGCTTGACCGGATCGACCGGTGTGGCCCGCCCGATCAACTGACGTCCGCCCATGAACTCGGCCGGGGCATTGACCGCCTCGACGCAAACGACCCGGTCGCCATTCAGATGGAAGACCGCGAACCGCCCATCCGCCGGATCGCCCCGCACAAGCTGACGGTCGGCATCATGGGGCAGGCCGGCGATCTGCAATTTGACCTCATACTGGTCCGACCAGAACCACGGCACCTCGGGCACAGGCGCGGCGCGGCCGGTTATGGCGGCGGCGACCTGTTTGGCCTGCTCCAGCGCATTGGGCACGCTTTCGAGCCGCTGCATCCGCCCCCCGTGTACCGGCAGGGGCCGGAAGGTCATGTCGCCGACGGCATAGATCGCCGGGTCCGAGGTCCGCGCCGTCTCGTCGACCACCACCCCATTGTCACAGGTCAGGCCCGCCGCGCGCGCCAGGCCGTCGCAGGCCAGCCCCCCGACCCCGACCAGCACCACGTCCGCCGCGGCCTGTGAGCCGTCAGCCAGGCGCACGCCGCCGTCCTCGAAGGCCGTGACCTCGACCCCGGTGCGGATCTCGACGCCATGGGCCCGGTGCAGGTCGGTGAAGAAGGTGGACAGGGTCTCGGACGCGACCCGGGCCAACACCCGGTCCATCCGTTCCAGCACCACGACCTCGGCCCCGAGGGCCCGGGCCGAAGCCGCGGCCTCCAGCCCGACATAGCCGCCGCCGACCACGGCCAGCCGGACCCCGGGACGCAGCGCGGCCTTCAGCCTTTCGGCATCCTCCAGCGTTCGCAGCTCCAGCAGGTCGGGGCGGTCCGCGCCGGGGATGGCCAGCTTGCGCGCCGTCGACCCGGTCGCCAGCACCAGGACGTCATAGGCCTCGACGCTGCCGTCGGAGAAACGCACCTGCGTCTCGCCCCGGTCGATCGCCGTGGCCGTAACCCCGGTGCGCAGGGTGATCCCCTGTTCGTCGTAGAAGCTGAGCGGGCGCAGCAGCAGGTCGTCGCCCGCCGCCTCCCCCTTGAGCCAGGCCTTGGACAGGGGCGGTCGCTGATAGGGTGGGGACGCCTCTTCACCGGCCAGAACGATCGGCCCTTCGTGGCCGTACTGGCGCAACAGCGCGGCGACAGAACCTCCGGCATGGCCGGCACCGATGATCAGGATCTTGGTCATGGAACCGGGATAGAGCGGCACGGGGCAGGTGGCGAGTGAACAATTGCCCGGCGCCTTGACTGTGCCATTGTTACAGCATAGTGGAACGCGCCATGACCGAGCCCCTCGCACCCCAGGCCCCGCGCACGACCGCCGATGACCGTACGGCCCTCTACGACGCCCTGCTGTCGCTGCAGTCGCGCGAGGAGGTCGACGCCTTTCTGGCGGACCTGTGCACACCGGCGGAACTGCGTGCCTTCGCCGAGCGCTGGGCCGTGGCCCGCCTGCTGGATGCGGGCGACAAATCCTATCGAGAGATCGCCGCCGCGGCCCAGGCCAGCCCGACCACGGTCGTGCGGGTCGCCCGGTCCCTGAAAGACATGCCGCACCAGGGCTATCGCCTCGTGCTCGACCGCCTGAAACAGAAAGCCTGAGTAGCCGATCATGAGTACCGTCCAGGGGCGACTTCGCATCGCCGTCCAGAAATCCGGCCGCCTGGCCGACCGTAGCCTCGACCTCGTCCGCGACGCGGGCCTGCGCGTGGTCAAGGGCAACAACGACCTGCTGTACCGGGTCGAGAACTATCCGATCGACCTGCTGCGGGTGCGCGACGACGACATCCCGACCTTTGTCGCCGACGGCGTCTGCGACCTGGGCATCGTCGGCGAGAATGTGCTGGAAGAGGCGCGCAACGGCGGGCCGACGGCCGAGGTGATCATGCCGCTGGGCTTCGGCCGCTGCACGCTGAAACTGGCCGTGCCGCCGACCCTCGACTACGCGGGTCCCGCCTCGCTGGAGGGGCTGCGCATCGCCACCTCCTATCCCAAGATCCTGCGCCGCTACCTCGACGCCCAGGGCGTCAACGCCGACATCGTCGTCATGCGAGGGGCGGTCGAGGTCGCGCCCCGACTGAAGCTCGCCGCAGCCATCTGCGACCTGGTCTCGACCGGAGCGACCCTGGAGGCCAACGGCCTGATGGCCCGCGAGACCGTGCTGCAAAGCGAGGCGGTGCTGATCCGCGCGCCGCAATCGCCCGAACCCGGCCTGCAGCACCTGCTGGACAGTATCATCGAGCGGATGAGCGGGGTGGTGTCCTCCCAGGGAGCCAAATACGTGATGCTCAACGCGCCGCGCTCGGCGCTGGACGCCATCACCGCCATCCTGCCGGGGGCCGGCTCACCGACCGTCATGCCCCTGTCCGGGCGCGATGACGCCGTCGCCGTCCACGCCGTCTGTCAGGAGGCCGTGTTCTGGGAGACGCTGGAGAAGCTGAAGGCCGCCGGGGCCTCGGCCATCCTGGTCCTGCCGATCGAGAAGATGATGTGATGCGGCTGATCGACTGGTCTTCCCTCGACGCCGACGGCCGCCGCGCCGCCCTGGCCCGTCCGCAACGCCGTACCGAGACGCGCGTGGCCGACGGCGTGCGCGCCATCTTCGACGACGTCCAGACCCGCGGCGGTGCCGCGGTCATCGACTGGAGCCTGAAGCTGGACGGGGCCGCCCCGCGTCGCATCGCCATCAATCGCGACACGGTGGCCGCCGCCCGTGACCGGCTGTCGCCCGCCGACACCCGCGCCATCACCATGGCCGCCGCCAATGTGCGGGTCTTCCACCAGCTGACGGTTCCGGTCGACACGGCCATTATCGAGACCACGCCGGGCGTGCGCTCGCAGATGGTGTGGCGGCCAATCGCCTCGGCCGGTCTCTATGTGCCCGGCGGCTCGGCCCCGCTGTTCTCGTCCCTGCTGATGCTGGCCATTCCGGCCACAGCCGCCGGGGTCGCGCGCCGCGTCGCCGTGACCCCGCCGACGCAGAACGGCGAGCCCCACCCGGCCATGATCCTGGCCGCGGCCGAGGGCGGGCTGGACGAACTGTGGCTGATCGGCGGGGCCCAGGCCATCGCCGCCCTGACCTTCGGCGTCACCCTCGACGACGGCGAGATCCTGCCCTGTGACAAGCTGTTCGGTCCCGGCAATGCCTGGGTGGCCGAGGCCAAGCGTCAGGCCGCCGCCCTGCCCGGTGGGCCCGCCGTCGACATGCCCGCCGGCCCGTCCGAACTGCTGGTCATCGCCGACCTCGCGGCGGATCCGGTCATCGTCGCCGCCGACCTGCTGAGCCAGGCCGAACACGACGCCGACGCCCAGGTGGTACTGGTTTCCGACAGCAGGGCCGCGATCAATGCGATCCTGGAAGAGGTCGAGGCCCAACTGCCTTCCCTGCCCCGCGCCGCCATCGCCCGAACATCCCTGTCCGAGGGTCGGGCTATCAAGGTGCGTGACCTGGCCGAGGCCTGCGCCGTCTCCAACCTCTACGGCCCCGAACACCTGTCGCTGCAGACCGAAACCCCCGAGGCGCTTGTGGCGCAGATTTCCGCCGCCGGGGCCGTC
>TARA_R110002124_G_scaffold266436_1_pt1 | contig 10555 bp, 6 predicted proteins | sample TARA_R110002124 | Tara Oceans TARA_R110002124 (sample SAMEA4397445) | marine metagenome | biome: Polar Biome; feature: [SRF] surface water layer (ENVO:00010504); material: water (ENVO:00002006), including particulate matter (ENVO:01000060) such as... | depth 5 m | reverse complement strand
ACTTAGCAACTATTATGGAAAGCAAGTGTCAAAAATTGCGCAAAAACTGCTGATGGACAATCTTATAGACTGTGCCGGAACGGACATACACAATGTAAAGCAATTGGAATTACTCAAAGAGATAAAACTAAGTAACCGTAACTTGAATAAATTAATCCCTATTTTAAATAGGAACGTGGAAATTTTCTATTAAATTTTCTTTTGAATACCGACCAAAAGTCACAGGTTACCAATTCAATTTTGTAGGCCAAAACACAATTACCAGTAATGATAATTAATAATATCCTACCTTTGCCGGAAATTAAATTTCATGTTTTATTTTTTTCAGAAGAAAAATTTCTTAGTTGACTCCCTTGAAAATTTTATAGACATACATAATCACATTCTTCCGGGAATTGATGATGGTGCCAAAACCGTGAAAGACTCCATTGAACTAATAAAAGGGTTCTCGGATATTGGGGTAAAAAAATTTATTGCCACCCCTCATATCATGCATAATTATTACCCAAATAATTATGACACTATCCACGCTGCAAATGGTAAATTACAGAACACGCTTTTAAGTGAAGACATGAAAGAAATCACTTTGGATGTTGCAGCTGAACATATGATAGATGCCAATTTTGATCACCTTCTTGAACAGGAAAAAGTGATGCCGTTGAGAAATAGTTATTTATTGATAGAAATGTCATATTTACAGCCGCCCATCAATTTTGATGAGGCTATTTTAAATATAGCCGCCCACCGGTATTTCCCAATTCTGGCCCATCCCGAAAGATATTCTTTCCTACATCTAAATTCCTCAAAATTTCAAAAATATAAGAAAAATGGAATCCTATTGCAGATGAACCTTTTATCGCTTGGCCAGTTCTATGGAAAGGACGTTCAAAAAAAGGCTCACAAACTATTGCAAAACGGTTTAATAGATTATGTAGCCTCGGATGTCCATAACCAGCAACAATTGCAAAGTATTAAGGAATTACAACTCAGCAATAACCTCATGAAAATGCTTTATCCTACTATTGAAAAAACAATAAGCGATTTCTATTAATTTAGAATTTCCACCATTTTTTAATAGACTTGCCATAGCCATAGCCATATTTACCTCCATAGCCCAAATTGCTATCCTTCACATCATTGACTACGAACGAGAGCCCCTTTAACTTTCCTTCTTCTTTTAATTTTAATGGATATTCAAGGACTGCCTTTTCTGTTGCCCCTGCCCTTGTAACATATATAATATGATCTGCGTATTGACTAATAAGAAGGGTATCTGTAACAACAAATAATGGAGCTGTATCAACAATAACATAATCATAAGTCTCTGAAAATTCCTCAAACAAGCCTTTAATGCGATCACTCATTAACAATTCAGCTGGGTTAGGAGGTATTTTACCCGAATATACTACATCAATGGTGTTTTTGTGCACTAACATAGTATGAACCAAATCTCTAGGCAATAAACTATCGTCGTAAAGAAATTCCGTCAAACCTATATCTTTCTTCGCCTTTGGCTTACCAAGTTCATCAACATCCTTATTATTGAAAAAACTATATAATTTAGGATTTCTAATATCCGCCCCTACCAAAAGAACCTTTTTATTGGTGTTCGCCAATATCATGGCCAAGTTAGACGATAAAAAAGTCTTTCCTTCACCAGATACACTGGAAGTAATAAAAATAACATTCTTTTTACCCTGCCCAGTTTTGGTTTTGATCAAATAATCCAAATTGGTTCGCAAAATGCGTAAAGATTCGGCCATTACGGAACGATCATCATTTAAGATCAACTTATTATCCTTTTTAGAAAGTTTTGGCAATTCTGCCAATACTGGCACATCGTTTACCAATTTCTCCAAACCAATTTTATTGTGAATCTTATTGTCTAAAAGGTCTCTTCCATAAATAATAGAAAATGGAACCATTAAACCAAATATCAAATATGCCATTAAGATAATTTTCTTTTTTGGAGAAACTGGTTCTAAACTGGCCAAATAAGCATCATCTATAATCTTAGATTTCGGAGAAGCTGATGCAAAGGTTATTTGGGACTCCTCCCTTTTTTGCAACAAATACAAATACAAGGATTCAGTTGTTTGTTGTTGCCTAGTTATATCACGTAATGCCCTTTCATTTTTAGGTGATGAGTAAATCCTAGAATTAATCTTGGACATCTGACTACTGAGACTGTTAACCTGTAATGTCAAATTATTGGTAACACTATTTAAACTGGATTGCATACTGCGTTTAAGACCTTCCAATTGTTGGTCCAAATTAACAATAATGGGATTCTTTTCATTGGAACTTTCCAACAGTCTTTTTCTTTCCAACGCCAAACTATTGTAATGGGCGGTAGTACTGGCTATTGAGGCATCTGCCAAACCAACATTTGACGGTAACAATTCGTATCCATCTTGACTTTCTACAATTTCTTTCATAGAAGAAGCAATATCCAACTGTACAGATGCATTCTGTAATTCTTGCTGATTGGCAGCCCCAATGTTTAGATTTATGTTAGTCTGGGCAGCTATATCAGACAGCCCCCTTCCTGACTTAAACTCCTCAGCACTTTGGTCGACACTTGACAAATCCCCATATATATTAGCTATCCTATCATCAATGAAATTAGAAGTTCTATCTGCAATTGCTTTTTTATCGTCAATTGCATTCTTATTATAGTTATAAATTAATGAATTTAAAACATCCTGACCTCGTTTTTTTACTTCATCTTCCAAATAAATGGAAATAACATTTGAAAGTTCTTGAGTTATCGAAATCTTAATTTTTTTTTGATATTGCTCAGCCACTGAAACTAACGGACTAACAGAAACTTTGTACCTTCTTCCCGAATACTTATTCAAATTTAAATCGTTTGGAGTAACCACTACATCGCCAACTGGAGTATTAATGGTTTTTCCAAATAAGTGTACTATTGGCGGTTCATTTTCATCATTAGCCAATTCAAAAGAAGTATCAGACTTTAAAGTAATAAAGAAATCTTCCTTCGAACGATGTACAACTGAATCGGGCGCTATAAAACTCACATTAAAAGGAGAATCCTGATATAAGTCTGAATTTTGAATATTGCCTAATGCAATAATTTTCTTATTTAGACCTAACTGTTTAACAACCTCAATCAGATTAGATCTTGAATTTAATATTTCAATTTCATCATCAACATTGTTACGGACTCCTCCAAAAACATTTAAATCCCGAAAAACATCAAGTTCAGAAGTAGAACTTTGATCCTCTAGAATTTGAATTTTAGCTTGAATAGCATATTGGGGAACAGTATAACGAATATCCAAAATCCCAAGGCATACACCTATTATTGCAGCAACCAGAAACCATTTCCAATTTTTTAAATAAGGTTTAAGCACCTCCCTATAATCCATTTTCTTAGGTGAAATATCTGTCAATCTATTGTTCATTCTTAATGCTCAAAAATATTATTATTGCCTAGTAATTAAAATGACTGTTGAAGTAATGAGAACTGAAGCGATAGAAATAGCTATACTCGCCCTTTGATCCAAACTGGATGCGGTAATTCCAGATTTATTGGGCTCAACATAGACTACATCATTTTGAGTAAGGTAAAACACTGGGGAGTCAACCATTCTCTTGGAAGTAAGATCAATCCTATTGTACACCTTGGTACCATTGAAATCCCGGATAACCAACACGTTTTCCCGAACCCCCCTAATTGTTAAATCACCTGCAAAACCCAAGGCTTCCAAAATCGTAATTTGCTCTCCATTAACAGGAAATGTTCCTGGATTCCTTACCTCCCCTAAAATAGTTACTGTAAAATTACGTAAACGGATGTTGATTATTGGATCTTTCAAAAACTCCGATAGTTTGTTGCGCAAAAGAACCCTTAATTCCTCAGGTGAGAGGCCTTCAATTTTTATTTTACCAATTACAGGGAAATCTATTTCACCGGATTGATCCACCAAATAATCCACTTGTTCTGCTCGAAATCCTCCTTCAGCCGCGCCTCTAAATAAATTAAACGGGGCGCTTGCTTCCGGATTCAGGGAAGATACGTGAATTGAAACTAGGTCATCTACCTTAAATTTTGAAACAAAATTATTGGAATTTACCAACGTCTCAAAATTTCCAGAATCCTGAAAATAGACCACATCTTTCCTTGAAGCACATGATGACAGAAATATAATAAAGATTAAAACAATAACATAGCGTATAGGACTTTTCGCATTCATTAACATGAAAATTTATTTAATATACAATAATAATGAAATTTATGATTGTAAGACTTTCGGATTTATTATTTTATTATCAATAATATTCTCCTTTTTATCAAGTTTACACAATTCTGAATTGTTGGAAATATATTCCGGAACTATTTCCTTCATTAATCTAATTGTGTTTTCATTAAAAAACATATTAGAGACACACAATTCATTTATTTTCGACTTCGTCTCCTCATATACTAATTCCCTGGATTTACCAATCATAATTTTCTTATGATAAGTTGGCATAGTGTCCTCGCCATTGGCCAATAATTCTTCATATAATTTCTCCCCTGGTCTTAGTCCAGTAATTTTAATATCTATATCTTCTGGGTATCGCAAGCCGGATAACTTAATCATATTCTTTGCCAAATCAAAGATTTTAACGGACTCACCCATATCAAAAATAAATATTTCTCCTCCCTGGCCCATACCTCCAGCTTCCAAGACCAATTGTGCAGCCTCTGGAATGGTCATGAAAAATCGGGTAATTTCCTTGTGGGTAACGGTTAATGGACCACCTTTTTCAATTTGTTTTTTAAATAGTGGAATCACAGATCCATTGGAACCTAGTACATTCCCAAATCGTGTGGTAATAAATTTAGTCTTATTGTACTGTTGTGCACAACTAATATACATTTCGGCGATTCTTTTAGTGGCACCCATTACATTAGTTGGGTTAACCGCCTTATCTGTTGAAACAAAAATAAATTTATCTACATTATTATCCAAAGACAGATCTACAATAACTTTTGTTCCAGCAACATTAATTTTAATGGCCTCATAAGAGTTGTACTCCATTAATGGCACATGTTTATATGCCGCAGCATGAAAAACCAAGTGAGGCTTATATTCCTGAAAGATAGAGGACATTCTGTTCTTATCTCTTATATCCCCAACAATTGGAATAAAATTATGGAATCCATTTTGCTTTAATTCCTGTTGTAAATCATATAATGCGGATTCTGCCTGATCTATGATTATTAAAGATTTATACTCGTAATTAGCAATTTGTCTAACCAATTCACTTCCAATTGAACCAGCTCCACCAGTCACAAAGATTACCTTATTTTTCAATTCATTGGAAATTCTCCCATTCTTAATCTTAATGGGCACCCTATCCAAAAGATCTTCAATCTGCACTTGCTTTATCTGTGAAATTTTAAGCTCACCATTAATCCAATCCTCAATTGGGGGAACAATTTTCACCTGTACTGGAAAATCTACCAACTCCTCCACCAGCCCTCTTAAACGGTTATGATCAATATTTTGAATTGAAAAAATAATTTCCGAAATATTGTGGCTCTTGATAAAATAATCGGTTAGCACCTCAGGTCCATAAACCCTTACGCCATTAATGTTTTTACCAACTTTTTCGTTGTCCTTATCAATATAGCCTACTACCTTCGACACACTGCCCGAGTGACTAGCAAGTGCATTTTGTGTTAGGATACCCGACTCACCTGCTCCATATATAATTACATTTTTTGAAATTTTAAATTGATTTACCAGATTATAATAAGCTGTTTTAAAAATATATCTAGAAGCACTAAGAGCAATAAAGCCTAACAAACTATGAATTATTATAATAGATAATGGCACCGTGAAATCATCCATGAAATTCATCTCCCTATTCAAAATGACCATAAAAATGGTGATGATACTGGAAAGGCAAATAGCATTGAATATATTGTAAATATCCCTTACTCCCGTATGTCTAATTACACCCTTATAAGATCCTGTCACCAAAAATGCAAGTAGCCCAATAACCAAAATTACAGGCAATTGAAGTAACAACTTGTCTATGTCAAAATTGAGGGTAAGGTTAAACCTTACTAAATAAGAAAACACAAATGTAACGGCAACCACCAAAAGATCAATTACCAATACTATCCATTTTGAGGTGTATTTTTGCGCTCTACTTGTTAAGTAATTTTGTACCATCAGAACTGTTCAATTAATTGTTGCAATGTTATTTTTTTAAAACTAGAGACACTCCACATATCCTCTATAATTCCAATCCATAAGGCTTTACTAAGATACGTAATTTATGAAAGACAATTACATTTCCAGTAAGCCAATTCCATCTTATACTCACTCACAAAATTATAAGTAAATTTCAATCAAGAATGAGAATGATCGATTAATTCGGTAAAAGCACAAAAAATCGGTTAAAGCTCTATAATTCCTATTTTTTGTCGTGTCCAATTTCGTATTGTCACCAATTTCAATTGCTTATGCCGATTCTAATAACTCTTTTAAAACAGTCATCGACCTACTCGTAATTAACAACAAATCAATATCTTACCAATTTTTCATTTGCCAATATTTTGATTTCCTCCAATATCCTAAAATAAATAGGCAGACATTTCTTAGATATCAAAATATGTAATTATTAATAAGTAATTTCAAGATAGCATTAACCTAAATTTAATGGTATTCTTAATTATGATTCTCATCGAATCCGTTTCTTTTCCTTATAAGAGAAAATTAAATTCCGTAAGTAGAATAGATTTTATAGGTAATTGCACTAAGATTATTTTTATAAATTAAACAACTGTTAATATTTATATTTGCCTACTAGCCTTATCTTTGTTTAATTAGATAATAAATATATCCATCTCAAATAGAATAAATCATATCAAAATTGTATGAAAGTATTAGTTACGGGAGCAGCTGGCTTTATAGGTTTTTTTGTGGCCAAACAATTAATTTCAAAAGGACATGTGGTAATTGGTCTTGATAGTATTAACGATTATTACGATGTTAACCTCAAATTTGCAAGATTAAAAGAATTAGGGATTCAAGAGGAAAACGCGAAAATATATGGCAAATTAAGTAGTAGCCAAATCCATAATGGCTCATTTAAATTTATCCGAATTAATCTTGAGGACCGAAATGAGCTACCAGTTCTTTTTGAAAGTGAAAATTTCGATGTGGTCTGTAATTTGGCGGCCCAAGCTGGGGTACGCTATAGTTTGAAGAATCCCGAATCCTATATTGATAGCAATATTGTAGGTTTTTTGAATATATTGGAATGTTGTAGACACCACAACATAAAACATTTAGTTTACGCCAGTAGTTCCAGCGTTTATGGTCTTAACAAAAAAATCCCATTTGAAACTACGGATAGTGTTGACCAACCCATTAGCATATATGCAGCTACAAAAAAAAGTAACGAATTGATGGCATATACCTACAGTCATTTATATAGGTTTCCTACAACCGGTTTACGTTTTTTTACCGTTTATGGCCCTTGGGGAAGACCGGATATGGCCATGTTCCTATTTACGGAAGCAATGATTAAGGCAAAACCTATCAACGTTTTTAACAATGGGGATATGGAGAGGGATTTCACTTATATAGATGACATTGTTGAAGGAGTTGTGCGTGTATTGGAAAAAGATGTGCAGAACAGACTCGAAGCTCCGGACCTCTATAAAATATATAATATAGGCAACAATAAATCTGTGAAATTATTGGACTTTATTCAGGAAATAGAAAACAACCTCGGTGTGAAGGCCAAAAAAAATATGTTACCAATGCAACCTGGGGACGTTTCCGCGACTTGGGCAAATGTGGATGATCTTATCGAAGATTTCAATTATAGACCTAGAACATCAATAAACAAAGGTGTTACCAAATTTATTGAGTGGTATCGCTGGTACTACAAGGTTTGAAATTATTATTCCACATTGAACATTAGTTTCAAAAGCCAAAAAGTGGGCAATTAAAGAACTACTACCAGGTAATTTCAAAATTATTGATATAAATAATTCTGAAATTACGGGTATTGATTAACAAATCTAAAATGAAACATAACTATTAGGCAACCAATTCCGTTGATTTAAATTTAAAACCGCTATTGCACGCGCAAATTTATTTCCTCTCATTACTCAAATACAATCTGATTATTTTGTACTCCTTAATAAGCCATAACATATATAAATTATCCACCGTGAAACACCAATATACTATAGTGATAATTTCCTTTAGATTAAACTTCCTATATTAGCTTTCGCTCACCAGACTCTGGCTTTGGAATTTTGAAGTGTTTATTATCAAATAATTATATTCTGAACATTTTCAAAATTTGCTCAAAATAATAAATTGGCCATCCATTGACTTGTATGAAAAATAAAATACGAATTGCATTTATAGGAAATAAAACAATCTTGGATAATTGGATTTTTTACATGCTAAAAGATATTGTAGGAAATCCACAAATTGAAGTTGTCAATTTTTTTGTAATACCAATCCCTGAACCGGAATATCCTTTTTCATATCGCCTTTATGACTTATTTGAAAAACATGTTTTCAAATTTAAATTCGATGCTTTTGAAAAAAAGGACGTCCACAAATTAATTCCCAGTAATAAAATTTCAACAATCCACAAGCAACATTATTTTACTAAAATTAAGCATTCACTAAAAAATAAAAATATAGATTTTATTGTCAATTTAGACTGTAATATTTCAATGCATTCCTTGGAAAATTTTGTAAACGTTGGAGTATTATTCTTTTACCACGGTGCATTAAATGCCCCCATTTCCCATATTGCAGGCCTTAGGGAAATTCTCAATAGCCAAGATTTTATTGAAACACATTTAATGATGCTTTCAAAAGAATCGCATTTAAAGGCTATTAAAACAACAAAAGTAGGCACGGACAATGTTAGTATCCGAGGTAGTGTGAATGACTTGTTATGGACATCATCTAGATTACTACCACGTGAGTTAGATAGATTTATTCTAAATGGCACTTTTAATTATGTGCAACCAAACAAAATATCCAATGTGCTTAATTTTAAAAACCAGAGCAATATTTGGAAACCCAACAACCTATTCATTTTAAAAGGATTATTCAAGAAATACTTCAAAAAAATTCAATCCTATATTACATTTAAATTTTATTTTGAACAATGGATTCTGATGTTCATATCTAAGCCCTATAACGTACTCAAAGGACACTCTCCCAATAATTTCAACAAAATATTACCCCCTAAGGATCGCTTCTGGGCAGATCCTTTTATATACAATAAAAACAATCAAAATTATGTGTTTTTTGAAGAATTGATCTATAAGGAGAATAAGGGTCATATTTCAGTCATAACACTTCAAGATAACGGTACATATACACAACCCCAATGCATTTTAAAAAAGAAATACCATCTGTCCTACCCCTTTCTTATTGAGGATAAAGGTGAATTATTTATGATTCCCGAAACTTTTGAAAACAATACTATAGAAATTTATAGATGTATTAATTTTCCTTACCAATGGGAGTTCGCGATGAACTTAATGAATAATATTGTTGCAGTTGACACAACAATCCTAAAAAGAAACAACCGCTTTTGGATGTTTACAAATATTCAGGAACGTAAAGGAGCTTCAATGAACAATGAATTATTCATTTTTTATTCGGACAATCTATTAAGCCAAAATTGGCATCCACATAAAGAAAATCCTGTCATAAGCGATGTAACAAAAGCTAGGTCTGCAGGGAATATCTTTGAATATGAGAATGAGTTCTACAGGCCAGCGCAAAACTGTGGAAAACATTATGGATATTCGTTTTCGATAAATAAGATAGTGACCTTGACAGAAGAGGATTATAAAGAACATGAGGTATCCAATACATTACCCAATTGGGATAAAAACATTCTTTCTACTCACACCTTTAACCAATTTAATGATCTTGCACTTATAGATGCCGTTATGAAAATAAAAAAATAATATACTGGTTGCAATAAGTGGGCATTTCAAAAAGTATCATGCAGCTATATGTAAACTGGCATATCTAATTTTTAAACATGGTTAGTTTTATTCACTAAAGTGGAGTGTATCGCTCTTTTACTGAGGAAACTATCATCCAGCAAAGGCCTAATATCACGGCTTCCAATCTAAGATTAGAACCATTTCCTCGGACACTTGACATTTTTAAACTCTTAAATATTGAAAAGATAGCGGGTAACGATTAGAAACATCCATCTTTTTCCGATTTTCATAAGGATAATACCGCAGCCTTAACCTAGTTCATTCTATATAAATTAAAGTTCTGGCTCAAAATATTTCAGCTCTATGGATAATTATAATCTCCTTCCATATTAAATCTGAATCCACTTATTTCCCGGTAACTAGGTTAATGGTGCATATCTATAATTTTCTAGCGACCTTTGATAAGTTCCAAGATACTCTATTTTTGTAAGTTACTTCTTACTGTATCGCTCCAGAATTAACATACCTGTGTTTGAAAATTTACCGGATTGCTAAGGACATCATTTGGTTTTCCATCTTGTTTAC
>TARA_R110002124_G_scaffold249982_2_pt1 | contig 10580 bp, 8 predicted proteins | sample TARA_R110002124 | Tara Oceans TARA_R110002124 (sample SAMEA4397445) | marine metagenome | biome: Polar Biome; feature: [SRF] surface water layer (ENVO:00010504); material: water (ENVO:00002006), including particulate matter (ENVO:01000060) such as... | depth 5 m | reverse complement strand
GTTCCGGGTCAAGGTCAAGCGCGGCGGCGGCGCGGCCGGCCACAACGGCATCCGATCAATGATCGCCCATATCGGACCGGAATTCCGACGGGTCCGCATCGGAATTGGCCACCCCGGACACAAGGCCCGGGTCACCGGCCATGTTCTGGGCAACTACGCCAAGGCAGAAATCGACGACCTGTCGGACATGCTGGGCGTGATTGCATCGGAAGCGGACTGGCTGGCCAAGGGCGACGACGCGCGGTTCATGAGCGAATATGCGATGCGGATGCAGGAATAGCGGACAGTTTCGAATTAAATCATCACCCCGAACTTGATTCAGGGTCCAGTGCGTATATGCGCAACTTTTGACCGATTTGGCACAGGATGCCGGATCCGGTTCAGCTAGACGGAGTTTTCAAATGGGTTTCAAATGCGGTATCGTTGGCCTGCCCAACGTCGGAAAATCAACCTTGTTCAATGCCCTGACCGAGACACAGGCGGCGCAAGCGGCGAACTATCCGTTCTGCACGATCGAGCCCAATGTCGGCCAGGTCGCGGTGCCCGATCCGCGGCTGCAGCAGATCGCCAAAATCGCCAACAGCGGCAAGATTATCGAGACCCAGCTGGCCTTTGTCGACATCGCCGGGCTGGTCAAGGGTGCGTCCAAGGGCGAAGGCCTGGGCAACCAGTTTCTCGGCAATATCCGCGAGGTCGACGCGGTGGTCCACGTGCTGCGCTGTTTCGAGGATGACGATATCCAGCATGTCGCCAACAAGATCGACCCGATTTCGGACGCGGAAGTGGTCGAGACCGAATTGCTGCTTTCCGATCTCGAAAGCCTCGAAAAGCGCGTCCCCGCCTTTCAGAAAAAGGCGACCAGCGGCGACAAGGAGGCCAAGATTGCCGCCAATGTTCTGGGCCAGGCCCTGGAACTGCTGCGCGAGGGCAAGCCGGCCCGGCTTACCGAACCGGAAGGTGAGGAAGAACAACGAATTTTTGACCAGTCCCAGCTGCTGACCGCCAAGCCGGTGCTCTATGTCTGCAATGTCAGCGAAGCCGATGCCGCCAAGGGCAATGACCTGAGCGCCGCGGTGTTTGAAAAGGCGAAGGCCGAGGGCGCGGAAGCGGTGATCGTCTCCGCCGCCATCGAATCCGAGCTGGTCGAGATGGAGCCGGACGACCGGGCCGAATTTCTGGCCGAGCTCGGGCTTGAGGAATCCGGCCTCGCACGGGTCATCCGGGCTGGCTACCAGCTGCTCGAACTGCAGACCTTCTTCACCGTCGGGCCCAAGGAAGCGCGCGCATGGACCGTGCACAAGGGCGCCAAGGCCCCCGAAGCTGCCGGGGAAATCCACAGCGACTTCGAGCGCGGCTTCATTCGCGCCGAAACCATCGCCTTTGACGACTATGTCGCCCTTGGCGGTGAAAGCGCGGCCCGCGACGCCGGCAAGCTGCGCCAGGAAGGCAAGGACTATGTCGCCAAGGATGGCGATATCTTCAATTTCAAGTTTAATGTCTGAATTGTCACATTGTCCCGCTAGGCGATAGAGCTCTGGGAGACGACATCATGATTCGATCGCAATTTTCACTGCTTTTTGCCGGTTTTCTGCTGGTTGGCACCCCGGCACTGGCCGCGACCACGCCGGAACAGAACGAGTCGGTCGGCGAAAAAGTCGAAACACGCGATCCGGTCACCATCCTGATCTCGATCGACGGCTTCCGCCCCGATTATCTGGAGCGCGGGATCACGCCGAATCTGAGCGCATTGGCGGCCGCAGGCATCTATGGACCGATGCGCCCGTCATTTCCGAGCAAGACCTTCCCCAATCATTGGACGCTTGCGACCGGCAAGACCCCGGATCATCACGGCATCGTCGGCAACACGATGGAAGATAGCGGGCGGCCGGGCGAAAAATTCAAAATGGCGACTCAGGATCCATTCTGGTGGAATCAGGCGGAACCAATCTGGATTACCGCAGAGAAGCAGGGCATCCGTTCGGCAACCATGTTCTGGCCGGGATCGGAAGTGGAAATTGACGGAATGCGTCCGGCGGACTGGTGGCCGTTCAATCAGAAACTGTCCAATGATCGCCGGATCAATGCGGTTATCGACTGGATGCGGCGGCCTGCCGAAATCCGGCCGCAGCTGGTGACGCTCTATTTCGACACCGTCGATACCGCCGGTCATTATTATGGACCGGCACCCGGCCAGAAACTGCACGCTGCGATATCCGCTGTCGACAGCGAAATCGGACGACTGAAGCAGCAGCTGGACACTCTGGGACAGCCGGCCAATTTTGTGATCGCATCGGACCACGGCATGACCGAGACCACGCCAGATCGGATCATCTATCTCGACCAGATCCTGCCGCGTGACCAGTATCGTCTGGTCGAGGACGGAAATTATGCGGGCATTGAGCCGCTTGAGAATAATGTGGATAGGGTGCGCGCGGCCTTTCTGCTGCCGCACGACCATATGCAATGCTGGGCCCGCGAAAATATCCCGGCGCATTTTGCCTATGGTACCAATCCGCGCGTACCCTCGATCCTGTGTCTGCCGGAAGCCGGCTGGGTCGTTTATCAGGACGTGCCCGAATGGATGACAGGAGTCGGCGGCGGTCACGGCTATGACCATCGCGAACCTGACATGACGGCATTTTTCGTGGCAAGTGGTCCGGCGATCACCGCGGGCGGCCAGCTACCGATATTTGACAATGTGAATATCTATTCGCTGGTGGCCCGGCTGGCCGGTGTCGATCCCGAGACCAGCGACGGCAGCCTTGCGCCTTTCGAACAGATGTTGATCCCGGACGAGCGCTGAGCCTGCCTGCAATCAGCGCAGGGGCTTGGCGCCCTCAATCCGGGTGTAGACCAGACTTACCGGGTCGCTGTTGACAGCGCTGCATGTTCTGGGATCGACAGTCCGATCACCCCGAAATCCTTCAAGACGGGTGCCGTCATCGCTCAGGGTCAGCCCCATTCCTACCCAGATCTGGACCGCGCATTTCTTCTGCATCGCGCGCGAAAAGGGACCGCGATGCGCGCCATAGACCAGATTGCCGTGAATGGTCGCGGTAAAATCGATATCATTTTCATAATTGCCCGCTGAGCGTTCGCTGTACCGGGATGTCAGGCTGGACCCGTCTTGCGTGAAATGGACGATAGCACCGTCTCCCTGTTGCCACGTCCCGGTCAGATCGCTCTCGGCGATCATTTGCGGTTCATCCGAGTGGGGACGCGCATCGGCAGCGACACCGATAACCATTGTCAGTGCAAGAAACGCATAGGCCGATGGAAGATATATCATGGCAATCTCCAAATTCGTTCTGACCTAACGGCCTGTAGCGGACGAGCTATGACCTCGATCACAAGTTGCCCGTTTAACCGCAATCCGCTCACTTGCGGCCAAACAGCTTTTCCACGTCATCCAGCGCCAGCTTGACCCACGTCGGACGCCCGTGATTGCACTGGCCACTATGCGGCGTCACTTCCATTTCACGCAACAGGGCGTTCATTTCCGCGACACTGAGCACCCGTCCTGCCCTCACCGAGCCGTGGCAGGCCATGGTCGAAGCGACATGATCGACCCGCTCCTTGAGGCTGAGCGCCTGGTCATAGGCGCCGAGCTCGTCGGCGAGGTCCGTGACCAGCTCGCGGACATCGCCCGACCCCAGCATCGCCGGGGTCGCCCGCACCAGCATCGCGGTTGCACCGAAGCGCTCCAGTTCCAGCCCGAATTCCGACAATTCCCCGATCCGCGCCTCCAGCCGGTCGCAGGCGTTTTCGTCCAGTTCGACGACTTCGGCCATCAGCAGGGCCTGCGAAGCGACGCTACCGCCCTCGACCGCCTTGCGCATCCGCTCCAGCACCAGCCGTTCATGTGCCGCGTGCTGGTCGACGATGACCAAGCCGTCTTCGGCTTCGGCCACGATATAGGTTTTTGCTACCTGTCCGCGGGCGATGCCGAGCGGGTAGCGGCCGGCTTCTGGAACCGGCGCCGATGCCTCCTCAGCCCGACCCATCAACGGCGCAAGTTCTTCGCGTGTATCCAGTCCCGTAAACGCGCTGCGGTCATCGCCAACCGTTGCCGACGGATAGGGTTGTTGCGCGACAGCGGCCCTGCCCTGCGCCGTGAATATGCTGGTCTGGGGATCGGGAGCCACGGGCTCGCTTTGCCATCTACCCAGCGCCGATTCCGCCGGACGCTGCACCGCACGAAAACCGCCCTCGTCCAGCGCCTTGCGCAGGCCGCTGACAATCATGCCGCGGATCATCGCCGGTTCGCGAAACCGCACTTCGGTCTTTGCCGGATGGACGTTTACGTCGACCAGCTCGGGCGGCATGTCGATGAACAGCGCGACCACCGGATGCCGGTCCCGCGCCAGCATCTCCGCATAGGCGCCGCGCACCGCGCCGACCAGCAACCGGTCCTTGACCGGACGGCCGTTGACGAACAGGAACTGGTGGTCCGCAACGCCGCGATTGTAGGTCGGCAGACCGGCCACCCCCGTTAGATGTATCTCTTCCCGCTGCAGGTCGACGCCGACGCTGTTGGCCCGCAGATCGCGGCTGGTCAGCGCGGCCACCCGCTCGGGTCCGGTTTCACCGGCCTGGACCGCGATCGCCTTGCGGCCCTGATGTTCCAGAGTGAAGCCGATATCGGGCCGCGCCATGGCGAGGCGCCTGACGATATCGGTGCAGGCCGCATATTCACTGCGCGCCGTGCGCAGGAACTTGCGTCTTGCCGGCACCTTGGCGAACAGCTGTTCCACGCGCACCTTGGTCCCCGGAGGGATCGCCGCCGGGCCTTCCTCGACCAGCTCGCCATGATCGATCACCCGTGACCAGCCGTCTTCTCCCGCCATCCGGCTTTCGATGGTCAGGCGCGCCACGCTGGCTATCGATGGCAGCGCTTCACCGCGGAAACCCATCGTCGTCACCAGTTCGATTGCTTCGTCCGGCAATTTCGACGTCGCATGCCGTTCCAGCGCCAACGCTATGTCGTCGCGGCTCATCCCGGAACCATTGTCGACGACCTGGACCAGATCGAGCCCACCCTCTTCCAGGCGGATGTTGATCTGGTTCGCCCCGGCGTCGATCGCGTTTTCGACCAGCTCCTTGAGCGCGCTCGCGGGCCGTTCGACGACCTCTCCGGCAGCTATCCGATTTATAAGGCTGTTTGGGAGTCTTCTTATTGACATATCGCTGTTCCTAGCCCAAGCGACCATGCCAAGCGACCCCTGATTTTTTGGGCGATTCCCATGGTGCATCTCATGACCCGTTCAACTTGACCATCGCTTGTGTTAATCGTTGCAGCAATGCCTGCAAATACTAGAAATTACGGACAAAATTATGTTTGAGAATCTGTTCAAGTTCCGTTCGCAAGATTTGGCGATCGATCTCGGCACGGCAAATACCGTCGTCTATTTGCGCGGTCAGGGCATCGTGCTCAACGAGCCGTCGGTTGTGGCGATCGAAACCATCAATGGCGTAAAGAAGGTCAAGGCCGTCGGCAATGACGCAAAGATGATGATGGGCAAGACCCCGGACAGCATCGAGGCCATTCGCCCGCTGCGCGACGGGGTGATCGCCGACATTGATGTCGCCGAGCAGATGATCAAGCATTTCATCCAGAAGGTGAACGGAAAGAGCAAGCTTTTCAGCTATCCGGAAATCGTGATCTGTGTTCCAAGCGGCTCGACTTCGGTCGAACGCCGCGCCATCCGCGATGCCGCATCCAACGCCGGCGCGCGGCAGGTGTTCCTGATCGAAGAACCAATGGCCGCTGCGATCGGTGCCGATATGCCGGTCACCGAACCGATCGGATCGATGGTTGTTGACGTAGGCGGCGGTACCACCGAGGTGGCCGTACTCTCGTTGCGCGGACTGGCCTACACCACTTCCGTCCGCACTGGCGGCGACAAGATGGACGAGGCGATTGTGTCCTATGTCCGCCGTCACCACAATCTGCTGATCGGCGAAACTACCGCCGAGCGGATCAAGAAGGATTTTGGCGTCGCACAGGCTCCTGCCGATGGCGTCGGTCATACCATTCATATCAAGGGACGTGATCTCGTGAACGGTGTTCCGAAAGAAATTTCGATCAATCAGGGCCAGATCGCCGAAGCGCTCAGCGAACCAATCGGAACGATCATCGAAGGCGTTCGTATCGCGCTGGAAAATACTGCGCCGGAGCTGGCTGCGGATATCGTCGACCAGGGGATTGTCCTGACCGGCGGCGGTGCATTGATCTCTGGCCTCGACGCGGCGCTCAGCGACGAAACCGGCTTGCCCGTGACGGTCGCCGAGGATCCTCTGGCCTGTGTCGCTATCGGCACCGGTCGCGCGATGGAAGATCCGATGTTCAGAGGCGTGTTGACCACGGCCTGATTTCGGGAACCGGATGAAACAACGATTGGAAGCGAAAGGATAAACCGATATGGCGCCGCCAAACAATCGGCGTCCAGGATTTTCCAAGCGGGCGCAATACAGTATATTCGCCAGCTATTTGCTGGGCATTTTGGGAGCGGTTCTGGGACTGCTCCTGTTGCTTATCTCCTTCATCGATCCTCGCGGATTTTCGGCACTTCGCACGATCGGCGCTGAAACCATGGCACCGATCAGCAAGTCTCTGTCCGAAATCGGCGGGGCCACCGGCAGCGCCGGCGATGAAATTTCTGCTTATTTCAACGCTGCATCGAAAAATGCGGCCATGCGGCGGGAGTTGGAGCAGAATCGGATAGAAATCCTGGAAGCCCGCGCCCTGAAGCAGGAAAATGAGCGCCTCAAGCGATTATTGAAGCTGGATGAGGAAGTGGCCGATTCGATCGCCATGGCCCGCCTGATCAGTTCGACGGCGTCCAGCGCGCGCCGTATTGCCACCCTTGGTGTCGGCAGCAACAGCGGTCTCGAGCCCGGACAGCCCGTGCGCTCGCCGGAAGGGCTGGTCGGCCGCATATTGGAAACCGGGCCGACAACCGCCCGGGTTCTGCTGGTGTCGGACGGTCAGAATGTTACGCCCGTGCAGCGCGCCAGCGACAGCCTGCCCGCTTTTGCGACGGGTCGCGGCGACGGTACCGTGGACATTCAGCCGATCAATATCGGATCCAATCCGTTCAAGGGCGGTGACCTCATGATAACGTCAGGCAGTGGTGGTCTCTACAGTCCGGGCATTCCGGTCGCAGTAGTCATCCGCAAGACGGAAACAGGTGCCATTGGCCGGGTGCTCGCAAATCCTGCCAAGGTCAGCCACGCGATCGTGCAACCGATTTTCCAGGCTGAAACGGTGCGCCAGATCGAGAAAGATTCTGCGAATGACGTGGAACTGGAAAGCGGCGAATAATGCCACGGTCCCGTCAATCCAGGATTGGCCGGCAACCCTCCCAGTTGCGAATCAAGCTGATACCGCCGTTGACGGTGATGGTCGGATCGATGATCACGGCCCTGCCAGTCATTACAGACTATCCTATCCTGCCGCCCATGGGCTTGCTGGCGATATTGGCATGGCGTTTGATCCGGCCTGGCTACTGGGCGGTGTGGGCCGGCTTTCCGCTGGGCCTGATTGACGACATTTTCAGCGGACAGCCCCTTGGCAGCGCCGCATTTCTGTGGTCGGTCATTTTCCTGCTACTTGAAACCCTCGACCGGAAGGCTGTGCGCCGCGACTATTGGCAGGATTGGCTTATCGCCTCCACTGCCATCATAATTGTGCTAATAGGCGGTATGCTTATCGTCGATGTCAGATCCAATATGTTGCGGCTGGACTTGCTCTTGCCACAGATCCTGCTTTCGGTCCTCCTCTATCCGTTTGTCGCGCGGCTCATTGGTGCCATAGATAACTGGCGGGTGGCTTCATGAAATCAGCCAATACGATCAGTGGAGCGATGCAGGAGATTACCTTCACGCGCCGGGCGACCGTGATCGGAGGTCTGCAGATTGGGGTCGGGGTGCTGCTGGCGGGACGGATGGCCTATATCTCCGTTGCCGAGAACGAGCGCTACAAGCTTTTGTCCGAAAGCAACCGGGTCAACCTCACTCTGGTTCCGCCGCGACGCGGCTGGCTGATCGACCGCAACGGCAAGCCAATTGCCAACAACAAGACCGACTTTCGCGTTGATATCATTCCGGACCGGCTGCGCGACCGCAAGAAGACCGTTGCCACTCTGGCCGAGCTGCTTTCGCTTGATCAGGAGGAACTGGAACGGATCAACAGGGAACTGGAGCAGGCGAGCAGCTTTCAGCCTGTCCAGGTTGCGACGGGACTGGACTGGGAAGAATATGCCGGGGTCAGCGTCAGGCTGCCCGATCTGCCCGGTGTTTCGCCGCGCCAGGGTTTCTCGCGCAATTATCCCAGCGGCCCGGCGATCGGCCATCTGATCGGCTATGTCGGCATCGCCTCGGCAGAGGATTACAAGGAAAATCCGGACCCGATATTGATCACCCCGGGCTACAAGATCGGCAAGGATGGCCTCGAAAAAATCTTCGAGGACCGGCTGCAGGGCAAACCCGGCGCGAAACGGGTCGAGGTGACGGCGCGCGGCAAGATTGTGCGGGAACTCAACACCCGCCCCGACACGCCGGGCAAACCACTGCAACTGACGCTCGACATCGATCTGCAGGAATATGCCGCCCGCCGGCTCGGCCCCGAATCCGGCGCAGTGGTCGTCCTCGACTGCCTGACCGGCGACATTTTGACGATGACATCAATGCCGTCATTCGATCCGAACAGCTTCTCCGACGGCATCGGGGTCACAGAATATGGAATGCTGCGGGAGGATGACCATGTTCCGCTGCTCGACAAATCCCTCAAAAGCCTGTTCCCGCCCGGGTCGACCGTGAAGCCCATGGTAGCGCTCTCCTTTCTGGAAGCCGGACTCAATCCCGATGAAACAGTCAATTGTAACGGCGGGCTCCAGGTCGGCAACCGGCGCTTTCGCTGCTGGAAACGGGGTGGCCACGGCCGCGTCGACATGGCCAAGGGTATCTACCAGAGCTGCGACGTCTATTTTTATTATTTTGCCCAGAAGATCGGTATCAATCCGATTGCTCTGATGGCCAACCGTCTCGGGCTGGGCCAGAAATATCCGCTACCCGTCGCCAGCCAGTTTTACGGCACGGTTCCCGACCCGGCCTGGCTGCACAAGAAATATGACAGGGAATGGCAGGCCTATGACACGGTCAACACCACCATCGGTCAGGGGTACATGCTGGTCAACCCGACCCAGCTGGCGGTGATGGCGGCACGGATTGCGACCGGTAAGAATATCATGCCGCGGCTGATCATGAACCAGAAGAAACCGACGATCGAAACCTTGAATCTGGATCCGGAGCATCTCGTCTACGTCCACCAGGCGATGAGCGATGTGGTCAACGGACCCGGCACTGCCGGTCGGGCGCGGTTACCGATCGAAGATGTAAAGATGGCCGGCAAGACTGGCACGGCGCAGGTGGTCAATCTCAATTTCGGTCGCGGCGGTCAGGATGTTGCCTGGAAATATCGCGATCACGGCCTGTTTATCTGCTTCGCGCCGTTCGACAACCCTCGCTATGCCGCCGCTGTGGTCATTCAGCACGGCGGCGGGTCCGGCGCCGCCTATCCTGTCGCCCGGGATGTACTCACCTATCTCTATGACCGCGACAAGGCGATGGAGGTGCTGACCGGGCTGGAGAAATCCTGGGGTGGCAATATCCAGGAACGCATGGATACAAAAATGGCGGCCTATCGCGCCCGCAAAAATCTCGAAAAGGCAATGGCGGACAATCCCGCCCCGGCGACACCGGAAGCACCTGCGGCCGGCACCGAAACCAGCGCCGGAGACTAGGAATTGAGCGATTTCATTCCAGCGCCGATTGCGCAACTACCTTGGAAAACAATCCTGCTGTTGTTCGTGCTGGCGAGCTTTGGCTTTGTCGTGCTCTATTCCGCAGCCGGCGGTAGCCTGACTCCCTGGGCGGGTTTGCACATGGTCCGGTTCACCGTGTTTGTGGTCATGGCGATCGTGCTGTCCCGGTTCAAGGAATCGTTCTGGAAGACCATGGCCTTTCCGGCCTTTGGCATCGTTGTCCTGATGCTGCTCGGAGTCGAGCTGATCGGCGCTGTCGGCGGTGGCAGTCAACGTTGGCTCAATTTCGGATTCATACGCATCCAGCCTTCGGAGTTGATGAAGGTTGCAATCATATTGGCGGTCGCCCGTTTCTACGATCTGCTGCCACCCAGCCAGATCCGGACATGGGGTGCGGTCTGGCCGCTCTTTGCCCTGCTGGCGGTTCCCTGTGCGCTGATTCTGCTGCAACCCGATCTCGGTACCACGATAACGGTGGTTGCGGGCGCTCTGACCATCGCCTTTCTTGCCGGATTGCCGTTGCGGCTATTCATTGGTGGCGCCGCGGCGGTTGCGGTCATCGCTCCCCTCGCCTATTTCTTCGCACTGGAAGAATATCAGCAACGGCGCGTCACCACTTTTCTCAATCCGGAAAATGATCCGCTCGGTTCCGGCTACCATATCAGCCAGTCGAAGATCGCCATCGGTTCCGGCGGCCTGTTCGGCAAGGGTTTCATGAACGGCACCCAGAGCCACCTCGACTATCTGCCCGAGGGG
>TARA_R110002124_G_scaffold9586_28_pt1 | contig 10618 bp, 8 predicted proteins | sample TARA_R110002124 | Tara Oceans TARA_R110002124 (sample SAMEA4397445) | marine metagenome | biome: Polar Biome; feature: [SRF] surface water layer (ENVO:00010504); material: water (ENVO:00002006), including particulate matter (ENVO:01000060) such as... | depth 5 m | reverse complement strand
CCAAAAACACCTTAACTCGGTGTCCTCAAAACCGGCAGCAGCTCACGGCGACACTTCATAGCCCAGATAGATGCGACGCCACACTGGCTCCCTGCGGCCCACGATTTGGGCCTCGAGGTGCGGCCACAGCCGCACGATAGCGGAACTTTAGCGCGTACAGGCACCCCAAAGCTTTAGGACTGCTGATTCTGTGCGCCACCTCATGTGACTACAGCGCAGCGGTGTAAGATTGTGTATTTTCAATGACTTAGCGGGACGCCATACGATGGCGTACGACCACCCCATCGCGGGTAGCCAAGCCGCGCTAAGCGATTGATTTTGCTTATGAAGTTTTGGCTGGGGAACCTGGATTCGAACCAAGATCGACGGAGTCAGAGTCCGCTGTTCTACCATTGAACTATTCCCCAGCAGGCCGGTGACCGGCTGGTGCGGGGGGATGGATCAACCCGACGCGGGGTCTGCATAGACAATGCCGAATAAGATTGCAAGCGCCTTGCAGACGAGTTTAACACCATCGCGAGCAGACGGGGATAAGTGCGGCCCGGGCGGCTGAAATCGGCAGTCGCGGCCGACGGTTGGGGGCACAGCCCGGTTGATCGCATCAGTTTTCGTGATAGAAATAATTCCCACCGCGCGCCCTGCCCCGAAAGTTCCCTGATGAGCCGCAATTTTCTGGTCGTGGATCCTGAAGAGAACATGGATGTTCTCAAGGGACTGGCTTCACCCATCCGGGTGCAGATCCTCAAGCTGCTGCATGTTCAGGGATCGATGAACGGCAATGACATCGCGGCAAAGCTGGACCTGCCGCAGTCGACGGTGTCGACCAATATCGGGATCCTGGAAAACGCCGGGCTGATCCGCACGGAAACGCAGAAGGCGCGCAAGGGCAACCAGAAGATCTGTCACTCGATGTTCGACGAGGTGATGGTGATGTTCAAGGAAGACATCCGGCCCCTGGCGTCCAACACCATCGAAGTGGCCATGCCGCTTGGGCTTTACACCAGCTGCGATGTCTCGGCGCCCTGCGGATTGTGCTCGACCGAGGGGATCATCGGGCTGCTGGACGTGCCCGATACCTTTCTTGACCCCGACCGCATGAAGGCCGGGCTGATCTGGTTCACGCGCGGCTATATCGAATACCAGTTTCCCAACAATGCCAAGCTGAGCCAGCACCGCATCGAGGCGATGGAATTTTCCATGGAACTGAGCTCGGAAGTGCCGGGCACGTCGGCCGACTGGCCCAGCGACATCACCCTGTCGGTCAATGGCACGGAAATCGGCACCTGGATGAGCCCGGGCGACTTTGGCGACAAGCGCGGCGTCTATACGCCCGACTGGTGGAAACTCAAGGGCAGCCAGTATGGCAAGCTCAAGAGCTGGCGGGTCACGCCAGATGGCAGCTATGTCGACGGGATGAAGATTTCTCCGGTGTCGCTGAGCGACCTGGATCTGGCCAATCACCACTCGATCCGCCTGCGCATTGCGGTCAAGCCCGATGCTAAACACCCGGGAGGCATCAATATTTTCGGCCGCGGCTTCGGCAATTACGACCAGGAAATCATCATGCGGCTGCAGACCGAAATCTAGACGGAATTGTTGCCTTCCGCCCTTGCGTGACCATCACCGTCTCGTTTACAAACGCAATAACTGATATAGATCAGATAAACGGGATTGGAGGAGGATATCGTGAAGGCATCAGTCGTCGCGCACAAGGAATTTACGGTCAGCGAAATCGATGACCGCGTCTACGGGGCCTTTCTCGAGCATCTCGGCCGCGCCGTCTACGAAGGCATCTACGAACCCGACCACCCGACGGCCGACAAGGATGGCATGCGCGGCGATGTGGTCAAGCTGGTCAAGGACCTCAATGTACCCGTGGTCCGCTACCCCGGGGGTAACTTTGTTTCCGCCTATAACTGGGAGGACGGCGTGGGGCCTCGTGAGCAGCGGCCGACCCGGCTGGACCTGGCCTGGCACACCGCCGAAAGCAATGCGGTGGGCGTGCATGAATTCGCCGACTGGTGCGAGACCGTGGGCACGGAAATGATGCTGGCGGTCAATCTGGGCTCGCGCGGCGTCGACGATGCGCGCAACTTCCTTGAATATGTCAATCATCCGGGCGGCAGCTACTGGAGCGACCTGCGCGCCAAGAACGGCCGCAAGGAGCCGTTCAATGTGCGCATGTGGTGCCTGGGCAACGAGATGGATGGCCCCTGGCAGGTCGGTCACAAGGACGCCGACGAATATGGCAAGCTGGCCGCCAACACGGCGCGGGCGATGCGCATGTTCGACAGCAAGCTCGAGCTCATCGTGTGCGGCTCGTCGCACTCGGAAATGGCCAGCTATCCCGACTGGGAACGCATCGTGCTCGAACACACCTATGAGCATGTGGACCATATCAGCCTGCACATGTACTTCGCCAATCGCGAGAAGGACACCGCCAACTATCTGGCACTGAACCATAAACTCGAACGCTACATCGATACCGTGGCCGCCACGATCACGCAGGTGAAGAGCAAGAAGCGCAGCAAGCGCGACGTCACCATCTCGTTTGACGAGTGGAATGTCTGGTATCACTCCAACAAGCAGGACCGGGTGATCCTGGACGGCAATAGCGGCTGGCCGCATGCGCCGGGCCTGCTCGAGGACATCTACAATTTCGAAGACGTGCTGATGGTGGGGTTGATCCTCAACAGCTTCATCCGCCGCTCGGACGTGGTCAAGATCGCCTGCATCGCCCAGCTGGTGAACGTGATCGCCCCGATCATGACGGAAAAGGGCGGCCCCGCCTGGGCACAGACGATCTACTATCCGTATTATTTCGCTTCGATCTTCGGGCGCGGCACGGCGTTGAACCTGCTCGTCAATTCGCCCGGCTACGACAGCAAGCATGCCGACAACACGCCTTATGTGGACGTGTCGGGCGTGCACAATGAAGCCGAGGGGACGCTGAGCTTCTTCCTGGTCAACCGGCATGCCACGGAATCGATCGATGTGTCGGTGAGCCTGCAGGGCTTTGCCGGCGGCACGATCATCGACCACCAGGTGATGACGCACAGCAATCTGGAGGCGGTCAACACGGCCAAGAACCAGACGGAAGTGGCGCCGCGCAAGGGAAGCGGTGCCAAGGCGGAAGATGGCACGCTGAGCGTCAAACTCCCGCCCTACTCCTATCAGATGGTGCGTATCAAGATTTAGCCTGCGCACCGCCCCCTGCCCCGATCAGGTCAGGCTCGCTGCCACATGACATTCGATGTGATGGCACCGATCGGGCCGATTGGCTAACATGGTGGCAGCACGCGCCATAACACATGAATTCTGCGAGGGCACATCGGCAACGATGTGCCCTTTTGCATTGTGTATCACAATTCACGATTTACATCACAATGCGCGTTGACAGGCAGAGACGACTGGTTAGTATGATTTTTGGCAGTGCTGGAGGGCACGGCCGAACGGGACCCGGGAGGGGTCCCGACACGGGAGGAGAAAGATATGGATAGACGCAGCTTCATGCTGGGTACGGCCATCAGTGCGCTGATGCTGTCGGCCAAGGGTTTGGCATTCGCGCAGGAGGCCGAAGGCTCCGCGCCAGACCTCAACCAGTTTCCACGCAGTGAAACGGTTATCGTGCACAATCCGGAAGGCGTGATCCGCAATCCGGGCTGGTTCAACCCCTGGGTTGTCGGCAGCGGCGCGGGCATCAGCAACGGCCTGCACCAGCTGACCACCGACACGCTGTGGTTCATCGACCCCGATGCGGGTCTCGAGGAGGCCAGCGACAACGCGGTCTACAATTCCCTGGCCGACGGCCCCTGGGAATACAATGACGACTTCACCGAAATGACGGTCAAGCTCAAGCAGGGCATCACCTGGAGCGACGGCGTCGATTTTACCGCCGATGACGTGGTCTACACGGTGGAGAAACAGCAGGCGACGCCGGGCACGCCCTATAATGGTGCGTTCAGCGCGCAGGTCAAATCGGTCGAAGCGGTCGATCCCTACACGGTGCACTTCACGCTCAATGCGCCGAACTCGCGCTTCCATGCGCTGTTCTCGGTGCGCTGGACGGCAGCCTGGATCATGCCCAAGCATGTGTTCGAAAAAGTCGACGACATCCTGACCTATGACGCCAATCCCCCGGTCAGCCTGGGGCCCTACACGCTGCATTCGTTCGACCCGAACGGCACCTGGTACATCTGGGAAAAGCGCGCCGACTGGGAGAAGACCACCCTGGGCATGGTGGGCGAACCCAAGCCCAAATTCATCATCTACCGGAACAATATCTCGACCGACAACCGGCTGATCGAGATGCGCAACGGCAATCTGGACATGGTGCACGACCTGACGCCGGAAGGCACGTTCTCGATCGTGCAGCAGGACCCGCAGGTGCAGGGCTGGTTCCCCGGCTTCCCCTATGCCCATCCAGATCCCACGCTGGTGATGGCCATCTTCAACCACCAGAATCCGAAGTTCCAGGACAAGCGCGTGCGCTGGGCCCTGGCGCTGATGCTGGACGCGCGCGCCATGTCGATGGCATCCTATCGCGGGGCGGCCACGCTGTCGGCCATTTCGGTGCCACCGACCGGCACCCATCCACGCGACTATCACGGGCCGCTGCAGGAGTTCCTCACCAATTACGAGATCGACACCGGCACTTCCAAGGTCAAGCCGTACGATCCGACCATCGGCATGCAGATCGCCGACATGGTGCGGCCGCAGTTCGGCGACGCCGTGCCGACCGACGAAACCGCCGTGCGCAACGCCTTTGGCTATGGCTGGTGGAAGCAGAACATCCAGGCTGCCGAAGAACTGCTGACGGCCGCCGGCTACAGCAAGAACGGCAATCAGTGGATGATGCCGGACGGCCAGCCCTTCGCCTTCTCGGTGATGGTGCCGACCGATGGCGTGGTCAACCGGCTGGGCGCCATCATCGCCCAGACCTGGGCGCAGAACGGCGTCCAGGCGACAGCCGAAGTGGCTTCGGATACCTGGGATCGCCAGCGCGTGGGCAATTACGAGGTCAATATCGCCTGGGCCGTGGAAACCTGGGGCGGCCATCCCGATCTCAGCTTCTTCCTGGACAGCTACCATTCGGCCTATGTGGCCGAACCGGGTGCCTCGCAGCCCGACCGCAACTGGATGCGCTGGAAAGACCCGCGCCTGGACGAGATCATCGAGAAGATCCGCGGGATCGACTTCAACGATCCCAAGGGCATCGAATATGGCACCGACTTCGTCAAGCTCCACCTCGAGGAGATGCCGAACATCCCGATCATGGCCTATAACGTGTTCTCCATTCAGTCGAACCGGTTCTGGACCGGCTGGCCGGATGCGGACAACAACTATGCCAATCCGGTGACCAACTGGTCGAACGGCCGCTACATCTTCACCCAGATCACGCCGGTGGCGTAACCGCTCCCTCCCCGGGCGGCCCGGCTTCGGCCGGGCTGCTTGGAGGGGTGTACCCTCTCCAGCGGCGGCCGGGGACATGCCCCTCCTGACCTCCCCCTGAAGGGGTGGCGGGGAGACACCCCCTCCCAGCCTCCCCCTGAAAGGGAGGCAAGGGAGACACCCCCTCTTAACCTCCCCCTGAAGGGGGAGGGACCGCATAGGGATAGGGCGGGAATTGTGGTTCTGCATCGCTCCGCCCCTTCAGGGGGCGAGGGAAAGCGGGCTGGTGGCCAGTCAGGGCCACCCGGCCATGGGCCTTGTGGCCTTCTCACCTCAAATCGCTCCAGCGGAGCGATTTGCCCAAGGGACGGTTCGAAGTATGCATAGTTATTTCTGGTTTGTCGCGAAGCGCGCCCTGCAATTGCTGGCCGTGGTGTTCTGCGGGATTTCCGCGACCTTCCTGGTGACGCATCTGTCGCCAATCGATCCGGTCGAGCAGGTGCTCGGGCGGCTGTCATCACGCTCCAACCTGTCGCCCGAGGCCATTGCCGCAACGCGCCAGGCGCTGACCGAGATGTATGGCACCGGTCAGCCTATCGTTACCCAATATATCAATTTCTGGCTGCGGCTGATGCGCGGCGATCTGGGGCCGTCGCTGCTGGCGTTTCCGACGCCGGCGATGACGCTGGTGACGCGCGCCATGCCCTGGACGGTGGGCCTGCTGGTCTCGGCCACGATGATCACCTTCGTGATCGGCAATCTGCTGGGCGCCCTGGCCGGCTATAACCAGGACAACCGGTTTTTCCGCGCCTTCGGCATCGTGGCGATGGGCATCCAGCCGATCCCCTATTATGTGGTGGCGTTCATCCTGCTGATCATTTTCGGCTTTCTGTGGCCGGTGCTGCCGATCTCGGGCGGCTTTGCCATGGACGTGACGCCGGGCTGGAACTGGCCCTTCATCAGCTCGGTGCTGCAGCACGGCATCCTGCCGGCGAGCTCGGTAGTGCTGGTGGGGTTCGGCGGCTGGTTTATCGGCATGCGCGCGCTGGTCTCCAATATCGTCAATGACGACTATGTCACCTATGCCGAGCTGGGCGGGGTGAAGCAGGAAACCATCGTGGGCAGCTATGTGATCCGCAACGCGGTGGTGCCGCAGCTGACCGCGCTGGCCATGGCGCTGGGCGGGGTGTTTTCGGGCACGGTGATCACCGAGCAGGTGTTCAACTATCCGGGCCTGGGATCGCTGCTGATCGATGCGGTCAATTATGGCGACTATTCGCTGGTGCTGGCGGTGTCGACTGTCTCGATTACCGCGGTGGCGCTGGCCATCTTCATCGTCGACCTGCTGCATCCGCTGCTCGACCCCCGTGTGCGTGCGGAGTAAGCACCATGTTCTCAGTCTTTCGCGACCTGATCCGCTACAATATCGAATTCACCATCGGGCTGGTGCTGGTGGGCATCGTTGTGGTGTTTGCCGGGCTCAGTCTTGTCTCGCCGGTCGATCCGACGCTGATCTACATGGCCATTCCGGACCAGCCCCCTTCCGCGCAATACTGGTTCGGCACCAATTCGCGCGGCCAGGAACTGTTCTGGCAGCTTTCTGCAGCGTTCAAGAACAGCCTGATCTTCGGCATTACCGTGGCGGTGCTGAGCCGCATCATCTCGATCGCCGTGGGGCTGACGGCAGGCTATGTCGGCGGCTGGGTGGACCGGGTGCTGATGTTCATCAACGACATCTTCGTGGCCATGCCGATCTTCCCGATCCTGGTGCTGTTCTATTTCGTGCTGCGCAGCAATATGGACAGCCTGACCCTGGCGCTGATCATGGCGTGCTTTGGCTGGCCTTTCGACGCGCGGCTGATCCGCTCGGTGGCCCTGGGGCTCAAGCACCGCGAATTTTCCCGCCATGCGGTATTTGCCGGCATGAGCACGCCGAAGATCCTGCTCGAAGAGCACCTGCCCTATGTGATGCCGATCGTGTTCGCGACCTTCATGAACAACATGCTGTGGTCGATCGGGCTGGAGGTGACGCTGGCCGTGCTGGGCTTCACCAATCTGAACCAGCCCACGATCGGCACCGTGCTGTACTGGGCCAACAGCCACTCGGCCATGGTGGTGGGCGTGTGGTGGTGGATCGTGATCCCGGTGGTGCTGATCGTGATGACCTTCCTGGGCCTGTTCCTGCTGGCCATGAGCATGAACGAATATATCGACCCGCGCAGCCGGTTGCGGAGGATGGGGGTATGAGCATGGAAGATCAGCGCATGACCCGGGACAGCAAGGACCTGCTCAAGGTCGAGGGCCTCAAGGCCTATTACCAGATGAACTATTTCGGCGTGCAGCGCGAAGTGCGGGCGGTCGACGACATCACCATGACCATCCGCAAGAACGAGGTCTATGGCATTGCCGGGGAAAGCTCGTCGGGCAAGACCAGCTTCATCAAGGTGCTGGCGGCCGCGATCCGGCCACCGCTGCGCATTATCGCCGGCTCGGTCCACTATGACTTCAAGAGCGGGCCGATCGAGGTCACCACCGCAACGCCGGCGGAAATCGAGGCGGTGCGCTGGCGGCGCCTGAGCTACATCATGCAGGGCTCGATGAGCGTGCTCAATCCGGTGCGCCGGATCGGCAAGACCTTCGAGGACTTCGCCAGGCGGCCGCTGGGACTGAGCGGGGACGCCTACAAGCAGCGCATACTGGGGCATCTGGAGCGGCTGAAACTGCCGGCCGATGTGCTGGCCGCCTATCCGCACGAGCTGAGCGGGGGCATGCGGCAACGCGTCACCATCGGGCTGGCGACCGTCTGCCACCCCGAATTCGTGATCGCCGACGAGCCGACCACGGCGCTCGACGTGGTGGTGCAGAAGGAGGTGCTGGCGCTGATCCGCGAGATCCAGCAGGAAATCGGCAGCTCGGTGGTGTTCGTGACCCATGACATGAGCGTGCACGCCAATATCGCGGACCGCGTGGGCATCATCTATGCCGGGCGGCTGGTGGAGGAAGGCCCCACCCGGCAGATGTTCTTTGCCCCCAAGCATCCCTATACCGCCCATCTGGTGGCCAGCCTGCCGCGCATCGGCGACACCACACAGCGCCCGGCGCTGGAGGGGCGCCCGCCCAGCCTGGCCGAGCCGCCGAGCGGCTGCCGCTTCCACCCGCGCTGCCCGCTGGCCGTGGACAAGTGCAAGACCGATGTGCCGCCGCTGCAGACCGTGGGGCCGGACCATCGCACCGCCTGCTGGCGCTGGCAGGATGTCAAGCCGCTGGTCGCGCCACAGGCGCTGCATGGAGTAATGGCATGAGCAACCGGCTAGAGGTCAGGAACGTCTCCAAGCGGTTCAGCATGGGCGGGGTGCTGTCGCGCCGGTTCGTCAATGCGGTGGACGATGCCAGTTTCACCATCGATCTGGACCGGCCCGAGATCTTCACCATCATCGGCGAGAGCGGTTCGGGCAAGACGACGCTGGCGCGCATGATCCTGGGGCTGGAACTGCCCAGCAGCGGAGAGATCGGCTTTGCCGGCAAGACGGTGAGCCACAAGGTGGGCCGGGCCGAGCGGCTCGACTTCATGGCCAAGGTGCAGCCGGTGTTCCAGAACCCGTTCGAGGCGTTCAACCCGCTCAAGCGGATAGACCGGTATCTCGAATCCACCGCCAGGCGGTTTCTAAAGCTCAGCGAGCGGAGCGAGCTGGACCGGGCGATGGATGGCGCGCTGCAAAAGGTCGGGCTGAGCCTGGCCGAGGTCAGGGGCCGGTTTCCGCACGAGATGAGCGGCGGGCAGCTGCAGCGCGCGGCGATTGCGCGGGCGCTGATCCCCAATCCGCCACTGCTGGTGGCCGACGAGCCGGTCAGCATGGTGGACGCCAGCCTGCGCATGAGCATCGTCAACCTGCTGCGCAACCTGCGCGACGACCTGGGCGTATCGGTGATCTACATCACCCACGACCTGGCGACGGCCTATTACATCTCCAACCGGCTGATCATCATGCAGCGCGGGCGGATCGTGGAAATGGGCGATGCGCGGACGGTGCTGGACGATCCCGAACATCCCTATTCCCGCCTGCTCAAGGCCAGTGTGCTGAGCACCGAGGATGCGGGCGCCGGCAAGCTGGCGACGGATCCGGCAATGGTGACGCTGGCCAATGAACTGGTCGGCCGGCCGGGGAGCCTGCAGCCGCGCCCCGATGGACGGCTGGTGCGGATCTATGAGGACGCCCGATGAGCGCGCCGGTTTTTCGCGACCCGATCGCCGACGGGGCGGCCGATCCGACGGTGATCCGCAAGCAGGGAACCGACGAATGGTGGATGTTCTACACCAATCGGCAACCCGCTGCCGAAGGGCCGCTGTTTACCTGGATCCACGGCTCGCCGATCGGTGTGGCGGTCAGCACCGATGATGGCGCGAGCTGGCATTATCGCGGCACGGTCAAGGGACTGGACGCGCCCGGCGATGTGGTGGGCGGCAATACCCACTGGGCGCCCGAGGTGATTTTTGCCGAGGGGCAATATCACATGTGGCTGAGCTATATCAAAGGCGTGCCCGACAACTGGCCGGGCGTGCCGCGCACCATCACCCATTTCACCAGTCCGGACCTCGAAAACTGGACCCGGGTCGGCCCGCTGACGCTCAACGGCCCGCGGGTGATCGATGCCTGCGTGCTCAAGTGCCCCGATGGCTTGTGGCGCATGTGGTACAAGGACGAGGATGCCGGATCGAGCACGTGGAGCGCGGTCAGCACGGACCTTTATTCGTGGACGCTCGAAGGCCTGGTACTGCCCGGCTCGCCCGATGGACCACCCCATGAGGGGCCCAATGTCTTCGTGCTGGGCGGCTGGCACTGGCTGATCGTGGATGAATGGCGGGGCCAGGGCGTCTACCGCTCCAGGGATGCGGTGAGCTGGGAGCGGCAGGGACTGATCGGGGATGCCCCGGGGCGTGACCCGATGGATATCCGCTTCCTGCGCCATGCCGATGTGGTGGTCGCGGGCGCACATGGGGCGCTCTACTATTTCACCCACCCCGAATGGGACGAGCTCAACGCCAAGGCCGGTCCGCCCGACGTTGCCGCGCGGCGGACCGCAGTGCATCATGGCCGGCTGAGCGTGGTCGATGACGTGCTGGTGTTCGAGCGCGATATTGCGCCGGACGTGGCGCTGCTGGCGCCGTCATAGGCTTTCCGAGCGGCCGGCCCGTGGGTTTGCGTACCCCCTCCTAGCCTCCCCCTGA
>TARA_R110002124_G_scaffold48822_5_pt1 | contig 10649 bp, 10 predicted proteins | sample TARA_R110002124 | Tara Oceans TARA_R110002124 (sample SAMEA4397445) | marine metagenome | biome: Polar Biome; feature: [SRF] surface water layer (ENVO:00010504); material: water (ENVO:00002006), including particulate matter (ENVO:01000060) such as... | depth 5 m | reverse complement strand
GCTCGATGACGATGATATTATTTTTGCGCCTGCGGAAACGACGGCTGCAAAACCGGCTGTCGCACCGGACATGCCAGTGAAATTCCATGACATCAAGAGTGCGCAGGTTGAGACCGGCGGTGCGATGCGCCGCTATCTCAACGACGTGGCGTCGATGCGGCGGGGGCGTGTGTTCGGAGCTATCGGCTGGGTGGTGCTGACCATGTTTGTGGCCGGTACGATCTATGGCGCGGTGGAATACCGCCGTGAGATTGCAGCCTTCTGGCCTTCAACGATCAGGCTTTATGAAGCCGCAGGCACGCCGATTAATCTCGTTGGTTTTGAACTGGCGCATGTGACTTATGAGCCGCAGGAGGAGAACGGATTGCCGGTTCTCGCCGTCAAAGGCGAGGTCTTGAATATTTCTGGTGAAACGCGGCGTGTGCCGCGTCTGCGTGTCGGTTTGCGTGACGAAAAACAGCAGGAACTGTATCACTGGACGTTTGCGCTCACCGAAAGCGAATTGAAAGCCGACGGCAAGGCAAGCTTCACGACACGTCTTTCGAGTCCGCCACCTGCCGCACGTGGTCTCGAAGTGCGGTTTGTGGAGCCGGGCGAAGAACCCGCCTCTGAAACGCTGAAAAGCGATGAGATTGTTAACGGTGCCGAAACCGCGCCTGCTGTCGAGACAAATGTGAACGGCGCTGTGTCAGACGGGGAAGCGGCGGACACTGCGCCGCATGATGCAAGCGAAGGAGCGGCAAAGGCGGGCGAAACAGAAGCCGAAAAACCTGCGGCTGAACCCTCGCACGAAGACACCGCGCCGCTTTCCCCTGATGCTGCGCCCGATACCCATCATCCTTAAGCGAGGCGGCCTATGAGCATACTTGCTCCCGACGCGCGCATATCTGTTCTGATTGACGCTGATGCGCTCGCCGCCCGCGTTTCAGCGCTGGCGGAAGAAATCATTGCCGGAATGGGACCTGCACCGCTTCTTATTCCGGTGCTGAAGGGAAGTTTTATCTTTGCCGCTGACTTGTTGCGGGCGCTGCATGTTGGGGGTGGCGTGCCCGATATGGATTTCATCAGTCTGTCGAGCTATGGGGCGGGCACAAATTCGCGCGGTGAGGTGACGATCTTGCGCGACACAGAGGCTGAAATTGCAGGCCGCGACATTTTGATTGTTGATGATATTCTGGAATCCGGTCGTACACTTGCTTTTGCGAAAGACCTGATGATGGCGCGCCGGGCGAATTCTGTGAAGACCTGCGTTTTGTTGAATAAGCCCGGCAAGCTCGCTGTTACCATGCAGGCCGACTTCGTTGGTTTTGAGTGTCCGGATAAATTTGTCATCGGGTATGGCATGGATGTCGCTCATGCCTATCGCCAATTGCCCTTTGTAGGCGTGGTGGAAAGTTAGACAATGGCGCGGATCCTGATTGCAGAAGACGAAGCAAGCGTGCGTGAATTTATCACGCGGGCGTTGCGCGGTGCGGGTCATCATATTGATGCAGTGGCCGATGGCAGCGACGCGCTGACGCGGCTCGGTGAGGCGCGCGCCGGCGGGACATCCTATGACCTTTTGCTGACCGATATTCTGATGCCGGTGATGGACGGAATTTCGCTTGCATTATCGGCGGCGCGGGATGCACCGACCATGCTTATCATGCTGATGACGGGTTATTCCGATCAGCGTGAACGTGCCTATGGTCTTGATGCCATTATTCAGGACATATTGCTCAAGCCTTTTACGCTCGACGAACTCGTCACGCGCGTTGATCTGGTGCTTGCCGGAAAATCTAAGTCTTGAGTTTGTTTTTTTAAAACCGGTTGAGCAAGCGGTCGAAATAATCAAGCTCGCTTTGCGGACGGCCAAGCTCGCTGGCGCGGCGACGCAGATCCTCGATGATCGCGCGGGCCTTCTGACGGTTGATCTGACCCGGCACCGTGTTGTCGCGTTCGGTGCTGGGGTTGCCACCGCGCTGTAGCGGGTCTTTATTGCTCGCGCCTTGCGGGCTTGATTGTTTTTTGCTGCCGCTGCCCGCCATGCTTTGGGCAAGTTGATCGACCAGCCCTTGCGCGCTGTCACGCATGTTTTGAATGGCTTGTCCCTGCGCTATTGCTGCGCGATCAGGGCGGCCATCGCTGAGGCGGCCTTCGGCACTTTTCATCTGATCGCCGGCCTTTGGGAGTGCGCCCGGCACTTCGGCGCCTGCTTCTTTCAGTGCCTTCAGGATGGCATCAAGCTCGCTGCGCAGCCCTTCCTGTTCATGCTTGAGATCGGTGGAAGATTTGTTGCCCTTGCCGCCATTGCCGCCCTGATCGCCTGTTTGGTTGCCGGACTGGAACGTCTTGTCCATCAAAGTGCGTTCCTGTTCGATCAGGCCGGAAATCTTGTCGACGGCTTCAGCCATTGCCTTTTCGGCCGGTGACATGCCTTTGCTTTCGTCGGGCGTTTGCATGTTTTCCATGATCGCCTGCATCTGTTCGAGCAGACGTTTGGCGTCTTCGCGTGAGCCGCTGTTGGCGAGTTCACCGATCTCGCCGAGCATTTTTTCAAGCGCTTCACGGTCAATTGTCTGGCCGTCTTTTGGCGCGAATTTTTCCATCATCGCCTGATCCGGATTATTGCCGGATTTGGCCACAAGCGCGTCCATGTAACGTTGGAAGGCGTCTTTCAGTTCGCGCACAAGCTGGGCGATTTCATCCGGTGATGCACCGGATGCCAAGGCCTTGGTAAGGGCGTCGCGGGCGCGTCGCATATCAGCTTCGGCCAGCGACAGGTCGCCGTCTTCAATGCGCAGCGCCACCGACCAGAGGAGATCATAGATGCCGTTGAGGTCTTCGTCGTTATTGGCCGACAGTAGTTGCCAGTAGGCCGTGCGTAATCCGAGATAAACCGATGTCTCTTCAATATAGCGAGCGCCGTCAAAGGTGAGGGCGTCAAGCACGCGGGCGACGCGCGTGGTGGCCGCAGGGGCCAAGGCAAGGGCGCGGCGTTGCTCGATGGTGGCGGCGGCAAGCGGTTTGGTGAAGCTGCGCGCCGGGAGTGTCATGGCAACAGGCTCGCTCTCGCCGGTTTGTCCTGCATCATCGGTGGCAACGAGGGTGATGAGGACAGGCAGACCCGCCCACGGGTGAGACGTCAGGTCGACATAGGTTTCGCCTTTGCCGTCTTTGGGATGTGTGGTCTTGAGCGGTAGCGAAACGCTTGGTGGTGTCACAAGTGCGGTGCCGCGTGTCTGCCGGAAGAGGTCGGCGATTTTTTTACGGGCGGCCGCTCGCTTTTCGTCTTCGGGCGGTGTGCCGTCCACGAGGGCCACGCGGGCGCTTGCTTGTGTGACACCGTAGTCATCGGAAACCGTGTAAGCAAAATGCAGAGAGCCCGAGGCCGTTTGTTGTAACGGCATGGCGAAAGCAATTTTGGGCAACTGGTCGGGAATGGTCTCGATGGTCCAGCCACGCAGCAACCGGCCGCCCTGCGTCAGGGCATATTCAGCGTCTGACGTAATTTTAGTGTCCGCCGAAAAATTTGTGTTGCCGAGATCGGTCAGTGGTTCGGGGCGGCCGCGGTCGTCATTGGCGGTTTCGAGCGAGGGGATGTTGCGCAACCCGTGGGCGCGCAATGAGAGCATGCTGCCGACCGGCACTTTGATCACATCTTTCGCACCGACCGGCGCGAACGCCGGATCGTTGTCGGCGCTGTCACCGCGTTCGAGATAGACAGGACGTGTGCCGGTATAGGCGGGCGGTGTGATCCATGCCTCGATTGTGAAGGCGCGCGCTGAACCCGCTCCGGGGAAAAATGCCGCCGCTATGCGGGAAAAGCGTCCGGGGCCTGTGCCCACGAGGCCGATGACCAATAGCAAAATGACGATGGCGCGCAGGCCGTAGGGATCGCGTGTAACGAGCCCGGGCGTGACAAAGCCCAGCTTGAGTTTTTTCAGGCGTGTCGCGATCCATGACTGATGCGCCTGCCACAGAACGGGGTCGCCCGACCCTTGTGCGGGGATATCTTCGTAGGCGCTTAAAGGCTGATGGGCGAGGCCGGAAGCCTGCTCAAGATGGGCGAGGGCGGCGTCGCGGTCAGGCCAGCGGAAGCCGTGCAAACCGTTCCAGAGCGCAATGGCGAGGAGAAAACTGAAGACACCCAACAGGCCCCAATGGACAGCCAGCGGGAGGGCGCTGAAGGTGCCCAGGAGGGCTGTTGCCACAAAGAGGCCGGTAAGGGCCGCTGCTGTCCACAATCCCGCCCAGAGCCGCTCCCAGACCAGCAGAGCGCGGGCAAGGCCGATGCGCCGGGTGATACTGCGCGGCAGAACGCGGCCGGCCGGTGCCAGTGCTGTCTTGTTTGCGTCTCTGGTCGTGTTGCCGCTCAAGCTGTTGCGCCATGATGTTGTTGCAGACGCGAACCTGTGCCGGTGGGCCGGTCAGCGCGTGCGGGAGGGGTCCGGGTGAAGCCAGGTTGGAATCTTATCCTGCTTCAGGATTTCGGCATAATCGGGGCGGGCGCGGATGACGGCAAATTCATCGCCGTGGACGAGAATTTCGGGCACCAGCGGGCGGGTATTATAGGTCGAGGCCTGCACCGCGCCGTAAGCGCCTGCCGACATGATGGCAACGAGATCGCCTGCCTTGACGGGCGGCAGATCGCGGCCCTTGGCCATGTAGTCGCCGGTCTCGCAGACGGGGCCGACCACATCATAGGTGATGCGGGTGTCGTCCTTTGGCTCGGCGACGGTCCTGATCTCGTGAAAGGCCTCATAAAGTGTCGGGCGGATCAGGTCGTTCATCGCCGCGTCGATGATGAGGAAGGTGCGGTCATCGCCTTCTTTGACGTAGATAACACGGGCCACGAGAATGCCTGCGTTGCCAACCACAAGACGGCCCGGCTCGAATGTCAGATCGCAGCCGAGGTGGCCCATAGTGGATTTGACAAGGGCTGCATATTCATCGGGATGGGGGGGGATATCATTATCCCCGCGATACGGGATGCCGAGCCCGCCGCCCAGATCAATATGGCTGATGGTGTAACCTTCGGCGCGCAAAGCCTCGACCATGCCTGCGACACGGGTGAAGGCGGCTTTGAAGGGTTCAAGCGACGTCAATTGCGAGCCGATATGCACATCAATGCCGATGGCGGCGATGGAAGGAAGTTGCGCGGCACGAGCATAGACAGCGGGCGCGCGCTTCCATGAAATGCCAAACTTGTTTTCGGCTTTGCCGGTGGCGATCTTTTCGTGGGTCTTGGCGTCCACGTCGGGATTAACGCGAATGGCGATTTTTGCAATTTTGTTTTGCGCAGCGGCAAGTGTCGCCAGCAACTCAAGTTCCGGTTCGCTTTCGACATTGAACTGGTCAATGCCGACTTCAAGCGCGTAGGTCATTTCGGCGGCGGTCTTGCCGACGCCGGAAAAGACGATCTGGGCGGGTGCTATGCCGACGGCCAATGCGCGGCGCAATTCGCCTTCCGATACGACGTCGGCGCCAGCGCCTTGAGCGGCGAGCGTGGCGATCACGGCAAGGTTCGAATTGGCTTTGACGGAATAACAAAGCCGTGCGGGTTGACCTTTGAAGGCGTCCATGAAGACGCGTGCGTGACGCGTCAGGGTTGCTGAGGAGTAGCAATAAAAAGGTGTGCCGATGGCGTCGGCCATGTCGGCAACGCTCACGCCTTCAGCGCAGAGCACGCCGTCGCGATATTCAAAATGGTTCATGGATAGGCGTGCTTTCGGATTAGCAGGACGGCTTGCCGTTATTCGGAATGATGCTGGGGTAGCCTTCTTCTGCTCCACCCGAGTCGCCGTCGATCGGGGCATCGACCCGCTCAAGCTGGTCAGGATAGACGACGCAATCGGTGCTGCCGGATTTTTCCTGCGCGGCGATTTCTGAAGCACTGAGGCCGGGTGGCGGCTCAAGGTCGCCTTTGCGGCCACAGGCGCTCAATGCGGCAAGGAGAGCCACGGCTGTCAGCGTCAAAGTCCATCCCTTAGTCATATGCTCTCTCTCCGGCGGCATTGAAAACGAAGTGGTTTATCTTGCATCAATTCAGGTGTTGCGGACAAATTGCGTCCGCCAATAGGCGCAGGCCGCACGTACATTGTCAGGTGCTGTGCCGCCGAAACTTGTGCGGCTGCGCACCGAATTATCGACGCCGAGGACGCCGTAAACTTCGTCAGTGATGCCGGGCTCGACAGCGCGCATTTCATTAAGCGTCAGTGCATCAAGGTCAACGCCCTTCTTTTCGGCGATGCCGACAAGCGTGCCTGTGACGTGATGAGCCTGACGGAATGGCAGTCCAAGGGCGCGCACCAGCCAGTCAGCCAGATCGGTGGCGGTCGAAAACCCGCGTGAGGCGGCGGCACGCATTTCAGGTGCGTTGACCGTGAGTGTTGAAATCATACCGGTCATGGCGGCAAGCGATAGCGAAAGCGCATCGAGCGCGTCAAAGGCTGCTTCCTTGTCTTCCTGCATATCTTTTGAATAGGCAAGCGGCAGGCCCTTCATCACGACAAGCAATGTCGTCAATCCGCCAATGATGCGGCCGGATTTGGCGCGCACTAATTCTGCCGCATCGGGATTGCGCTTTTGCGGCATGATCGACGAGCCGGATGTGAAGCCATCCGTCAGGCGGATGAAATTGAAGCCGGGGTTCGACCAGATAACGATTTCCTCGGCAAGGCGCGAAAGATGTGTCGCGGCAATAGCGGCGGCGGCAAGCGTTTCAAGCACGAAGTCGCGGTCGGATACGCTGTCGAGCGAATTCCTCGTCGGGCCATCAAAGCCGAGATCCTTCGCCGTGCGATGCCGGTCGATGGGAAATGATGTACCGGCGAGTGCTGCTGCACCCAGCGGGCTTTCATTGAGTCGCTTGCGGGCGTCGGCGAGACGGCTACGGTCACGGCCGAACATCTCAACATAAGCCATACAATGATGGCCGAAGGTGACGGGTTGAGCAGTCTGCAAATGCGTATAGCCTGGCATGATCGTGTCAGCGTTAGCCTCCGCCTTTTCGATCAGTGCGAGCTGGAAATCTGCGAGCTGTTCACTGAGGTGATCAATCGTGTCGCGGATATAGAGTTTGAAATCGACGGCGACCTGATCATTACGTGAGCGTGCGGTGTGAAGTCGTCCGGCCGCCTTGCCGATGACATCTGCAAGGCGTGCCTCGATATTCATGTGAATGTCTTCAAGCTCGCGGCTGAACGTGAATTGGCCTACATCCATATCGGCTTTGATTGTGTCAAGACCCGCGACGATTTGCTCCGCATCAGCGCTTGCGATAATGCCCTGAGCGGCCAACATGCGAGCATGTGCTTGGCTGCCTCGGATGTCCTGGGCATAGAAGCGCTGGTCGTAGTCGATGGAGGCGTTGATTTCCTCCATTATCCGGTCGGGGCCTTCGCCAAAACGGCCGCCCCACATTTTATTGCTCATTCAGGGTTCTCTGGGTCTTTATGCCCGGACGCACCCCAAGATTGTCTGGGGACACCCGATGTTTCAGTTTCAGCCAAAGCTTATCGCACTTCTGACAGTAATTGGGCTGGTGATTGTGGGCGCGGTATACGTGATGGTCGGGCCTCAAATCAATGATAAGGGTGCCGCTGAGGCGGGGAGCCGGGATATTTTGGCCCCCTTTGCCACCGGCAAGCTCGCCAATTTCAGACCCGCCGCCGCACTTGAACCGGTGCCGGAGCTTGAATTCCATGACGGGGCGGGCAAAACCGTTCATTTGTCGGACTTCAGGGGCCGTGTAGTACTGCTGAACCTCTGGGCGACCTGGTGTGTGCCCTGCCGCGAGGAAATGCCCGCGCTCGATGCGCTTGAGGCTTCTATGGGATCGGCGCAGTTTCAGGTCGTGGCGCTCAGTGTGGACAAGGACGGGCTTGAGGGCGCACGGGGTTTTCTCAAGGAGATCAAGGTCACGCATCTGGCCCTCTTCAACGATCCGACCTCGCACGCGAATTTCAAGGTGAAGGGCTATGGCTTGCCGACCACATTACTGATCGGCCCTGACGGCACCGAGCTTGGCCGCATCGTTGGCCCCGCCGAATGGAACTCAGACGAGGCCAAGGCGCTCATTGCTGAAGCTGTCAGAGTTTACGGGCGCTAAGCGAATAGGAAAACGGTAATCGCGGCGCTCCTTCCGGTGCGCTGAAGTAATCTTTGTCCTGCCGCACCATGCCGGGAATGCCGGGCCAGACCAGCCGGTCATGTTCATGCAGAAAGTCGATGCGGAGTCCTGCGTCGGCCAGTGCGGTGACAACCTCACCGATGCCGTGTTGCCATTCGTTGGTTTTGTAGGATGTCAGCGCCACATCGGGTTCGGCGTAATCATAGGGATTATCCCAGTTCTGGGGCCCATCCAGAAAATAAGAGCGCACGATTTTCAGATTTTCTGCGTATGACGCGTGCCGGTCCTCAAATATCCAGAGGATCGGGTGGCCTTCCGCAAGGTAAAAGCGCCCGCCGGGTGCAAGGCTCGCAGCAATTGCCCGCGCCCACAGATTGATGTCGGGCTGCCACATCAAGACGCCCCAGCTCGTGAAAACAATGTCGAAATCGCGTCCGGCGAGGTCGGGCGCCTGTTCAACGCGGCACTCGACAAAGGTCGCATCAAGACCGGTTTCGCTGGCGAGTTTGCGCGCGGCGGCAATGGCGTTTGATGAAAAGTCGAGACCTGTTACTTGCGCACCGAGGCGGGCCAGCGAGAGCGTGTCGAGACCGAAGTGACATTGGAGGTGGAGAAGTTTTTGTCCGCTGATGTTGCCCAGTTCGGACTGGATCAACGGATCAAGGCTGGAGCCACCGGCTTTGACTTCGGCGACGTCGTAAAACTCAGACGCGATATGAATGTCGACAACCTCATCCCAACGGGCGCGGTTGATTTCGGTCGGGTCTGTGGCGGGTGGGACTGGTGTGGGTGAGTTTGTCATGGTGAGGCATCCGTCTTGAGCCCCGCCAAATGCGAAGCTGGTCAGAATATCTCTGCTGTGACGGGCGTCAACCCGAAGGACGCTCAAGCCCTCAAGGTCTATTGGTCGATAGTCATAATACCGATCATCTGGGTAGCTTTGCCGCTGCCGTCGCTGAGCGGACATGATGCACCGTGCCAGACGATATAGGGACGCAATGAACTCGACATGCGACCTGTGACAAAGGCGGGCTGGCCGGAGGTATAGGCGGCGGTCATGCTATCCATCCAGCGGCGGCGCACGGCTTCGGCATCTGTCGGGGGGACACATTTGGCGCCGAACTCAGAGACGAGCATGCCGGTGCGTTCTTCGCCGACGAGATTGACGAGGGCGGTGCCGAAAATGCGGACACGGTAGTCGCGACCCTCGTCGATCACATCATAGATGACGATGTAGGGCAGCAGGCTCACGATGTCGCCGGGGACTATATCGCTGCGGTCGGGCATGGCGCGTGAACCGCGCTTTTGTTGCCAATAGTCGACAAGGCGGGCGGCATCGGCATGGAGCGGCGCATCCAAAATGCGGAAGTCGTCTTCGGCGCTTTCGAAGTTTTTCCCGATCCGTCCCACTTGGTGTCCCCTTCCCGCATCCGATGTCTGGCAGGACAAGTTTCGCTGGTGAAAGTTAACGCTTTGTGGTCATCACAGGTTTCTGGCCGGACATGACAGCTACCATGATGCCGATAAGCTGTTTGATCTCTTGCGAACCGTTGGTCATCGGCGCCAGCATGCCGTGATAATGCATGTAGGAGCGATCAGGTGACACGGTGGGAGCCTTGAAGTGCGCAGCGATTCCTTGGGAGTGGGCTTTGCGGAATACCAGCATCCAGCGGTTGCGCATTTCTGCGTAATCATTGGCTATGATTGCCTTATCGCCGAATTGTGACGCCAATTGTCCGGTGCGCTCTTCGCCGAGCAAAGTGACAAGACCCGTACCAAAGACCCTGACGCGGAAGTCTGCGCCGTTGTCGAGCACGTCCAAAATCATCAGATGCGGCAGGAGCGGTAATATTTCAGCAGGATTGATGTGGCTGCGATCCGCAATCCCGTCGCTGCCGCAATGGCGCGTGAGGTAATGTACAAATTCGATGATTTTGGGGTGTTGGGCTGTGGCGAGGGCGGCGACACGCTCGGGTACGATCAGGTAGTCTTCCGCCCCGACCTTTGCCGGCAGCGCAGGTTGAGCAATTTGCAGATCGCCCAACGTGGCGGTCTGGTCATTGTGCCTTGCTTCCGTCGAATTCACACTGCCCTCCCAGACGCTTGAGGTAACCGGTCGGTTAGTCTGCTTACTGGAAGAATATTTTCACAGAATCATTAACAGGCCCTGTGCGGCGGCATTACGCAAAATGTCCAAGGGCCGGAATTGTGGCTAAATGCTACATAACTACCGCGTCGGAACCGGTTTTTCACCGCGATAGTCGTAAAAGCCACGTTGGGTTTTGCGACCGAGCCAGCCCGCCTCGACATATTTCACCAGCAGTGGGCAGGGGCGGTATTTGGAATCCGACAATCCGTCGTGAAGCACCTGCATGATCGAGAGGCAGGTGTCGAGACCGATGAAATCGGCCAGCTGAAGCGGCCCCATCGGGTGATTGGCGCCCAGTTTCATGGCCTTGTCGATGCTCTCGACCGAGCCGACGCCTTCATAAAGCACATAGACTGCTTCGTTGATCATCGGCAGCAGAATGCGATT
>TARA_R110002124_G_scaffold144995_2_pt1 | contig 10649 bp, 9 predicted proteins | sample TARA_R110002124 | Tara Oceans TARA_R110002124 (sample SAMEA4397445) | marine metagenome | biome: Polar Biome; feature: [SRF] surface water layer (ENVO:00010504); material: water (ENVO:00002006), including particulate matter (ENVO:01000060) such as... | depth 5 m | reverse complement strand
TTGGTTCCAGATCGGGTTCCATTTGATTGTATGGGATGAGTCTCGCATAAAACCAGCCGGAGCAGTCTCCTCCGATGAACCAGGAATCCAGCTGCTCGTCCGGTATGTCGGTGAAGAACAATTTGGTATGGAATGACACGAATCTCATTTGTTTAAATACTCTTCTGTAGTCAGGAAGAAGCTGTATGAGGTTTTATGGAAAAGTTGAGAGATGATTCAGAGTGGTGGAATAAAGTAACCTGCTAAAGTGAATCCTCAGGTCGTTCTCTCGTCACGCTGTGATAAGCTATCATCCTCTTGATCGATGTAACATTCGCCGTGGCAGTAACTGCAAGAACGATCATCGTATCCGCCAGTCGTATAGCGGCGATGTGCTGTTCTATCCAGGCCTGTGCCTTTGCAGACCGGACAAATCCGTCCTGGTCTCCGCTTGTTCTTTTGTTCTTCGGGAATCCTGGTGCTCAAGTGGCCAAACTGGAATGAGGTAGAATGCTTCGACAAAACCCAATAATGGCAGGGATATTGTAAGTCTGTGTGATCTCAAATCAGTTGTCAATCTGCTATGCAGAAAGGTACAACGTAAAAGAAGTTCCGTTGAATGACTCGAATCTGAAGAAGTGGAATATTGAAGACTCCCTTTTGGAAACTTCGCTTCCTCCCTAATCCTTATCGGTGCGCAGGACTGAGACAAACGCTTTCTGGGGGATATTGACGCTGCCGAACTGCTTCATTTTGGCTTTGCCTTTTTTCTGCTTTTCGAGCAATTTTTTCTTGCGCGTCACATCGCCACCGTACAGCTTTTCGGTGACGTCTTTGCGGAACGGTGCGATTGTGGTGCGGGCGATGACTTCGCCTCCGATTGCGCCCTGGATGGGGATCTTGAACTGATGCCGGGGAATTTCTTTGGCAAGTTGTTCGCAATAGTGCAGCGCCCGCGGGCGGGCTTTTTCTCGATGCACGAGGTAGGCCAGCGTGTCGACCGATTCCTTATTGACGAGAATATCAACTTTCACAATATCGGTGGTTCGATACTCGATTGGCTCATAGTCAAACGATCCGTAGCCACGGGTAATCATTTTCAATTTGCCGTAGAAGTCGAAGAGGACCTCTCCCAATGGCATCACACTGGTGACTTCGATCCGATTGGCAGACAGGTAATTCATCGTCTGGCTTTCCGAGCGATGTTCCCGGCAGAGTTCCATGACGGGGCCGACGTACGTCTCGGGAGTCAGGATCGAGGCTTTGATGTAGGGTTCGCTGGCCGAATCGATCGCAGTGGGATCGGGCCAGTAAGAGGGGTTGTCGACTTCGAGCGTAGAGCCATCTTTCAAAGTCAGATGGTACTTGACCGACGGGGCAGAGATCACCAGGCCGATGTCAAATTCGCGCTGGATACGCTCTTGAATCACATCCAGGTGCAGCAGTCCGAGAAAGCCACAGCGAAAGCCAAATCCCAGAGCGGCGGAACTGTCTTTTTCAAAGGTGAGGGCCGCGTCGTTGATCGCGAGCTTCTCCAGGGCCTTGGTCAATTCCTGGTAATCCCCCGTGTCCATGGGATAGATGGAGGAAAAGACGACCTGTCGGGCTGGCTGGTAGCCGGGGATCGGCTCTGCGGCCTGTCGATTCAGCAGGGTAATCGTATCGCCGATCTCAATATCCTGCACACTTTTGACTCCCGCGACAACATAGCCGACTTCACCTGCGCTGAGCTGAGTTTTGGGAATGAGTTTCATCTGGTTGTAACCCACTTCATCCACTGTGAAGTCGCGACCGGCGTGCATGAAGTGGATCGTATCGCGCGGCTTGAGTGTGCCTTCCATGATGCGGCACTGCAGAATCACGCCCCGAAACTTATCGTAGATTGCGTCAAACACGAGTGCTTTCAGAGGTGCGTCTGGATCGCCCTGGGGCTCAGGAAGTTTCTCGACGATGCCTTGTAATACGTTCTCGATGCCAATCCCGTTTTTGGCGGAAATCGGGATCGCTTCGAAGGGGTCGAGCCCCAGTTCTTCGTCGATCGCTTCCTGCGCGCGTTCGATGTCGGCCGCGGGAAGATCAATCTTGTTGATCACCGGCAGCAGGGTCAGATTATGTTCCAGCGCCAGATAGAGGTTCGCGACCGTCTGGGCTTCGACTCCCTGGGAGGCGTCGACCACGATCAAGGCACCTTCGCAGGCCATCAGAGATCGCCTGACTTCATGTGAAAAGTCGACGTGGCCCGGCGTATCGATCAGATTTAACAGATAGTCTTCACCATCCGGGGCCCGGTAATTGAGGGTGATCGAATTGCTCTTGATGGTGATGCCCCGTTCCCGCTCGATTTCCATCGAGTCGAGCATTTGTTCATGCAGTTCACGGAGCGACACGCCACCACAGGTTTGAATGAGCCGGTCGGCGAGCGTGGACTTGCCATGGTCAATATGGGCAATGATGCAGAAGTTTCGTATATGTTTCATCGCGTAGTTTTAGCAGAAAGCAGATGAAAAAAACAACTGAGAAGGCAGTCGATGTGGATGGTGCAGCAGTAACGGTGTCTGATTTCCTGACGGACCTGTTTAAGGTCATGCTTCCTTGCTGGCATCTGAATTAGTTATATTTCTCGCATACGTGATCTACCCAGTTCGCAAATTGACATTTTCCATTTTCTTCGAGCGTAATGAATTCGGAACCATTCGTGGGAATATTGGTGTTGAACTGACTTTTGACCCAGTTTTGAAAAATTAAGTTCGGTTCACTTGCTGCAGGTGGTTTCGATAAATCTTCAAATCCGAGTTCGCCGTACCCAATGGCAAGCAGTCGCAGGAAATCTTTAAAATTCGCAGCGAGAACTTTGATGCCGTCCCCTTCCGAACCTAAATGCACAACGGGGAAAGTCTGATCTCCGGCATCCCAGATGCAATACAGGGAGCCATCCGCACCCGCGCCGAATTGAGCGAGTTTCTCATCGACTTCTCTAAATCCAAACCAGTAGAACATGGTGTCTTTGTCGCCAGCACGCAGCTCAAAGAAACCGCTGATGGGATAACCATTTTGATTGGTCCACTCGATTAATTGTTCGAGTTCATTGGGAAAAGGGATACTGGAGGGAAAGCTTTGTTTCATTTTTTCACAATTCATAAGCTTCAAATCCCATACTAAGTTTCTATTACTTGCACCAATCGCAAGAAATCATATTTCATCGGTCCATATTTTTGTCGGAATGAGATTTCAAACGATTCAATAATAACTTTTGCACCAATCACTATTTCTTCACTTTCCCAGAAATCTGGTCGGTCATATACAGTAATATTACCTTCCTGATTGATTTCGACGATATCCCATTCTTCATTGAAAAAATCTTTGCGCCTACCGATAAAAGAAACTGTCCCGATGACCTGAGAGTTAGGTATAAGATCAGAATCGTAGTTATTCCACCACCTCTCAGATCCAACATTTCCATACTTATTAATATACTCCGGCCAATCTTCAGCGAGAGCAATATTCACCAAAGCTGCCCATGAATCTGTACTATTTCTTAAATCAAAAACCACTGACATACATGAGCCTCAAAAAAGCGAATGGCAGTCAGAATTGTAGAGCATATAAAGGGTGTACGGCATCAAAAAGAATTACTTTCTAACCAAATTTGATCTGTTCAGAAAACAGTGCGTCTGTCTGTCTCGCATATGTCGTATTATTCCGATTTGCTTTTAGGGGGGATTCAGGTCATATGTCTCATATTGTGACCAGGCGATGTGTGTCTCTGGTTCGCCTTCTGCCTGACTGATCACAAGGGTTGTTGATGTATGCGCGGTGTTGATAGAGATAATATGAATCTTCACCGGGCGATCTTTTGATTCACTGTGGAACATGACTGAGCGACCTGAGACTCCATCTAAATCCTGCGACTGTTCATTTCCTGGAATGGGCATCTCGTTTTGAGCCAGTTTTGATTTGTAGTAATTAAACACCTTGTCAATGGGGTCTGTCGTTGTGAGAACTGTCTTGCTGTAACTGGAAGGCACGGTTCTATCCCCCTTGTGGTTGACTGTTGCCGCGTCTCTTATACTTGAGCCGTGTATCTTTGAGTCGGGATATTGCCATCCAGATATATTTGCCAAAAGTGATTTCGGTTTTCTGCAGAACGCACAGCTGTTGGAAGTAATGCAATAATTACAGTGCTGAAAAAAACTGATGTTCGCAGCATGGTTCATCTCCTGTGTGAGGATGGTGTATTAAAAAGCGATTTATGAAAGCCGTCCGGAACCGAATAAGAATACCTGTTTAACGGAATGTGATCTATTCAAGTTATCCGATTGAATTAAAATAGAATTCAATTCAGTCCGGTGTTTTGATAGTTCGGAGCTGAATTTTGGAAATCCGGTACGATACATTCTTTGTTTCAGCAAGGAACAATTCTCGTCCTCTGGTCGCTGCCGAATCAGAAGAATGCCGGAATCGTTTCGGATCACCGTACCAGTCTATGATCCGATTGTCATCGACTTCGACGAAAACGCTTTGCGGAGTGACGCGGCACAGGATAGTATGCTCTTTCTGATCGGGAAAGACGCCCCCCTGATAAGTACTTTCATTCTGATCGCCAGCGCGTCCATCGAGAAAATGCAGACCGCACGCCCGTCCCAGCCAGCCATCGAGCGCCAGCATGGTGCCGTTATTCTTTTCGCCTGCAACGATTTCGAGCCCCAGTGTATCACGGCCTTTGAGTCGTGTGACGACCATTAACAACTCATAGGATGCAGGGGCCTCGACAGGCAACTTGAGTCGACCGCCACTGGATGTCGGTGTGAACAGCACACCGTTTTCCAGCTTCCACTCGCCGCTCAATGTATCGCGTTCTAAATCGATCAGATTAAGCAGGTCGACTGGTTTGCCAGGAACAAATTCACTGAGATCCGCATTCGGTTGAATCAGGAATTCCGGGACATGATTCGGATGATCCGCGACAAACCATTTGTGCTCCAGGAAACGCTTCTGGATCACCCTGTCTGTTCGATTCATGTCTTCATCGTGCCCATACCCGAATCCGTGCAGCAATTCGTGTGAGATCGCCCAGGGATGACGAAACCAGGTAAAGTCTCCCACCATCCCGCTGAGAGGCATTGTAGTTCCGCGGTGTCCGCCAATGGCGCCGCCGTTCAACCACCAGGACAACTTCACACCATAAGAGGGATCGAGGGGGATTTCCCGTTCTGATGCAATTTCACTCAGGCTGCGCTCGACCTTCGCCAGATAGGCAGACGTTCGCCAGTTCATATACGCAGGCGATGTTGTTGAAACGTGTTTAGAGCGACGGGGAACAAAACGTTCCGGAGCCAGAACCAGTTCTGTGGGCTGATCCAACTGGTAATGCGCTTTCAGGAGAACCGTGTCAGTCACATTTCCCAGCCGCTGGATGGCAGCCTGTGTCAGGGGAGGCTTCGGGGGCGCTGCGCTGTCGCGCATTTGTACTTCCCAGTTCCAGTCGATGGATGATTTCTGGTGATCCAGGATATGACCCTGGGGATCCATGAGGCAAATATCTGTCCATAATTGACGTGCATTCGCTCTTCCTAACTTTTCGTTCGTCAAGATCGCTGCACTCGCGCGGCCAATCAGTGGGCCCCCGAGTTCGAACAGATGATCGGTCGGGGGCTGAGGCAGCACGTAACCCCGGGGATAAAAAACCACTTTGCGACCGTTCTTAATCTGGAACCAGTATCCGAGCTTCAGAAAACGGCGATTCGTTAATAACAAGCTGTTATTCGTGATAGGAAATTCATATTGAGAGTCGGGGAAATCCAGCTTCACTCCTGCCGCGACGGGCGGCAATGATTCTGATTGCCAGCCAAAAGAACACCGGACCATGTTCTCTGCCGATTCCTGGATCCGACGAATTTCATTCGTTTTCAATTCTTTCCATAAAGCGACTTGCGCATACTCGTTGCTGCCAAAGACTCGGATGTGGTAGTTTTCGTCTTTTGAGAGGACTAAAGAAACATTATCTGCCTGTGCGTTTCGTTTCCATGATACTGCGCCGGTTGGCAGGATGGATCGAATTCCCAGTTGCGTCAGCTCCAGTCTGCGGAAACCTTGCACCGCCAGTTTCGGTGTTGGGATATGAATCGATTGAAGCCTGACCGACGTCGGCGATCTGACTTCCACGCGGCTGCTTTTTAATGCCACGAGAATCTGCGGGCGATACTGATGCTGCACTTCAAATCGGTAAGAGCCGACAGGTAACGCAATAACGGTCCGCCCAAGGTGATCAAACACATGCTGCCCCGGGATAATAGTGGGACGTTTCCTATCTTTTTCAAAACGCACGACTGTCAGAGAAGCGCCGACAACATGTTGGGGCAGGTCGCAGCGAATTTCAACAGGCCAAAGCTGAGAGATCGGGATACGAACTCGCGCAGTATAGAGGTCGCTCCCTGGGGCGTGTCGGTCGTCAAATCGAATTGTCAATCGATCGTCAGACTTCAGCAGTTGTACCGCGCCTCTTCCTGATTTCTCCACCAGTTCGGCTGCGGATAAATTCAGTCCGGCCGGAATAAAAACGCCTTTTGATTCGGGATTGAATACTGGTTCCGCATAGGGATCCCAGTTTCGACCATTCAATGACACCTTTCGTGGCCAGCTTGATTCATAGTGAGTCCATTTGACTTTATCGGAATCGATATGAACGGCGTCGGCACCGTCGATCTTTGTGTGAATATTCAATTCAAGTGGCTTCGGCGGTAGACCAGTTTCAGACGTGAGGTCTTGAATCATTTGTTTTGACTGCTCGCAAATCTGATCAGCAAACGTGATGAGTACTTCGTATGTGGCAGATCCATTGTGACCCTCATCATCAAATCGGACGATCAAGCCGTTGGCATCGTAACCCAGGCGGACCAGGCCACGACCTTGAATCTTGTGAATGGTAGCGCCCGCCAGTCTGATGTGACTTTGCACGAAGGGTGAGTCACTACCCACCTGGAGTGTCTGTTGTTGTCGAGGAGACCAGGGTTGCCCATTAATCTCGACATGCGTGGGCCAGGCCCACGAACCATGCTTCCAGCGGACAGCGCGATGTGAAATATGTAATTGATCTGTCCCGTCAATATTGGCCAGTATATGTAAGCTGGTTCCGCTCTGGTCCTTTAAGTCGTCCGACGCCGTGGTCGCCGATTCACTACCTACAGAGAAAAACAGGATCAGGATCAACAATAGTTTGCGGACTGGCGAACTGTTTAAGAGAGATGAAGGGATACAGGCTGGGGAGACGTTGTGAGTTTTTTCATGTTCTTTCACATGTATTCCAGTTCTGTTCCACAATATAGGTCAGATCGTATGCCAGAAAGGCTTCCTCTCACAGCTGAATTCTGATCAGAAACGTCATTTCATTATGCTATCATGCGGAACTGGCTAATCAAGGTTGCGTTTCAAGGTTGTAAACGGTTTTCAGTAAATGAGGACTCCGCCATTCGATCGGATGAAAACAATCAGTGGTCAATCGAACGGGACGTATTACGGTTAAACATAGTTTCTGGAACTCTATTACTCGGTTCAAAAAGTCTGGGAGACGCTACAGTTAAATATGAGCCTTACTCAGTCGTGGCGCAAGGCGGTGATCGGATCGATGCGTGCCGCCCTGCGAGCGGGCAGGATCGTTGCCAGGGTGGTGACGATCATGCTGAAAGCCAGTACCAGCGCCAGCAGCCACAGTGGGAACTCAATCACGTGCTGCTGCTCGAATGTTTTGTTTAATTGTTTTTCAAGTAGCGAAATGGTATACGATTCGATCGGTATTTTGATCGCCAGACCAATTGCCATTGCGCAGAGTCCGCCGATCAAGCCGATCAGGGCGCCTTCTATCAGAAACAGCATTTGAATCTGCCCTTCGCGGGCACCCAGGGCTTTCATGATGCCGATTTCCCGCGTGCGTTCGACGACGCTCATGACCATTGTGTTGGCGATCCCTACGGCGGAAATAATTAACGCGAAAATGGCGACCAGGGAGACGATAAGAGTGACCTGGCGCACCTGTTCCTGAATGAATTCGACCATCGAAATCAATGAGTATTCACGGAGACCCATCTCACGAATCTGTTTCGAAACGGCTTTGAGGTGTGATTCATGGTCAACCAGTACTGTTGCCTGATAGAAACCATTCTTCCTGATATGCGGGACTCGCAGCGCAAATTGCGTGGCCGTTTTGATGGGTAGCAGGAAATCAGCGAAACCATCTGTACGACCAAGGCTCATATGGTCGTTCGTTTCACTCTCTGTTGGACTGCGGTAAATTCCTGCTATTGTATACTCCTGGGCGATAATTCGTTCGATAGGTTCAGACCTGGAATCCGGATCGGCGGGCGTTGTCTGAAATGCTTTTATCAAAGCAGCACGTTCCTGCTCAGGCAGAGGCAGTTCTTCGATCAGTGTCGGTATACGATCCAGCGCGCTGTTTAAGGCGGTTAACTCTTCCCTGCTGAACTCCACATCGCCTCCACTGCGACGCGCGAGAGAGTACGCCACGCCTTCTGCTCCCAGGCGATGTTCGATTCTGACTCTGGTGCCGATGAGTTTTTGCATTTGAGATTGAGATACAAATCCCCACTTCCAGGCGACAAATTCGTTGAGCAGAATCACCGGTTCACTGTCCGACTCGAATGCTTTCCCCACCAGGATGCGTTCACGCAACATTTCTTCGTCGACAGCGACAGATGCGCCATAACCCTGCAGTTCCTTGTCCCCCTGGATGAGTGTGACGCTGGCGGACATTTGAGGGTGGATATTTTGCACATGTTGGATGGATTCGATTTTTTCGATCCGTTCCTGCGTCAGTCCAATTCTCTCGCCACCATGTTCTCTCTGCCAGTGGAGTATGAGCATTTTACGAAGACGTGCTCGCAGGGCTTCGTCTAAATTGCGATCCACTTCCAGCTCCTCAGCTGGTATCAGTTTCTCATCAACACTCCAGTTCTGAGTGACGTGGATCTGGCGCAGTTGCTTGCTCATGCTGAAGACCCGCATGACTGCCTCCTGAACGCCGCTTCGTGAGGCTAAAGCGAAGAGTAACATCAGCGAGCCAATGACGACTCCGATCAGTGAGAGGGCCGTCCGGGTTTTCTGTCGCCGAATGGCAAGGAGCGACATGGAGATGATGTCAGTAAATTTCATGCGCTATTGGCTCCTGAATCGTGATCCAGTCGGCCATCCTGCATATGCAGTACGCGCGTAGAAAAGCGATAGGCAAGTTCTTCGTCGTGCGTAACCAGGAGTGTTGCTGTATCGGAACTTTCAGTGAATCGGCTGAGAGACTCCAGGATCTCCGCGGCGGTTGAGGAATCGAGGTTGCCCGTCGGTTCATCTGCGAGTAGAAGTTCGGGACTGTTGATCAGAGCACGTGCAATGGCGACGCGTTGCTGCTCGCCTCCCGAGAGTTCGCTGGGTCGGTGATCCATTCGCCCCGCTAAGCCCACTGCCGCTAATGCTTTCTTCGCCGCCGCGATGCGATCTGACTTTCCCCGGCGGGCGAAGATCATGGGCAATTCCACATTCTGTAATGCTGTGCGCCAGGGAACAAGGTTGTAAGCCTGAAAGATCATCCCCACACGTTCCCGCCGATAGTCTGCCATCTCGGCCGGCGAAAGTTTAGAAAGTATTCGTTCGGAAACTCTGATTTGTCCGTCTGTTGGTCGATCCAGCCCGGCGATCATATTCAGCAGCGTCGATTTACCCGATCCGGATTTCCCCAATAAAGCCACCCGTTCGCCACGACGGACGACGAACGAGACTTCACGGACTGCGTCGACACTCGGTTGCAATTTTCCGTACGATTTCGAAACGTCGGTCAGTTCAACGATTATGTTGTTCTCAATATGCGACATGAGGGGAATATGGTTCTGTAATTCAGGATGTCCGGATTGAATTATTCTTGAGAAGATAAATATAGTATGTGGTCTATGAATGGTCTATTGAAGTCCTGGTTTGGTTGATCAATTTGTCTAACTCACTTTCCCGGAAGGTTCATTGCAAATACGAAACCCAGTAAACAGACCAGTCATAATGTAACAGGACCCGAGGGACTTTCGAAGGATATCTGAGGAATGCTGATTTGACTGTCAGATGCGGGATCGTACTGTGTATAACAGGGTAAAGGAAGTACACAATTATGAACGCAACTCCTGATACACGAGCCAGTTTGCTGATCCGCGTCCGCGATCCTGCGGATCAGGCGGCGTGGCATGAGTTCGTGGAAATCTACCGTCCGGTGATCCTGCGAATGGCGCGTCAAAAAGGAATGCAGGAAGCAGATGCAGAAGATGTGGCCCAACTGGTTTTGATAGCCATTTCCAAAGCAGTCGAGCAGCGTCCTCATGATCCAGAGCGGGCAATGTTTCGTACGTGGCTGCATCGGGTGGCACACAATGCCATTCTGAATGCGTTGATGCGTGGCAAGCCGGATCGCGGTTCGGGTAAATCGGAATTGCTGGCATTGCTGAATGAGCATGCTTCGCAAAACGGACCAGATTCGAGCCTGTTACGGTTAGAGTATCGGCGGGAAGTCTTTCGCTGGGCTGCCCGGCATGTGCGTCAGGAATTCCAGCCGGATACCTGGGATCTGTTCTGGTTGACCGCTGTCGAGGGACGCGAGATCGAAGAAGTTGCGCAAGAGTATGGCAAAA
>TARA_R110002124_G_scaffold69776_1_pt1 | contig 10651 bp, 8 predicted proteins | sample TARA_R110002124 | Tara Oceans TARA_R110002124 (sample SAMEA4397445) | marine metagenome | biome: Polar Biome; feature: [SRF] surface water layer (ENVO:00010504); material: water (ENVO:00002006), including particulate matter (ENVO:01000060) such as... | depth 5 m | reverse complement strand
AAGGAGCGCATCACGCCGTCGTAGCTGTAGTCGTAGTGGATATCGAACGGCATCGGCGAATGAAAGCCGTGTCGCTCCGATGCATAGGTTGCCGGTTTGAGCAGGCGCCCCGCCTTGGTCGACAGGATGTAGTCCCGGCCACGGTGTTGACGCAGGCTGTCGCCGATGCGCCGCTCGCTGAGGCCCTGGCCGTAATGGGGCGCGGTGTCGAAGTAGCGAAAGCCGCTGGTCCATGCCAGTTCAAGAATCGACTGCGCCTGTTCCTCGGTGACCGGGTGATAGAGATTGCCCAGTGCGGCGGCGCCAAAGCCGAGCTCCGGCAGCAGTAGGCGGGTTGCTCCCAGGTGCCGCGTATTGATCATGCCGCTAGCCCCTCACCGAGACCGGCAGGCAGGCGGGGCCGATAGGCTCAAACTGTTTGTAGGTCAGAATAAACTCCTGGTGCCCGAGCGCCTCCGAGACGGTGAGCAAGCCGCCCGCCACGTCGAGCACCAGGCGGTAGATCTCATCGCCCACCTGGGCCGGTGTCGCTTGGCCTTCGAGTATTTTGCCGGCGTTGATGTCCATGTCTTCAGAGAGTTTGCGGTAAGTTTGTGGGTTCGCGCAGATTTTTATCACCGGGGATATCGCAGACCCAACGACCGATCCGCGCCCCGTGGTGAACAGCGTAACATGTGCGCCGCAGGCTATCAGCTCCACGATCTCTGCATTGTCGGAAATATTGGGGAAGCCGAACAGGGGCTCGCCGTCGGGCACCACATCAAGCAGGTACAGGCCGCCCGTGGGAGGCAGGTCGCCCGGCTTGAGCAGGCCGGAAATCTTCGAGTCGCCGGATTTGCAGTAGGCGCCCATGGATTTTTCTTCCTGGGTGGTGAGCCCACCGTCGGCATTGCCGGGGGCGAAACTGCCGTAGCCCAGCACCTCATAATAGCGGGCGGCCTTCTCGACGCTGGCTTTCAGCTCGGCGGCCAGTTCCGGGGTCGCGGCGCGCGCGGCCATCACGCCTTCACAGCCGATCAGCTCGCCGGTCTCCTCAAAGATGCAGGCCGCGCCCTCCTCCACCATGCGATCGAAACAGTGGCCCACGGCGGGGTTGGCGGTGATGCCGCTGGTGCCGTCGGAGCCGCCGCAGATGGTGCCTATTACCAGTTCGTGCAGGGCGATGTCGGTGCGCGGCTGTTCGGCAAGTTGGAGTTGCAGCCGCGCGACTGCTTCCAGGCCGCGCGCGACGGTGCTGCGGGTGCCGCCGTTCTCCTGGATCACCAGGGTTTCCACCGGCCGGCCGCTGGCGCGAATGTGCCCGGCCAGATCCTCGCGATTGAAGCCTTCACAACCCAGAGACAGCAGTACCGCTGCTCCCACATTGGGGTGAGTACTCACTGCGCGCATGATTTTGTGCGCGTACTCGTTGGGATAGCAGCCGGGGAAACCGATCAGGTGGACGTTCGTCTGGCCGCTTTTATCGACAATCAAACGGGCCACGTGGTGGGCGCATTCCACGAGATAGGCGACCACGATGACATTGCGGATACCCTTGCGGCCGTCCTGTCGCAGCCAGCCGTTCACTTGCTCTCCTCCGCTGCGGTTAGGGTTCGTTTGCCGCCGCGTGTGTGGCTGGGGATATAGTCGCTGCGCATGTTGTGGAGGTGGACGTGTTCTCCGGCTATCAGATCGCGTGTTGCGGAGCCGATGGGGGCGCCGTATTTGATGATGGTGTCGCCATTGGGCGTAGCTCTGCGCGCGAGTTTGTGGCCTACATCGACGGGTTCAGTGACTAGGAGTTCGCCATCCGCTGTGATCAGGCGCTCGTCGCCTTCGAGTGATTGGCAGACGACGTAGACGTTGTCCGACGGGTGCAATAGCAGGATGCGTTTATCCATCAGCGGTGGAGTGCGTTATCCGACATTTTTATTATCCGGGCGGTTGGGGTTGTGGTTGTGGTTGCGCTTGCGCCGCCAACTATAACGCAGAATTTGCAATTTGGGGTCAGAGTAAAAACTCTGATCTCCGCTCCGGGCTTTGGCCACCACCTCTACTGTCTCTGCATCATTCCCAAGGTCTTCAAGCTACCGCCCGAGCAACTCAGAACCAAACGCGAGACGCCGATTTGCAAACCAACACTGAGCCGCCAGAAAACAGGGCTGATGGGTGAGTTTTTACTCTGACCCCAAATATCCAAATATCGATGGATGGAGTTTCTACTCTGACCCTAAATATCCGAACGTTTGGACGCATCGATTTTCTCCCTCAGCGCTTCCGCTTCTGCGGTGAGCGAAGAGTAGAGTCGGATATTGCCATCTCGCTGCGCCTGGAACGCCTTGGTAAGGAGGGCCTCATATTCTTTCTGCCACTGCTTTAGCGGGCTTTTCTTGAACAATCCGAACATTCTCAATCCTCAATGGTCGCTGTGTTTACGGGGAGTACCTATGGGTACGCATGCGGCTGCTCACAGGATCAATTGTGGTTGCGGGCAAGTATTCGAGTTGCGTAATTCGGGTCATGTAATTGGGGTCAGAGTTTTTACTCTGACCCCAATTACACCAATTACACCCCCCATCGCCCAAATACACGAGGAGCCTTGCCCCCTAAAGCAATTGCAGACATGATGTGGGGCGAAAATGACGCTGAAAACGAGGGAAACCTGACTCCAATGACATCCCTTCTCGTGCCTTATATTCCTCTGTTTATCGTACTCACTATTTGCGGGGTGGGCCTGACGCTGGGGCACGTCATGCTGCTGGCACGGCACAAGGAAATGGAAAGCGAGGCCAAGCTTCCGCGACAGATCGCGCTGCTGCTATTGACGATCCTGTCACTGGTACTGGTGATCATCGCTGCACCACTACCGGACTCTACTCGCGACCAAATCCTGACATTGATGGGCATCGCAATGTCGGCGGCCATCGCGCTCTCATCCGCGTCTTTTGTCACCAACTTCATGGCGGCGGTGATGCTGAGAATTACCAAGCCGTTCAAGGTAGGCGACTTCATCACAGTCGGCGACTTGTTTGGAAAGGTATCGGCGCGCGGCCTGTTCGACACGGAAATCCAGACTGAGTATCGTGAATTGATAGCAATTCCCAATGCTACATTCATCACCCAATCGGTCACTGTCGCACGCAGCTCTGGCGTGATTGTATCTACCACGCTGTCGCTTGGTTACGACATCAGTTTTGCCGATGTCGAACCACTCATGCTGGAGGCAGCAACCGACGCCGGACTCTCGGACTCGTATGTGCATATCATTGAGCTGGGGGACTTTTCTATCAGCTATCGCGTCTGTGGTTTACTCACTAACCTGGATTCCATTCTCACCGTGCGATCTGAGTTGCGCCACCAGTTGCTGATAAAACTTCACGGTGCCGATATCGAAATCGTATCACCGACAGTTACGCGACATATCACCCAGTCGGCCGAGCAAAAGATTCTACCCGTATCCAATGACGCTGCACCGCGAGAGAACACTGTGATCGCGGAGGAAATTGTCTTCGACAAGGCCAATCAAATCGCCACTCTTGAGACCGCCCGCGACGAACTCCAAGCCAAACTGCAACAGTTAAAAGAGTTGAATAGCGCCGCTGCCGAAATGGCGCCTGTAGAAGAAAAACTGGCACACACCGAGCAGGTTTTGAAAGATTTAAGCAAGGAGACATGAGTTTGGGGTCAGAGTAAAAACCCAGGCCTCAAGCTGTTCAGCTTCATCACCAAATCACTAAGAACCAAAGACAAGACACCAATTACCTGAGTGTTGGGATCGTCTCTGAGTTTCCAGGCATAGGCCATGAGCCCAGCGCTCGCTGCCGCGCCACTGAGATAGTGAGTGGGCGCAAGCATAGGCTCATCAAAATTAAGACGAGCGGCTATTCGATTGTTGCCACGCTGAAGATCCGCCGGGGGAAACCCGGGCGAGACCTAAGTTTTTACTCTGACCCCAAACTCTGACTCCAGTTTTTACTCTGACCCCAAATACTTAACCGCAAAAACCTGAATATCCCAATTGCGCGCAAAAGGTGATTGTGATTGCATAGAACAGGCGCTTGTGTACCGCGAATAGAGTTAACAATAAAAGACAATTTCGAGGTTCTAACCCAATGCTGATCGTCACACATTCTGCGTTTGCACCCGCTAAAGGCTGGCGTGAGCAACTGTTTTACGCGGCTTTATTGCTCTTTTTGTTACCGGCTTTAGCCGGTTGCTCCGGTTCGGGTGATGGCTCCATCAATCTGGTTTCTGACGCGACAGCGAGCGAGGAACCGCCGCCAGTAGAGGAACCGCAACCGCCAGTTAATGAACAACCGCAGCTGCGACCAGCGTCCAGTGCCAGCGAGTATGTCGGCGTGGAGGTCGGCATCCCTATGGAGGAAGCGCAGGTCCTGTCTGTGCTCTCACAGCTGTTGGGTGCCGAAGCCGCCAGCGGTGCGCATCTGATGAATTTTGAGTTGCAGCCGGGCCTGATGTTGAGCAGCACTGACGATTCGCGCAGCAGCGAGCAACAGATTCTGCAGGTGGATATGCGCGTGAGCAACGAGGATGTCACCCCGGCGCAACGCACCCTGTTCAGGGGGCCCGCCTCCTATGCGTACGGTGCGATATTTGTCGACGTGGTGGCCGCCGCGCTGCAGGAGCTGCGCAATAACAGCGACGGCATGAGCCCGTTTACACTTGAATACCGCTCGCGTTCGGCCCTGGGTGGACAGTTGGCCGTTATTGTGGATTTCGCCCAGGACAGCGGTATCCAGCTTAAGGTGGATGTGAATACTCCGCGAACATCGCTGATACCCGGCAACATCAACCAACCCTATCTCAGCGGCGCGCCCTATGAATCCATCTACGGTCTGGTGAATTTCACCCTCAGCAGGGACCAGTTCGATTTTTTCTCCACGCGCGCCTACGGGCTGTCCGCCGGCGCCAACCAGAATTTCAACGACTTCCTGCTGCTGCCACACCGCTGGCTGCGACTGACGGTAACACCGCTGCTGGACGATCTCACTGTCGACGTGGGTTTTGAAGTGGTCACCGTTGACGGTCGTCGAGTGGATATCGCCAGAGCGCCCGCCTCCGTCATTGCCGGCGAGCAATTTCGTGAGACGGTGTTTCGCATGGTGGACAACATGAACGAAGCGGAGCTGCGCCTACCCGGCTCATCCGTGCCCTGGTCAGTCCCTTTCTACTACGATGACCCTGCCGGCGGCGGCGTGGTGGAAGTACTCGCCCGGGGCAGTGAGGGGCAATTTCGCATCGCCTACGCGGTAGAGACACCCGTTAACCAACTGCAGGATACGGAATTTTTAGCCTATCAGGGCAGTGTAGAAATCCCCGATGACTGGGACGCTGCACGTCCCACCTGCGCAGAACTGGGCAGTTCCGCAGCGCTGGAAGGCAGGTTTGAACTGCGCTTCAACGCGTCCAGTACCGTGCGTAAATCCAAAAATCTGGACGGCCCCCTGCGCGGCACCGTGGTAGGGAGTATTTTTCGCGCCGAAGACGTAACCCTTACCGGGCCCAAAGAGGGTGCCGAGGCGGTATACGCTTTTCGCTTCGATGATGTTGATGTCACCAGTCTCGACGGCAGCCCACAGAGCTATGGCATTCCCGTAACCCTGGGTGCTGGTGATTATCAGATTTTGGGGTTCATGGACATCGATGGTAACGAGGCTATCGGCGGTGGCGGCCCGGATGCGAATGATCCGGTCATGATTCCTATCGGCGCCTACGCGATGGAGTGCGCGGTACAGCCGACAACGGTCGAATTTGCGATTTTGCTTCCAGATGACTTCTAGCACAGCGAGCAGCATAGCCAGGCTGGGTTCCGCAGCTCTACTCGCAGGCTTGCTTTACGCCTGCGGTGGCGGGGGTGGCGGTGGGTCCAACGGCGCTTCGACGCCGACGCCTCCAACTACCCCGGAGCCGGGCACCCCCTACACCAGTCGTTCCAGTACGCTCTGGTATGACAGCAATAGTCGTTCGCTGTGGCTATTGTCACCGGATGATTCAAGGTTGGTGAAGCTGGATGCCAACAGCCTCGAGCAGATCGCCTGGTTCCCGCTGGATGCAAGGCCTGGCGCCATGAGTGCTGCGGCAGGGTTTCTCGTGATTGCGCTGCAAAGTAGTGTGCAGCGTTTTGACCTGACCCAGGAGTTATTCGAACCGGAGATTGCCGTGCCCTGTGGCGATCCTCACGCTATCGTCACGTCCAAAGCGGCCAATACCGCGTGGGTGAGCTGCATCAATGACGACTTACTGGTAGAAGTTGAACTGGGCGCATCCGGCAATGTACGTCTGCTGCAAGCGCAAAAGCCGGCGGGGCTGTCGTTGGTGGGCGAGCAGTTGCAGGTCAGCCATACAACAGGCGGCGGCGTGACCACTGTTGGTCTGGACGCGTTTGCCGCGCTGCCACTGTGGGGAGAAACCCAACCCAATCCGGCGCCGGCGCTGGAATCGCAATACCCCATACGCACTGATGAACGCCATAACATCAGTCAGTTCAACAGCGTGGCCGCAGATACGCAAACAGGGCAGATCGCGGCGGCCTACCAGTTAGTTGAGAACCAGGGTGACCGCAGCCGCGCGCCCAGTGAGGGCGGCTATGGCTCGATCTTCGACGGGCAGCCACGTATTGAGCCGCGGCTGGTCGCCGCTTGCGGTGATCGCTATGCACGCTTCGAGGGCGGCATCAGGGTATTCAGCGGGCCAGTGGACCTGGCGCTGGCAAACGACCTGCTGTGGGTGGTCCACCAGTACACACGCAATGTGGCCGTGCTGCGCTGTCCGCAGCCTACGCAGAGCGCGCAGTGGCCCGACAACGCCGCGAGCGGTGACTTGCAATTGATAGCGCACTTTACCGTCAGCGCCGGCGCCCGCGGCATCGCGCTTGACGAAGATGGGCGCACCGCCTGGATAGATAACACTTTCGACTACTCCGTCGCAAAACTGGTTTTGACCGAGGACATGCTGTCCACCGGAAATGCCTTTGTCGGTGCACCGCTGAGCAGGGTGCGCGAGACCGGCGATCTGGCGCTGTCCGGCGCTGCCCGCACAGGGCGCTCGCTGTTTTTCGACGCCACCAACATTCATCTCACCCCCAGCGGCATTGTTACCTGCGCCACCTGTCACCCCAAAGCTGGCAGTGACGGCCTGGAATGGTTTCTGCACACTACCGGGATACCCCGCAAATTCCGCAATACACCACCGGCCTGGGCAGCCCGTACATCCGCCGCGCCCTTTCACTGGGACGGCGATTTTGACGATGCAGCAGCCTTGACCCGAGTCACCATACGCGGCCTGATGGAGGGTGACGCGATACTGGTAGACACTTCCGCCATAGCCGCCTACATGAATGAGGCCCCCGCACCGACACCGGTGCCCGTTCCCGCCTGGCAAACCACCAGCCTGGAGCAGGGCCGGGAACTGTTTCAGTCCCGCTGTATTGGCTGCCATGCCGGTGACCAATTGCGCGATGGCATGAAGCACAAGGTAGTAGCGAATTCAGATGACCCGGACGGCGTAATGGCGCTCGTCGATACGCCAAGCCTTATCGCGGTGCGCGCCACGGCGCCCTACCTGCACGATGGTCGGGCGGCAGGCTTACGCGATGTGGTGCTTACCCACAATCCGAATGACACTCACGGACAGGTCAGTGATCTGAATGACGAAGACATTGCGGCGCTGCTCATCTACCTGCGCTCGCTGTAATTAGGGTCAGAGTAAAAACTCAGTCCTCCCCGCGCGGTTTTGGCCCCCTCCTCAAAAGTCTCTGCCTTCTGCCCCCCAGCTCTTCGAGCTCTCTCCTAAAACGCTCAGAACCAAACGCGAGACCCCGGTTGACGGACTGCCGAATATCAGACATCAATTGCCCTTCAATACGCGACTCAAAAAGACCGCGGTATCGCGCCTGACGCTCGCTATTGGTGGATCCCAGGCCCATGTAGAGTGGGTGTGGTGTCCAGATTTTTGCCGCACGGCCAAAAGCATTGGCTCTGTAGCTGGACCAATGATAGTGCGCCGGATCCTTCACCATTCCCGCTCTCACCGGGTTAAGTTCGATATAACGCAGGCACACAAGGAAATACTCGCTGTGTTCCACGAGGCAGGATTTAAATCGACCTTCGAACAACGTCCCTGTGCGCTGATAGGTGCGATTGAAATAGCGCACATAGCTAAGGCCCAGAAACTGCATGCCCTTCGACAGCGAGTCATCCGCCTCGGGGGTGACCAACAGATGAATATGATTAGTCATAAAGACCCAGCCATGGATCATCAGTCCGAATTTTGATGCCGCCTCATGGAGGCAGTGAGCGTACACCGCCATATCCGCATCCGAGGCGAAACAGGCTGTGCGATTGTTACCGCGCTGGATAACATGCTGGGGAATACCCGGTGGGCAGTATCTTCTCAATCTGGCCATAGCGTTCTTCCTTGAACTGGGGATGGCTTTTTGAGTGTAGTTCTATCCGGGGCGAATGGCTGGGCTTGTTTTGACTCTGACCCCAAATGACGGCAAGTGACGCCAAATGACGCAAAAACCGGTTTTTACTCTGACCCCAAATACTCACTCGCTGGCGCAGACCTACTGTGATAAAGGGTATAAGCTTGAGCCATGAAATGGTCCTGGAAAATAGCGCGCATCGCCGGCATTGATATCTACATACATGCCACCTTCTTGCTGCTTATCTATTTTGTGGGCATCACCTACTGGAATCAGCAAGGCACACTGAATGCTGTCATTTCCGGAATTGCTTTTGTTGTGGTGCTGTTCGGCTGCGTTGTGCTCCATGAGCTGGGCCACTCACTCACGGCCCGGCGCTACGGCATACAGACGCGAAACATTACGCTATTCCCAATTGGCGGAATGGCCGCACTGGAAAAAATGCCGGACGACCCGAGGCAGGAGATCAACGTGGCGCTCGCCGGCCCCGCGGTAAACTTCCTTATCGCGTTCGCCCTCTATGTCTATCTGGATGTAAGCAATACGCCCTTTCCTACTGACGACATCAGCGTAACCAGTGGTTCCTACCTGTACCAGCTTATGATCATGAATATTTTCCTTGGCGGCTTTAACCTACTGCCAGCATTCCCAATGGACGGTGGCCGGGTATTGCGGGCTTTCCTGGCCTTGCGCATGAGTCATGCTCTGGCCACGAGGAAAGCCGCCACTGTCGGCCAGGTCCTCGCTGTCGGCCTGGGCCTGCTGGGGCTGATCTACAACCCCTTCCTGGTCTTTATCGCTATCTTTGTATGGTTTGGCGCATCCATGGAAAATAGCGCTGAACAGATGAATTCGATTCTTGCTCACGCCACTGTCCGGCACGCCATGCTAAATGAGTTTCACACTCTCTCTCCTGAGGACACTCTGGCAACGGCCATCGAACTCACACTAGCGGGAAGCCAGAAGGATTTCCCGGTAGGGATTCCCAATCAGCTCACCAAAGTTCTCTATCACAGTGATCTCATTAAAGGGTTGCAGGAAAAGGGCGAAAACGCTCGCATCTCAGAACTGGCACTACAAGACATTCTGACAGCAGACATCAATGAGCCACTAAAAGGCCTGCTCGAACGGATGCAGGGAAATACCGCCCAAATGATCTGCATACTTGATAACGGTCAGGTGGCGGGCCTGATTAATCTGGAAAACATACTGGAACTTATCAGGATGCACGATGCGGTAGGCAAACACAGGCAGAATGGCACTAGATCTTAATTATTTGTATTTGGGGTCAGAGTAAAAACTCCAACTCGCGGCCACGAATCATCCACCTTGTATTTGGGGTCAGAGTAAAAACTCCAACTCGCGGCCACGAATCATCCACCTTGATCCCGCCTCTCTGAGCTAATGTCTTCACGCCGCCACCCCGCATCCAGGGCGTAACAGACTGGGCGATTGTTACCGCACTGAATAACATGCCGGGGAATCCCAAGGGGGAAGATCTTCCGAATCCGTTCATACCGCCTTTCCATGACCTTCGAATGGTTTCAATCTCGCTCGATCTTGTGCTATCAGACGGAGTTTTTACTCTGACCCCAAATATCCAAATATCCAAATATCCAAATATCTGACCCCAATTAGCTCCAGTTTTCCACCCAGTGCTCGGAGACATCCCACAGGCGCGTGGCAGCGTCGAGGTTTGCTGTCTCTGCGCTGGGCTTGGCCTTGGCGCAATGCGAGAAGTAGTTGCCGGCCAACTCGCTGGTGTTATCCCATGTCGCGCAGAATACTGAGGTGGCGGCGCCCTGGTTGGCGGTCTTGGTGAAGGGGCGTGCCAACCACATGGCGAACCTGACGATGGCGGAATCGCGGCCTATCTCGGTGGTGACCATTGTGCCCGGGTGCAGGTAGCAGGCGGTCAGCCCCTGATCGGCATAGCGTCGCTGCAACTCCACCGCCATCAACGCGTTACACAGCTTTGCCTGCCCATACGCTTTCATGGGACTGAACTTGTCCCTGGGGTAAGGCAGTGCATCAAAGTTGAGTCGCGACGGCGCGCGGTGCGATTCGCTGGACACCATCACCACGCGCGGTGCCGGCGCGCTCAACAGTTTAGGCATCAGCTTTTTCACCAGCAGGAAATGTCCGATATGGCACACGCCGACGGTTTGCTCAAAACCGTCTGTGGTCTCGCCGTATTTGGGGGCGACCACGCCTGCGTTACAGATG
>TARA_R110002124_G_scaffold52750_7_pt1 | contig 10666 bp, 7 predicted proteins | sample TARA_R110002124 | Tara Oceans TARA_R110002124 (sample SAMEA4397445) | marine metagenome | biome: Polar Biome; feature: [SRF] surface water layer (ENVO:00010504); material: water (ENVO:00002006), including particulate matter (ENVO:01000060) such as... | depth 5 m | reverse complement strand
CGTTGCTACAGGTACAGGCACAGGAGTTTGGCAAACGCCAGCTACCGGCCTACAGATGGGTTGGTGGGACTATAATGACGCAGCAACAGCTGTTACCCAAATTCCGCTAACACTAGCATCCACGTACTACCCACTAACAAATGACGGAGCAGGGCCAAAAACTAATTTAGCTTACAACCTAACAGGTGTAGCAAACATTTGGAATACTACAACTAATCGTTTTGATTTTTCTGGGTTATCTTTAGGAGATACACTAGACATTCGATTAGACGTAACAATTACAACAGCAGGAGCGAATGATAACGTCTCTATAAACACCCATCTTGCAGAAGGCGGAGTCCCATACGAACTTATTCTCCTTTCCGAAAAAGGGTACAAGACCGCTGGCTCTCACCATGAGATACTCCCTCTACATATATACATTGGGGATACTAACACACAAGGAAATGGCGCGTACTTTGAAGCCCAATGTGACGGAACGGGGGCGGAAGTCCAAGTCAACGGATTCTTTATTAGAGCAATTACCGGAGGCTAATATGCCCAAGAAAGGCGAAACAAGCTCCTCCGCAAGCGAGAGAAGCAAGAAGCAAAGGGCTTACAACTCTAAGCCTGAACAGAAAAAGAACAGAGCCAAACGTAACACTGCCCGTAGACAGGCTGAGAAGGCCGGTAAGGTATCTAAGGGAGATGGTAAGGACGTAGGTCATAAGAAGCCGTTGGCTAAAGGTGGCACCAATGTTAAGTCCAATAGGAAAGTCCAGTCAGTCAAGTCCAATCGTTCCGAAGGCGGGAAGATAGGCGGTAAGGCAGGCAAGGGGACTACGAAGAAAAGGGGTACTAAGAAATGAAGATGTCTCTACTCGATATGGTTATCGACATTATGTCCGACATGGACTCAGATAATGTCTCGGCTATCGGTGACTCAGGTGAGAGTACCCAAGTAGCACGAATAGTAAGATCCGTCTACTTTGAGATGATTGCCCGTAAAGATTGGCCACATCTCCGCAAGTCGCTCTATCTTGAAAACAGTGGTGTCTCATCAATGCCTAATCGCTTGAAGCTGCCTACCGCCATCTCTCGATTGGACTACTTTGCTTACAGCGACAGGAAAGAGACTACCTCGGATCAACGGTTTAAAGAGATGAAGTATCTCTATCCTGATCAGTTCCTAGAGCGCACAAACAACAGGGGAACCAGTAACGACAATGTAGAAGAAGTTATTATGTCAGACATGACTATGTTCGTCCTGAATGATAAACCTCCTACTTACTACACCAGCTTTGATGATGAATGGCTTGTACTTGACTCCTATGTCAAAAACTTGTCTACAACGTTAACAGGTAATCAAGCTCAGTGTGTAGCCTACTCGCAGCCAGAGTGGACTCACGCAGATACATTTGTCCCAGACTTCCCTACAGAGGTGTTCCCTACTTTCTTGGCAGAAGCTAAGAGTGCTTGCTTTGCTCGCATCAAAGAACAGGAAGACCGTAAATCAGAACAGCAAGCAGCTCGCGGTAATCTGGCAATGGCCCAGCGCGGCTTCAAAGTACAAGGTGGTATAAGATATGGCAACTTCGGCAGAGGCTCCAAAAAAGGTGGACACGGAACCCACTTCAACCCCAACCAGTACACAGGTTAAGAAGGAGCTTGAAGTACGGACTGTAAAGATCGGTACTTACGAGATCCACTATGTAGGAGGTGGGGAAGTCCCTGCCGTCCTGCAAGGTCACTGGAACAGGAAGGCTGTAGCGCATCAAGCGATAGAGAAGTATAAAACACTAAAGGCGGGTACTAACAATGGCAAAGGGAAGAATTGAGTTTAATACCTTTGTAAAGGGGTTGGTCACAGAAGCTGGCCCCTTGACATACCCTGAAGGGGCATCTCTGGATGAGTCTAACTTTGTCTTGAACAGAGACGGTAGCCGTCAGCGAAGGTTTGGTATACAATTTGAAGATGGTGGTACACCTAGAGCAGCAACTGCTCTTGAGACAGATGACGTATTAGCAAGTTTCCAGTGGAGTAATCCAGCTAACGAAGGTGCGGTAAGTTTCCTTGTAGTGCAAGACAGTAACACTCTACGTATGTATGAAGCTAACGCACCAGCCGTAACAGCAGCCTCCGTTACTTTTGCTGGCCCTCAGTTGGTCTATACCTTACCTGCTGAGTACGCGACAACAGTAGCCTCTACTACATCCATAGACGGCAAGTTCTATCTCGCAGGTAGAGGGCAGGAAGTCATAGAGTTCTCTTATGATACGGATACAGAGCTTGTATCAGTGAGGTCATTCGCTATAGAGATGAGAGATCTATGGGGCGTGGATGATTTTCTGAAGGTTGATGAAAGACCTGCATCCCCCCTTTTTAGCTCCCATGCTTACAATTTAAAAAACCAAGGCTGGCCTGAAGAGTTCGATTGCTCGGTTGACAGTGCCGGAGAAGGGAATTCAATACAAGATCCTGTAGCCTACGCAGAATTGAAGATAGGGGTATACCCGTCTAACGCAGACCTGATACATTCATTTAAGCACGATACAGCACGTAAGGAATACTCAGTAGGTACATTCTCTCCTTGGCGTATGGAGCAGTCAGCTGAAGGGACATCAGAAGCCCCAAAGGGTACTATAATATTAACTGACATCTGGAACAGGGGAGCAAAAAGGTTCTCTGAGACAGGTATCTCTGGCCTTCCATCTGATATAGCAGCCGGTTATATAACAGCAGTGGCTTCCTACGCAGGTAGGTTGTTCTACGCATTCAAGCAAACCTCTATTACAAACGGAGACACTAACTCTCCTAACTTGAGTACGGTTATCGCCTTCTCTCAGGTAGGTACAGAGAATGCGGCTAAGTGCTATACCAAGAATGATCCATCAGCTGAGACATTCAATGACCTCCTCGATACAGACGGTGGCTTTATAGTCCTGCCTAATGTCGGTGAAGTCTACAGCCTAGTTGTATTAGGCGACTCACTGATCGTAGTGGCATCCAACGGTGTATGGGAAATACACGGCGGAGAGAAGTCATTTTCTTCCACTAACCAAAGTCAATCTAAAGTATCTAAGACAGGTGCGTTAAGTGACAACAGTGTTATTGCAGCAGAAGATGCTATAGCCTTTTGGTCACGATCAGGTATCCAGATCATATCTTTGGATAAGGTGAGTATGCGTGCAAGCGCACAGAACGCCACACAGACGACGATACAGAAACTGTATGACGAGATACCCTCTACAGCTAAAAGGGCAGCAGTGGGAGTATATGACGAGACAAGCCGTCAGCTACGCTGGTTGTACCGTGACAAAGATCTTATCGACAATAAACTGTTCAATCAGGAGTTGGTATTTGATCTTAACTTGACAGCTTTCTACAAGAACTCTTTTGCAGACCACCCCACAGAAGGGACATACGCATACCCAGCAGGGTACGTTGATGTAGAAGATGTACTTATCTTGACTACGCAAGCCCCTGTAACAGATGGCGGTATCGTTGTCACAGACAGTAGCGCAGATGTAACAGCTACAGGCAGGAGCATCGTAGAGAGCGTACGTGGATCTACCAAGTACATTACACCATTCAAGACAGCAGCTACGAGCTGGACATACACAGTATCTCAGTTACGCAACCTAGACTTTGTAGATTGGGTAGACTTAGGTGGTGGTGTAGACAGCCCAGCATACTTGCTGACAGGTTACTGGACAGGTGGTGAGTCTTCTAAAGACAAGCGTATGCCATACTTGCACACACACTTCAGGCGCACAGAGCAGGGATTCGATGAGAGCATGAATGTCATCGGTGCTGGTGGTTGTCTGGTACAAGTACAGTGGGAGTGGACAGATTCAGTTGCAGCAGGCAGATGGGGTAATGAGTTCCAAGCATACAAGCTAGGACGCTTATTCACACCAGCTAACGCAGAAGATCCTATGGATTACGGTACTACAGTGGTGTCTACTAAGAATAAGGTGAGAGGGCATGGAGCAGGAATGAGCATTAGCTTTAAGACTGAACCAGCTAAAGATTGCCATATTTATGGGTGGATTATAGATATTAACGCTGAAGAGACGTAAAGTGGTAGGGATTTTTAAAGTTAGAACGTATAATAGATATAGGCTATTAAAAATATCTACTTACCCGAGTAGGGATAAGAAGCCTAGACAGTACTTATCATTAAAAACATTAATAATTAAAAACATGGTAAGCACTGTCTAGCCCACTGTACGGAGGAGAGATGACAAGAGTAGTTGGTTTAACAACAACAGGAGGGGATCAGCTCCCTGCTAATCTTGAGATGCGTCATAAAATTATGGATCTTGAGGAGGCTATCTTAGTACAGGGTGGTACAAGAGACACTGAAACAGTCGCACCCCTTAACCATTACCACTGTGAAGGGACTTACGCAAGGGAGATCTTCATACCTAAAAATACTATAATGGTAGGGAAGATACACAGACACGAACACATCAACGTAATATCCCAAGGGTCATGTTGGGTGACTACAGAAGAAGGAACAGAACTTCTTACTGCGCCACTAACTTTCATTTCCCTCCCTCATATTAAGCGTGCCGTCTACGCAGTAGAAGATACTGTCTGGACTACGATACATCCCACAGATAAAACAGATCTAAAAGAACTTGAAGATGAGATTATAGCACCTAGCTATGACGATCTCGATAACATATTGGAGGTAGACTAATGTCATTTGGAGCATCAACAGCAGCCTACGTAGCAGCAGCGACGCTAGTAGCAAGCACAGCAGTTCAATACAAACAAGGTAAGGACGTAGCTGAGGCTCAGTCAGATCAATCAGATACCGAACGAGCGATAGCAGGCGAGAAGTCAGCTAGAGCAAGACGACAGACTATGGCAGCAGCTCAGGTAGCTAGAGCCGAGCAGGAGAACGCAGCAGGAGTAGGCGGTGCAGGTAAGGGATCAGCAGCTATTACATCTGGTGGTAACGTAGCAGCACAGGCAGCTTCACAAGTAGGTAGTATCAACAGGCAACAAGATCAATCTGACATGATGTCAAGCGCGGCACAGAACGTGCAGAATGCAGGGCGGTCTAGTATAGGCGGCATGTTGTTAGGACAAGCGTCAGGTTTTGCGTCTAACATCATGGGTAAAGAGATCGGCACAGCATTGGCAAGTAAGAAAGAAACCTAGTAACCAACCAGACTTCTCAGAGGCGAGTGGAAATGGCACAAGAATTTACAGATAAATCATACGATGAAAAGGTGGACGCAGCTCTTATGGCAGGGGCTGATCCACATGATATAGAAAAGATAACGGGTGGACGGACTACGGCTACAGATGTACCTGTAGAAGAGGCACCCCCTGAGGAGTTAGGAGAGGCCGGTACAGAGCCGTTAGCGGAAGAAGGGGCAGCGGTAGCAGAAGAAGCTCCCGTCCCTGAGAGTGGCCCTGTAGACACGTATGATGAAGAAGGGGAGGAGCTGGAGACTTACGCAGAGGAACTCCCTCCTGTAACTACAGATAACCAGCAGATGAACGCTGCTGTAGATGAAGCCATTGACGCAACAGCCCGTGCAGGTGACGGAGCTGACGATACCATGCTAAAAGCAGGTATAGCTAAGGGTATGGGTCAGGAGTTTAAACCTGAAGATCCCTATGAGCGTGCTGCTAAAGCTCGACAAACATATTTCAACGATTTGCAAGACAAGATTCATGCCAAACAAGCTAGGAATGAAGTCATTGACGTAGCAGCGGTTACATCAGAGGCTACTGAGTTCCATCAGAAAGCCATGAACCTGTATGGCGGACACTTAGCTAAAGCATTCAACCACCCACAAGCAGAGTTTATGTCTCTGGAAGAGAAAGAAGATCTGGCGATTGACACCTACATGCAGCAGTTCGTAGCTGAAGTACGTGACGAGATGAAGATGTCCACCCACTTTCTAGAGGCTGGTGCTCTGGTGGTTGTCCCTGAGATGGATAACATAAAGTCAGCTCAGTTAGCTAAGATGCTGGACATGCACTACGATGGCTCTGACTTCGCTAATGACACAGACTTTCTAGGTCGTGTTGTAGCCAAGATCAAGAACCTCCCACCGGAAGAAGGTATCAAGTTCTTCCACAAGATCGAACAATCATTAAAGAAAGTATCAGGTACAACCGAATGGTACAGAGAGGCATTCCTATCCGAGCTGACAGGTGATTACGTATACGATCACAAGGTAGCCGAGAGAGGGTTTGCTACGGCTTTTCAGGCAGTTGAAGCTACAGGTATAGGTTGGTATGCTACTCGTGTACTAACGTCCGGTAAGGCTCTCCTGAAGCTCGCTAAGATAGGTGGCAAGAAGGCTAACGCTCAGGGTATCAAAGCCGCCATTGACGGCGATCTGATTGACGCTGGTGTATCCCCATTAGACGGAGCTAATTCCCTCATTCCGGGTGACACACTTGACGTACTGAGTCCAGCTGCCACTAACTCTAAAGTGAAAGAAGTCAATGATACTATGGCTAGGGTTGACTTAGAGTTAGCGCAAGTAAGCAAGGTTAGTAATCATGGTCTTGGTCTGACTAAAGCGGAGCAAGATGCAGCTGTTGAACGTGGCATGAAGGAGCTGGAAGAACAGGAAGGCTTGCTGGAAATCAATGAGGTGTCACGAAACGCTCAGGGTTACACTGTAAGCTACAAGACAGGTAAAAGTAATAGTACGGCAGGGGCTACTGTTAAAGTCTCTAAGGAAGCCTTACAGGACGCCTCAGACGAAGCAGCTGAAAGGCTACGTGGCTTTGAAGATGACTTGGCTGAGCTAGGTGATGACGCTACAGACGCAGATTACGCCATGTTGGATGAGGCAGCTGAAGAAGCTGGGATGGCTAAAGCGGAGTTAGATGACTATGATCTTGCTGGTGTTGAAGATGCGGGTGATGTAGTACATCAGAGAACCATCACGTACAAGCTGGATGAGACAGGTGCTCTAGTATCAGATGGTAAGAAAGGTTTCTGGAGATGGGCGATGGGTATCGTATCTCCTAACCAAGTCTTCCATGCTGACAGACGCACCTTTGTACAGCTCCCAGAGCAGATGAACTTTCAGTCAGGGGCTATCAAAGCATCCTACACGAAGGCTCTCAATGCCGCTCTAGGGCCACTGAAGAAGAAGGAGTATAAAGAGGTAGACATACTGCTGACTAAGGGTGATGAAGCTGAGGAGGTCTACACAGACGCACAGCTACTGACAGGTGCTCTTGACGGTAAGAAGTTTACTGAGCAGCAAGTGGCAGCGTATCGTGGTGTCCGTCAGGTTATGGATCACATGCACGCAGCTAAGAACAAACAGATCCTAGATGGCTGGAGAGCTATGGGTGTCAAGGTAACTGAATGGGGGGAAGGTGGGCGTACTGTCCCTCTCCGTACCTACGCAGACCACAAGGCAGCTCTGACAGGGTTTCGTCAGGCAGACTCACGAGCACACTTCATTGCTAAGAAGCATGATGACGGCAGCTATGAGTCGGTAGACTTTGACTCGGCTGATGGCATGACAGAGGATTGGATACGGAAACAATACGACGAAGGGTATGAACTGTCCCGAGCACAGAACGGACAGCTCCTAGAAGTCAACGATACAAACGCAGAGTGGGCATTGGTCAGACGTACTGACATGAGGGAGCCATCTGGCATAGTCCTCAATCAGCGTAAAGGTTATATGCCTAAGATCCGCAAGAACGGACACTTCTTCGTCAAGCGATTATCTACAGTTAAGATAGGTAATGGTTCCGTTAAAGGCGCACCAGAGACTGTCCGCTACTTCGGTAACGCAACTGACGCTAACAAGTGGGCAAGTGAACAGCCAGATGCTGATCAGTTAAAGGTGTTAGGTGATGGCGACATGTCAGCAGCTGCACGAGATGATGAGTATACCAACATTGGTGGCGGACTTATTACAGGTGCTCGTTCTACAAGGAAGATTGAATTCGGTCTACCCGAGCAACAGCTGGGAGTGGGAGAGCGTGAAGATGCACTGGTAGGACTACAGCGATACATCAATCACCTGTCCAACCAGATGCCAGCTCACTTGTACCGTATGAGTCTACGTGAGAAGTGGATGAACACTGCTAAGAAGTTAGGTGGCCTCGAAGGAGATCCCACTGGTAGCTTTGACGAGTTAGCTCTGAAGCTGAATGCTAACCATCCCTCCTACGAGTTTCTGAAGCGAGCACACAATCAGGTTAATCTGATCAGTGGTGTACCAACAGATGCAGAGAAGGCAGCAAGACAGTCGGCTACAAACTTAGCGCACTGGCTGGAAGGTAAAGGTGGTATCGGTAAGAAGATGGCATCATGGGTACACGGTAAGAACCTTGGTGTTGAGACTTCAGGTAAGATCAAAGCACTGACGTTCGGCTCTCTGCTGGGAGCATATAACCCAGCTCAGCTACTCATACAGGCTTCCGGTGCGTTCATAGCACTCTCGATTAACCCAATACACGGAGCAAAAGCTGTAAAACAAATGTTCGCTTACGGGCTATTGGACAGGATAGCAGACACTAATCCTGCCGCACTAGCAGACGCAATCAAAGGTATGAGGGGGAAAGGGTTTGATCTCGACGGTTATGAAATGTATCACAGGTCGGGTATCCGAGAAAGCATCACATCGGCTAACGCTGATTTCCAAAGTCTTATGTCTGACATGCCTTACGATGCTGGACTTATACGAAAAGTGATGTCAAACCACACCTTCTTCTTCAAACAAGGAGAGCTAGTGTCGGCACGGGTGTCATTCTCAACAGCGTTCAACAGATGGAAGTCTCTGAACCCTAGCAAGACACCTACCGATACGGACATGCAAGACATAATGGCACGTACAGAGCAGTACCGTCTGAACATGTCTCGTCCTAACGCAGCCGGTTTCCAGTTGAACAATGCTACTGCTGTCGCTACACAGTTCCAGCAAGTACAGACTAAGTTCATGGAGAAGTTAATAGGTAACGAGTTTACCTTAGCTGAGAAAGCACGTATGGCTACAGGTCAGATCGCACTCTTTGGTGCAGCTGGCGTACCTGTATTCGGTTTCTTGGGGCCACTGGCTATGGACAAGCTCGGGCTGACAGGACAGAACCTTACAGAAGGTGAGACTATTGCCCTACGTAACGGCTTCCTCTCTTGGTTCATCAATGACTTCACAGATACAAACTCAATCATCAGTGGCCGTATGGCACTCGGTGGGGACTTTATTGAGAACATCTGGCTCGCGGGTTCTGAACCTGCCATGTTAGGGGAAGTAGTGGCTGGCCCTTCTTGGTCTCTGATTGAGAAGACAGGTAACCTAATCGTGGATGTTTTCCAGACAAGTATGGCAGACGTTAGTGCTGAAGGTATGGAAGCTAATAAGGTGGCTATGGTTACAGAAGTGTTGGCTAGATCTCTTATCCCATTTGCGGGCGGTGCTAACAACCTCCTCAAATCCTACGATCTTACTCACAGCAAGTTCTATCGTAACAAGACAGGTACTCCTATCTTCGCATGGTATGACCTGAACCAGCAGACTATCTTAGCTCAGGCTTTCGGCTTCTCTACTAAGGCAGCTGAAGACTACTACGAAGTTAATGCTCGTCATGGTGGCGGTATCCCTAAGAGTGCAAGGAACATAGATGCCAAGCGTATCATGTTCATCATGAACTTACTACGGGATGACTCAGATCCAGACAGCTACGAGTCTAACCTCTTCGCTATTAACGCTCTCAAGGCTAAGTACAATGGCGCCACTCGGGAGAAACTCCTCAGTCAAGTAGTGAACTTGATGAAGAACCCTACAGGTGATGTATGGCATAAAGCTGTCGTTGACTTACTGAAAGAGTCAGAGATGGATCTTACTAAGAGCTGGATGGATACGGTCAAGATGGCTAAGGCTAAGACTAACCCACAAGTGGCTAAACAACTGGATGATGCGGGTGTCGAGAAGCGAGGCATTTTAGGTACACTCAAAGACAAATTTACAGGTGAAGAATAATGGCTGAAATGAAGAAGACACTAGCTGCACAGGAGTTTAAGGCCACAAAGAAGACGGTTCACGCCGATGCTTCTGCTGGCTTTAAGGACTCCGTAGTTAAGACTGTTGGCGGAGTTGCCAAGGGTGTTGGTCAAGGGTATGCTACGGAGAAAGGAGAGCAACAGCTCGGTACAGATGAGACAGTTGAAGAAGCAACAGCGTACGTCGAAGAAGCATTCAGTGCTGCCCAACCTCCAGAAGAAGCTGGGGAGGGTGGCCTGACAGCTGACGTATCTGAACCCACGGAAGATCAAGCCCAGCAGATGCAGGCGACTTTCCTTAACCAAGCTGCCCTGAGCGACAAGAAGATTCAGGCAGCTATGGATCAAGGTAGGATCAGCAGCCGTGAGGCTAACGATCTACGAGTACGTAACCGTAAGCAGTTTATGTCTAACCCCCTCTCTGCCATGTTCGTTGCTCAGTACGACAACGTAGTGGGTGGCGGTAAGTCAGGAGCTTCACGAGCGAAGTTCTTCGGCATGACGGCCGGTGAGAAGGCTCAGGCTAAGCTAACACTGGATCGTCAGGTAGCTAGGAATGAGAGACAGATCGCTATCGACAAGCTGTCTGCGGACTACAACCTTGACCGGGATGTAGCGTCGAGTGTCTACGCAGACAGAGAGCGTATGGCAGCTGATCGTATAGCCCTAGAGAACCA
>TARA_R110002124_G_scaffold77217_2_pt1 | contig 10678 bp, 13 predicted proteins | sample TARA_R110002124 | Tara Oceans TARA_R110002124 (sample SAMEA4397445) | marine metagenome | biome: Polar Biome; feature: [SRF] surface water layer (ENVO:00010504); material: water (ENVO:00002006), including particulate matter (ENVO:01000060) such as... | depth 5 m | reverse complement strand
TTTTGATTAACCTGCGACTTACCAAGCACCAGTATCTGTCACGGTTGTCCTGTTCCAAATATCATAAAATCCAGACGTAAAATCAGAATAACAGAAATAACTAAAGTTTTGGTTGCGAAAAACTGATCCTGCTTTATCGCCAACGCTTCCCTTTGAAGTGGCTGGTTGTGTTGGAGTGACGAGAATGCCATTAATTGACTTGACGTTATATATAGCCCACCCATTTTGAGCTAGAGTACCCATATTGATTATCTGTTCTGCGGGTGGACTTGGAACCTGTATATAGAGATATTGGGGTGATGCCGTATTGGTGAATTTAAATTCTATATCGTCTGGGGTCTCAACACCCAGTCGGGCATTACTGATCAGATGTAATTGACCATTAGTAGGTCCTGCAACAGGTGCCGTTATCACTAATCCACTGTTACCAGGCGACGGTTTAACATACACAAGTGATTCACCTGTCACATTACACGGGTCAGTTGAAAATTTGAGACCATTGGTCAAACCATCCTTAACAGTCACCGAATCTGTACAAAGACTATCTATTTCTAAATCTTCTATTTCCATCTTCGCACAAACCTTGATAGTTCCCCCATCACACGCCGTTATCTGACAAGGACAAGTTGTATCAAAGTCAATTTGATCGACTCGCATGGTTTCCTCACCCGTCAGGCTGGGGGTTTGGTTTACCTGGTTAGAGAACACGGAATTATATTGTGCCATTATATTAGACAATGAAAATTACTGAGTATAAAGGACGACTCCAACTAGAACCGCCTAAATTTTGCTGTGACCGACCACTCTGTAAGCGGGATATTGACCCTTTTGAAAATAGGAGTTTCTTTACTGTTTTTGTAGGACAACCACGGTCAGGTAAGACTAGTCATATGATTAGTAGCCTACTAAGTAAACGGGTCTACAACAAGGTATTCGACCATATCTATGTGTTTATGCCGACGAATAGCCGTAAGTCATTGAAAAATAACCCCTTTAGAAGCTTAAAACCTGGTAACTTGTTTGATGAGTTAAATGCGGGTGACTTAGGCCAAGTCTTGAAAAGTATCGATAAAAATAGGGAAGAGTGGGAAGACGACGACGACGAGGATAAGCCACCAGACCCACCGAATAACCTGATTATCTTAGATGATATGGCGGTGTTTCTTAAAAATAACGCAGTAGCCAAGTTACTCACCTACATTATACTTAATAGGAGGCATTTACGGATATCTATTATGATGACGGTCCAATACTTTAACAGTATGCCCCTACCCATAAGAAAAAATATATCCAGTATTGTCCTGGCAAATAAACCCGTTAACAAAAAGGAACTAGATAGTATTACCGAGGAACTCTTTTCGATGGATCAAAAGGATTCCATAGATGTTTTAAAGTATTGCTTTCAGAAACCATATGATAAGTTTCATTGTGTACTTGAACCGTTGCAGTACTATAGAAACCTAAATAGACTGGAGATTACTGGAACCGACGTGATTTAGGATTAGTCGTCATCACTATCACTCTGTATCAAACACTTACCAGTTTCATCGGGTTTGCTCCCATAATAACAACCTAGACAAAGCTTTTTCCATTTGGGAGTCCCCACAGGTAACAATTTCTTACAACCCTCGCATTTAGGTTCCATTCCGTTTCATAGGTTTAAGATAATAATGTCCCCACGGCCGTCAATTTTTTTCTAAAAACTATAGTATAAATGAGTAGTAGCATATCCGAAGCAACTTATCAAACACCGAAACTACCCCGCACTTTCAAAGGAGGCAAAAACAAACCCTACTACCCCCAATACTCACCTTTCGACTACGACAAGTCTACAGGACAGAAACGATGGGATAAGAATCTAGCACTGTATCATTTCCAAAGAGGTATAGTCACGTGTGGAGTAACTATGGATAGTCCCAGTCCAAAAGGCAGAATCAGTTATGACTCGCATAATGTACCCGACAAATCAAAATATAACGCATCTAGGCTTAGTCGTATGGCCAGTCGACAGAGACGTGAAAACATCGAGAGGACTAGGGTGTCTAGGATGCTTGGTAGAGGAAGTCGTCAACCCTGTATGTGTGGAAATTAATTCATTATTTTTTTTGACATACTTTTCTTAAAAGTATAGTATAGATGGCACCCCTACAATCAGCTTTAAAATACGGTCAACCACAACGACAGGCAGACGGAACGTATCGATTCCAGAAAAACTTCGGTAGGAACAGCTTTCTACAATATGTACCATATGATGAATGGGTAAAGACCCTTCCAGCATATGAAGCATACAGAGCAGATGATCTAGCTAGTAGAGGCGGTATACCAGAACCAGCGGGAACAGATGTCTGGAAGGATGTAATTTTACCGAAGGTAGCTGGAATGGCCATCTCTAAGGGAATTGGTCTGGGAGCGTCGTCATCAGTCCCCAGCAAAGTTGTAAGTGGTAGTCGTGGTGGTGGCGGTGGTAGTTTATCTACAGGAGAAACCATGGAGGAAGCAGGTTTGGATGCCTTAACACATTCACTAATCGAACAAATTCTAGGTGGTAGAGGGGTATCTCAAGGGTATACCGACCTACCGTCATCAGACTCGATCGCATCACAAGCCAAAGCCCTATACTCGGCGACTACCGAAAGGACCGTGGGTCCGTCGAATGGAGGGAATCCGACTACCGAAAGTACCACAGGTACGTCGACAGGAGGGACGGCGTCTACACCAACCGAGAGAGACCGAATAGATGCGTTGGTAGCTAGTTCTGGGTATTCGGAAGTAGCAAAAAAAGCAATGGCGGAGGCCTCAAGCGAAGAACAGCGGAGAGCAATAGCTAACCTAGTGGCGGCGGGTAGAGGGTGTGAACTAGAAGGGAAGTGTGATGATGCGGGAGGGGATGAAGAAGGTTACAGTCTGACACCCGAACAGATTCGGCAACGCAACAATGCCAACAAACCTGCCTCTAACGAAAGTGTCCCAGGTTTCATTCCAGGGGTTGGCTTAACAGATGTACCTAAATCGACCTACTTTACCAAACCTATTACCACCGATGACTCAGATACAACTGCTCCTACCGTACCAACCACAGTACAAACAGGTAGCGGGACAACACAGGTACCACAACCCTCACCACAAGCACCACCAGACCAAGCCCAATTGTATGCGGATAACCTAGATAAGTATTTCGGGTATAGTGAAAGTAACCCAGGGTTTCTCAATCAAAATACTCCACCTATCCAGACACCCCAAGTTCCATCCACTAGCCCACCTACCCCACAAGGAACTAGCACACTCAGTCAACTACCAGGAGTAGGTTTACCTAGTGGCGGTGCGAGTGGTAGTGGTTTTACCAATGATCCCACAGGAGCAAGTACGAGATATGACACTACAACCGACCCTGAATATAGTACCAGTCAAATGGATGCCTTGATGGCTAGTGAATCTTATAACGGGAAAGAAGGCGACAAACCCAGAGAGAAACGATTAGGTGGCTATAATCTAGTATCAGGTCTATCCACTCCACGCTATGCGGTCTATCATAACCCTAAAAACGGACAATCATATATCTCTTATCGAGGTACAGCTAATTTCGGAGACGCTACGGGTTATTGGGGTAAAATAATCGGTGGTGACTTAACCAAAAGTGAAAGATTCCAGGACGCACTAGGTATCTATGACAAGGTAAAACAAAAATATGGGACGGCACCCCGTCTAGTAGGCCATTCACTAGGTGGGTCGATTGTAAAGGGGGTAGTACGGGAAAGACCCAATGCAATCGGTGTTGGATTTAATGCGGGTAGTAGTCTGTTTGGTGAGGATAAGGAACTAGGTAAACTTTGTGCTCAACAGGAACTACCACCTAGTGTATGTGATAGGTTTATTCATCATCGAATTTCAGGAGATGTAGTCTCAATGTCCGCCCAACAGGCTACCACAAGTAATAGACTGACTACTTACGGGTCACATCGAGTAGGTTTGAATCCTATAGCACCACATCTGATGGACCAGTTTACCAATCCCCAAAGTCCATACTGGTCTCAAAACGCCCCTAGACCCACACAAATGACAGGGGCTTACCGTCCCAGACCTAGTTTAGCTAGTAGATATTTAGCCAACCCTACTAGTTTTGGAGACCCGCTAGATAATGAGGAAGGTATACTAGTCTAGTTAAACCATTCCCCTAAGACCTGGGTCAGGTTGTCGTAAGTATGATAAGCCAGGGGTCATAGCGCGTCCTTCAGCCCATACCTTCTCGACATCGACATCTGGAGCGTAGTTTAAGGCAGACATTAATGCCACTCCACCTACCGCCACGGCTCCTGCTGTTGCTACTCCCTTTACTATCCTACCACCAAGTCGGGCAGCACCACTAACTACACCTCTGAGGCTCTGTCCCATCTTAGCGAAACCTGATATTCTTTGTCCGAGTGTCATTATACTTTACACTTTTTTAGAAAAAAAGTATGTCAAAAAAAACGGTTATGGGGCGGAAGCCTTTTCTAAGACATTGTCCCGATACGGTCTTGGGCTAACTTATAGATATCGTCATCCATCTCGATACCAATAAACTTACGACCCATCTTTTTACACGCAATACCCATTGAACCGCTACCCATAGTAGGGTCTAATACAGTCCAATCGGGTTTAGTCCAGTATTTTAACAGGAACTCCATCAGGGCTACGGGTTTAGCGGTTCGGTGTCCTGTTTTGTTGTCTAGGGGTATATCACACCAACTAGATGGGGTTATGTCACTGGTTGGTAGCGGTGTTGAATTCTCATAACTAGTATGGTTTTTATGGTGACAGGGTCTATCCCCCGTAGCTTCCATCAGATAGGTGTGTGATTCTGTAGGAGGTTTAACACTGGTTTTACCTGTTTTATGACTACTCGCATCATACTCGGGTGACTTTTTAGCAAAACAATACACTAGCTCGTGTTCTTCGGTAGGCTGGGTTATGTCACTGGTTGGTAGCGGTTCAGATAGTACCTGTTTGGTATGGGTTTTATCATAATATGACTCTGCTTGTCCACGACTCTGGAATTCTTTAAGATAGACGTTATTCTTACTACTACCCTCACTCGTTTCCCCTGTTTTATGACTGCTAGTATCATACTCCGGTGACTTTTTAGCAAAACAATACACTAGCTCGTGTTCTTCGGTAGGCGGGGTTATGTCACTGGTTGGGAGTGGGTCTTTGTGAACTTTACGATGTCCAGTACGTTCTACTCCATAAATGTCATCGGGAATATTCACACCACCCCTATCACTCCCCTCAGTATATTCTTTATGACTACTCACATCATACTCGGGTGACTTTTTAGCAAAACAATATATCATCTCGTGCTTTCTCATAGGTAGCTTATAGGCATTGAGAAATCCTGCCGCCCGATTCTTCTTCCACACTAAATCCCATCTAAACCACTTCTCATTGGCTTTAATCAATTCATACCCAAACTTAGTGGTACAACTAAAAAAGAAGGGGGTTCGATCATTCTTGGCGATACGTTTTAATTCCACCCACAAGGCTACTAGGTCTATCTTTTTATCCCACTTACACGCTGTCTGACCATATGGTAGGTCGGTATATACAAAATCTACTGACTTATCAGGAATAGTTTTCAGCACAGAGAGACAGTCACCCTTACGTAAATCCATTATATATATTCTACGTAGAAAAAAATTAGACTAGCTGAAATTGGGGCATACGCGGAACATATACGGGAGCTGGGGCTGGTGCTGGTGCTGGTTCGTCGGCTTCCTCGATATCACTCTCATATAGCACCTCGGGTTTCTTCTTCTTTTTACGACGCTTTACAACGGCCACTGTCTCTTCTTCACTACTAGATGAATCCTCGTACACAATCCGTCTACGTGGCTTTTTCTTTTTACTCCTACGTTTAACTACTACCTCCTCCTCTTCGTCACTACTACGGTCCGCAACCTGTGGTTTCACTTCCTTTTTCGCCTTTCTAGCGTCTGCCTGTCGTTTCTGATTAGCCCGACGGGTAGCTACCGCCTTTTCAAAGGCCTTTTTCTGAGCATCAGACCTGGGTTTTTTCACCTTTTTAGGTTTGGTTTCAATCTCCGTAATCTGCACGGTCTCGGTGGGTTTCTCGGTATCGATTTCGACGTTTTCGGGTTCGTTTTCGGATTCACTCATATGTCTTTTAGTAAGATAATTATCTACGTATAGGTAAAATGGAACAAGATTTACCGACTGAAAATCAACTACACCTTATGAAACAGATTGAAAAGGTCGCAGACCAAGCATATCATAAAGGATTAGAACCTAGTGATTTTGCTAAAGCTAGTTGTCTGAATCTAACTAGTGAAGAGTGGGAAACTTTAGCAGAGATGGGCTTGGGACTAGAAAAACCGACAGATACCAAGCATATTTGTAATGTGTTAACAGAGGAACAGTTGGCTTGTCTATGTTATGAAAGACGTGGTAAAAACCCATCTTATCTGTGGTATCGTGAGTGGATAGCTAAAGGTCTAGACGTCGAACCCGAGTGGTTGCCAGATGGACTAGTAGATGCCCAATTAACACTATCACTAGAACAGTCTCATGGTCGACGGAGCTATAAAAACTTTCTTAGACGGTTGGAAAGGGAGATTAAATACCAGAGGAAGCGTGACCCACCCCCAATACCAGCTAAATTTCATAAGAAGCCTGTTACCCTAAGATTCGAGTAGGGGGTTTCGCCCCCCTGCGACAACCAAGTTTTGACATACTTTTTTAAAAGTATAGTATAATGTCATTCATCAATCCCAACTATCAGAACCTCCTTATTAACTTACGTAGCGATGACCCCTCGGTAAATCCTGGAAATAACGACCCTAATGATACTAGCTTGTTTTTCCCATTTTCTAGAACCATTGAGGTACCTCTCGATAATTACCTACAGATATCCGTACTATCTGCTGAAATACCTAATACGTGGTATAGCTGGGACCAAGACCAACAAATGAGACCCAATTGGACTAAAGTGGACGGTACTACCCCGATTATAGATCAAGTATGGACATTCCCCGCCAAACGGTGGACACCTTGTAGTTGGTTAGCTAGTTTTAATACTCAAAAGGCGGCTAAGGTAACCTCGGGTGCTATCACCCAAGCAGATGCCGATAGGTTGGTCATTACCTGGGATAAAACCACATTAAAGTGGACTTTCAATGGTGGGACATCCAGTAGCCTCAACAATTTCTTTTTTACGTGGGGTGTTGATGTGGGTGTACCGACAGGTTATCCTGATTTTTTCGACGTACCTGTGTTACCTACTCTATCTGATGCTAGGAGTATAAACTCTTTTTTTGGTTTCCCGATGAGGAGACCAGATGTCAATTACAATCCCATCATTTGGAAACCCGCCGATGGTGACCGTTTCGTGTTTTTTACTACTATTAATCCGTTAGGAGCACAGGGTAGTAACACTCTCGTTAGTCCCATAGTTGCCGATGCCAGTAGATACCATACTATCAGCATTACTAGTAGGAGTTTACATACAGATAGTCTCGATACGATTCCTAATGATGTGGGTGACCAGCACGTACTTAGTAAGATACCAGTAAATGCTCCATTTGGAAGTATTATTTTATTTAATGGCTCGACCCAGGACGGTTTCTTATTTAGGAATCAAAGGTTTCAATTTGTTGACCTAGCACTTTCTGATCATAATGGGTTGGATATTAATTTACATGGGGCTCGGTTCAATATTACATTAATAGTTAAATTTATACTACGTGTTAATCCAGGGTTACCTATTGCCCCATTACCTCCATTGCCCAGTAATATATCCACTAGTAAGGAACTGGAATCTAGTTTTGTCGATTCTCGAGCCACCCGCCGTAAGTTTAAACGTAGAAGGAGATTTGGTCTCTAACCCTTTTTTTAAAAAAACTTTTTTTCCAGAAAGTATAGTATATAATGGGAGTACTTCGTAGATTAGGTCAACGTGTTGCTGCTGGTATGAGATTAGGTGGCCGAGTATTAACTAGCTTCGGGAGAGCAGGAACGCGAGTAGCTGATTTTGTCGGTAAGGGTATTGATACAGTGGGGTCAATCCCGTTAATTGGTGGGGCTTTGGTTGGTAGTGCCCCCGTCCAGGGTCTACGTGGAATAGTAGGAGGTGTTGCTACTGTGTCTAAAGGGGCTTCAGGTGTCGGTCAGATACTTGAAAAGACTGGAGTGGGATTGAGTGTGTTGTCATCCTAGCGAATCTTTTTGACATACTTTTTTTTAAAAAGTATATAGTATAATGTCCAACGACCGTGCTAAATATTGCGTGTGGTTAGATAGTAATAAATCAAGTGCCGTCACTTTTTCACCAGCCCAAGCTAGTCTAGCTAAGACAAATGTACTGTTCAATATCAGGTTTCCTCAGTTGCCTAAATTTGAGAAGTTTTTGCTAAGGCTAGAGTCATTTGCCCTTCAAACACCTGACACTACAGGAAACCCTGTCACTAATGTTTCATTGAACCGCAAACTAGATGCCAGTGGGGTGGCTAATCCTAATTGTTTTAAATTTGTAATGCCGAGGGGTTGGTCTACACAGTCGATGGTGGGAGCCACTGCAGTAGGCGGTAATGTCCCAGAACCACGTGTTATCTTAGGAACCTTGAATGCTGCCTCTTATGCTGGAACTACACTAATGTCTAAAGGAGTAGTTGTTAGTCGGGGTGATCAGCCCACGGTAGTTGTGGATAGACCTAATGTTAATGGGACTTATGAGGTCGTGCTAGAATGCCCTGACGGTGGATATTTTTGCCTTGGTGACAAAGCGGCACCTTTAGTTATAGGAAACTGGACAGCTTGTCTTTCATTAACCCCGATGACGAATGAAGATCTAAAAAATTGGGATGGTCGCCCATAGAATTAAAATGTTTCCACTAATCATAAACAAATGACTGACTATGACGCTCAGATGAATATGTCCTCCATGGAACGTGTAGGCATCCCCTCACAGTTGATCGGTGGCGACCGTCCTGCCTCGATTGAAGCCCGTAAAACCTATCACGCCTCCCCTGCCGAAAATGATACCAATCAGCCTGGATCTACGGTTCGCTTCACGCTTCCTAACCAGCCTAATACGTACCTGATGCCTGATGTCAATTTTACTTTCACCATGAACATCCTTGGTAACATTGCTGGTCTTGACCTTGACGCATCGGGTATAATCGAGCGTTACAGGCTTTTCTGTGGTAGCCAACTTTTAGTTGATATTCCTGAATATAGCCGTTTGTGTAGGATAATTGAAGACGTGACCCAGAACCCTACCAACGGAAAAACTATCAGTTGCCTTCTTAAGGATGCTCCTAATGGGGCCCCTACCGCCGCTCAACTGACGGCGGGTAACGCTGGTACTTACCAAGGTGCCTACTCCACCCCTGCCTATCCTGATAACCAAGGTATCGGTGTTGCTGGGCATCATATGGTTGTCCCGCTTATGTGTCCTCTTATAGGAACCATGGCCCAGAAGGCATATCCTAGTCATGCATCGACCGCTGCACCGCTTCGCGTAGAAATTGACCTGTGTAGTAACGCAAAAGGCCTGGTTTCCATTGAAGGTGGTGGTTCCCTCGCTACTTACACTATCACAAATACCCAGCTTAAGGCTACCTATGTACAGGTTTCCAGCAATGCTCAAGCACTTATCGACCAGGCCGTGGGTGGTGTGTACGCCCTAAACACTAGCAGTTATGCCCATTCACAGTCAGGCATAGCCCAGAACGACACCAACGCTAATATTCTGCTCCCATTTAGTTACTCTAGTGTAAAGCATTTCTTGACTGGTATCTATCATCCTGTTGATAGTCAAGAATTCTACAATATCTCGGGTCGTGGTAGGCAGGGTATCAGCAGTGCCTTCTATCAAATCGGGGCTAGTCGTGTACCTAGTCAGCCTATGGACACTGATAAGGAGATCGGTGAGCATCTGTGTAAATGCTTTGGTGTAAGCACCAACCTTCTCCAGGTTAGTAACTATCTGACCCGTCTTAACTTCCTCGAACCCCTCGGTGATAAAGTGTTGGACAAAGATACAAATGTACCAGGCACACATATCGGTAAGTTCGCAATTGGAATAGACCTAGAGGCATTTGGGGCTACATCCTCGGCTACACGGGTTGAGAACGGGATTAATACGACAGCATTACAGTGCTTCCTCAATTTTACGACATCCGCCGTGACCGCCGCTAAGCAAGTGCATAGCTGGTGCTGTTACGATATGCTTGTCACCTTCGCCAATGGCCAGGCTTACGCACGATTCTAAATGTTATCCTAATATAAATGGAACTCGCCGCTATAGCAACTCCACCCCTATTTTTACGTGATAAAATACATCTTATTAGGTCTAAGCCTTACATTAAACCTAGTACAATACGTCAATATCTATCCACTATGAATAGCTTACGCCTACAATTAGGAGACGACTTATTTAGTGATCCTGAGCGAACAGCACTAGCATTGTGTCAGCGATGTGTAGACGAAAGGTTTACGGAAAGGACTCTCTACTGTTACTTTAACACATTATGCGTGTTTAGTCCTAGTAGTGAATGTAAAAAAATATTTTATGATGCCCGTAGTCTTATTAGGGATCAATGGTGGTAATCGTAACCGTGGGACAGAGTGGGTTATTAGCCCATTTCTTACCCTTGCTAGACCCTTTATAGATATCTCTTACTGT
>TARA_R110002124_G_scaffold116655_1_pt1 | contig 10681 bp, 6 predicted proteins | sample TARA_R110002124 | Tara Oceans TARA_R110002124 (sample SAMEA4397445) | marine metagenome | biome: Polar Biome; feature: [SRF] surface water layer (ENVO:00010504); material: water (ENVO:00002006), including particulate matter (ENVO:01000060) such as... | depth 5 m | reverse complement strand
TTCCAGCATGTCTTCGTCTATATGAGCGGCGAGAATCTGCTGAAAGAGGGGGACGCCTGATGCAATATGAACCCGGTCTCTCGCGCGCCGAACTGGTCGAACTGGCAACCAGAACCTATTTCGGCAATGTCGATGCCAAGAATATGGACGCGGCGCTCGACTGCTTCCACGATGGCGCCCTGTTCTGTGTCCAGACTGATTTTACCCGTCACAGCGGCAAGGCCGAGATCCGGCGCATGTTCGCGGATTTCTTCGGCTCGTACGAAACGATCGTCCACCGCGATTTCACCTGTACCGTTGATGAAGCCAATGGCCGTATCGCCGCCAGCTTTGTTGCCGAGCTGACCGACGCCGATGGCGGTGTCACCTTGCTCAACAATACCAATTTCTGGCGGGTCCGGGACGGCAAATTCCAGGAAGTCTATGTCTACATGAGCGGGGCCAACGTGCTCGTTTGAATCTGTTTGACGGGTCAAGAGGCCCGCAAATCATTCCATCAGGGAAGGAAGAAAAATGCGTCGCATCAAAACAGCTCTTTCACTCACCGCCGGCATCGCCGCGCTGGCCGGGTTCAACCCCGCGCTGGCCCAGACCGGCGGCGAACAGGAGGCGAGCGAAACCGCCGACTCCAATGTCATCATCGTGACGGCCCGCCGGCAAAATGAATTGCTTGCCGAGGTGCCGGCTTCGGTGACCGTGTTCACCGAGGACATGCTGGACCGCACGGGCGTCCAGCAGGCCGACGAATTTGTCCAGCTGACCGCGGGTGTTACCATTGTCAGCGGCACTGCGGAAGCGGGCGACACCCAGATCAATATTCGCGGGATCAACGGTGCCCGCGATGCCGAAAGCTCGGTCGCGCTTGTGGTTGACGGCATTCTCAAGACCAACACCGCCCAGCTCAACCAGGACCAGGGTACATTGCGCCAGATCGAAATATTGAAAGGCCCGCAGGGCGCGCTCTACGGACGCAACGCCGCAGCTGGCGCAATTGTCATCCAGACCCTGAAGCCTGGCGACTTCCTGGAAGGCGGCATCAAGGCGAGCGCGGCAGAAGACAATACCTACAAGGCATCGGCCTATATATCGGTGCCCGTGGGCGAAAGCGCGGGACTGGTGCTGTCCGGTTCCTACAACACCAGTGACGGCTTTTATCGCAACAGCTTTCTCGGCAACCGCAAGGTCGTCGATGATCAGGAAACCTGGTCGGTCGACGGGCGTTTCGTGGCCGAGTTGGGAGATTCAACAGAAGTCGATGTGAAGGCTCGCTACGCCGATCTTTCCGGCGCTTCGATCAATTTCAACACCGCATTCCATCTCCCCAATTTCGCGGGCGTTGATCCGGCCTTTTTTGAAGATGTGAACACGCACAAGTTCGGCTATTATTCGAACATCCGTCCGACCAACGACCAGACCACGTTCGAAACATCGGTCAAACTGACCCATGAATTTGATGCAATGACGCTCACTGCCTGGGCGTTGTACAGCGATGTGGACCAGGCATTGACGGCAGACGGTACGTCGGCAGATTTCGCGCGCTATACCTTCCCCGGCGCAACGCCCGCGTCGGTAGCAGCGTCGAACAGCTGTTTCGCCACCACGGCGCAACTGACCGGCTATCCGCTCAATGCACCGACCTTTGTCGGTAATAACCCGATCCCGTTCATTTTCGATCCGGTCAATGGTTCAACTCTCGGCGCCTATAGCCCTACCACCTGTGACGGCACCCAATATCAAATTCGCGAACAGACCGATATCAGCGCGGAAATCCGCCTCGCTTCCAATGGCGACGGACCGCTGGCTTGGCAAATTGGTGCCTATTATCTGAACATCGACCGCGATGTCGGCGTCAGCCTCGGTGCCGATCTCGGGCAGGGAATCACCAGACAATTGTACAATGACGCGAACAGCAGCAATCCGACTTCGCAGCTGTTTGCCGATAATTTCAACACCAATGTCTATGCCGCCTTTGGTTCGATCGATTATGAAGTCGCCGACAATTTCGACGTCAGTCTGGCACTGCGTTATGATATTGAACAGCGGGAAGTATCCAGCCGGGTGCCTCTTGTGACCGATCCGATCACCGGTGGTCCGATCAACCCGGGGCAGGCTTTTGGTGCGATTCCGGATCAGAAACAGACGTTTAAGGAGCTCCAGCCAAAACTCTCGCTGCGCTATGGTCTGACCGACAATCTGAACTTCTACGCCAACTGGGGTATCGGTTTCAAATCGGGTGGTTTCAACAACCAGGGATCAGCCGCCATTGTTGATCAGAACTTCAACCAGTTTCTCGGTACCAACGTCCTGATCAATGACATTTATCGCAAGGAAACCTCGAGCGCTTTTGAAGCGGGTTTCAAGGGCTCGGCGGCAAATGACGCGATCACCTTCGATCTGGCGGGCTATTATACCAAAGTCGATGACATGCAGTTCTTCGAATTTTTCGTCGGCGCTTTTGGTCTGCTCCGGGTGGTTTCGAATATCGACAAGGTCGATATTTACGGGATCGAGTTTAACGCCAATGCCGAGATCGTCGAGGGCTGGGATATTTTCGGTTCGATCAACGTCACCGAGAGCGAGATCAAGGCCAACGCCTCCCGTCCCTACACGGTTGGCAACAAGTCGCCCCACACGGCAGACTATACCATCAATCTGGGCACACAAATGGTTGCACCGATCGCGACCAGTTTTGATCTGGTGATGCGGGCCGATTATCGCATCACTGGTCCGACCTGGTTCCACACGGTTCAGGAAGACACCGGCCCGACCCTGTTCAGTGGTCTGTTGCCCGGTTCGGCTCTGGCGCTACCCGGCTTTGTCGGGGATAACGACACGTCGGTCACCCAGCGCGACGCATTTGGGGTCCTTGATCTGCGGGTCGGCCTGGAAGGGGATAACTGGAATGTCACCGCCTTTGCCGACAATCTGCTCGACAAGCGCTATCTCAACGAGGTGATTACTGCGGTTGAATTTGGCGGTTCGTTCATTTCGCCCGGTGGTCTGCGTCGCTTCGGTGTCGAAGTCGGATATAAATTCTGACGACGACACCGTCGCGCGGCGGCGGTCAGGTGCTGAGCGGTTCGTTGCCCAGCGCCAGATGCAGGTTGATCCGGTTTTCGATGCGCGCGCGCCGCGCCTCGATCGCGCGGGTCTCGGCGGCGATGGCCGTCGTCTGCGAGTTGATCAGGTCGAATATCGTCGAGCGGCCGTTGATATAGCGGCTGCGGGTCAGGATCACCGCCGCCTCGGCCTCTTCCGCGGCGGTTGCCGTGGCATCGACCTGCCGGGCCAGCGTGGCTTCGGCGTCCAGCCGGTTCTCGACTTCCTGATAGGCGGTCAGCGCGGCCTGGGCATAGTCGAACAGCGCGGAGCGCGCCTGCTCGCCCTGGCGGTCCGCCTCGGCGAGCAGGGCTCCCCCCCGGAACAGCGGCTGTAGCAGACCGCCGGTGATCGCATTGATATAGGTGCCCGGGTCAAACAGATCCCCGAAATTTCCCGATGAACTGTTGGCGTCGAAGCGCAGATTCAGGCGGGGGAACATCGCATGGCGCGCCTCGGTCGCCCGCAGGCCCGCTGCCGCCACGCGCTGTTCTGCCGCGATCAGGTCGGGGCGGTTGGCGAGCACCGCGACCGGCGCCGTGACCGAGGGCAGCGCTGCCGGCGTAATCAGGTCAGAGGCACCAGCGGCTTCTCCGGCCGGATAGCGGCCGGTCAGCACCTCCAGCGCCCGCGCCGCGTTGGCCGAGGCGCGGGTGGCCGCTTCCAGCCGGTCCTCGCTGTTCGAAACCGCGACCTGCGCCAGCCGGACATCAAGCCGCGAGGCCAGCCCGGCGCGGAAGCGGGCGTTGGTGATCCGCAGCGTATCCTTGCGCCGTTCCAGATCGCGCGCGGCAAGATCGAAGGTGATGGCGGCGGCGCTGCGATCATACCAGGCCCTCGTCACGGCAGCGGCAAGCGCCTGTCTGGCGGCCGCGAAGTCTGCTGCAGCGGCCCGTGCGTCGGCGCTGCCGGCTCCGGCGAGCGCCAGATTGCGGCCCCAGATATCCACCTCCCAGCTCGCCGCCAGCGCGCCATCATAAACCGTGGCAGCATTCTCCGCATCGGTGGCCGAGGCGGCAAGATCGACTTGCGGAAACAGGCCAGCGCGCGACACCCGCATCGCCGCCCGCGCCGCGCGCAGCTGCGCCAGCACCGACTGCAGGTTGCGGTTGTGGGCAAAGGCCTCGCGCACCGCCTGTTCCAGTGTCTGGTCAGCGAAAGAGCGAATCCAGCCGTCCGGATAAATCGGTGCGACGGTCCCGTCACGTTCGGAGACGGTCACCATGTCCGGGCGCGCTGCCCAGTTGTCCGGCGCATCGGGCACAACGGTCCGGTCCAGATCCGGGCCGCCGCGAATGGCGCAGGCCGATAGCAACAATAGCAGGGTGGCGGATGCGAGCTGGCGTTTCATGCGATCCTATCCCGCCGACTTTTTGGAAATGGCGGCGGCATTTTCCTTGTCTTTTTCGTCCCAGGTCACCGGCTGGCCGTCGCGCAGCCGTTCGCCGCCGCGCACCACGATCAGATCGCCGGCCGCGATTTTCCCGGATATGGCGACCCGGTCGCCGTCCGGCTCCCCGACCTGCACATCGACCCGCTTGGCGGTCTTGTCCTTGGGACTGATGACATAGACAAATATGCCGCTGTCGCGCAGCACCAGGGCATCGCGCGGTGCGGTCAGCACCTGCCGTTCGATACCGGTCGGCACGGTGATGGAAATCGCGCTGCCGATTTTCATGTCATGCGTGCCCATCGGCGCGCGGACTTCCAGCGTCCGGCTGACCTCGTCGCCGGTTTCGATGACCGAGCGGATGCGCGAAGTCCGTCGTTCGCCATCGGCCAGAATCGTGATTTCCTGTCCTTCGGCGAGCGAACCGGCACTGGCGATCGGAATACGCACCCGGGCCTCCGATCCGGTCCGGCCGATGATCCGGGCAATCTCGCGGCCCGGCGTTGCATATTCGCCGACCTCGATCTTGCGTTCGACCAGTTGACCGGCAAAGGGGCTGCGGATACGGGTGCGGGACAGGTCGAAATTCGCTGTCTGCAGCGCCACCTGCGCCGCCGCCAGGCGCGCTCTTGTCTGGTCGCGCGATGAAACGGCTTCGTCCAGCGAAGCTTCGGACTCGGCTTCTTCCTTGAGCAATTGTTGCAGCCGCCCGACCAGCCGGTTCTGGTAGGTCAGGTCGGCCTGCAGCCGCCGCACTTCCGCAGCGGCCTGATCGCGGGCCAGTCGGGCGCTGCGGCTGTCGATCACGGCGATCACCGTACCCTGGCCGACGCGGGCGCCGATATCGAGGGTCGACTGGATTCGGCCGGCGACTTCCGACGCGACGATCGAATCGCGATCGGCGACAATATCGCCCGGCGCGGTGAAATTGGGGGTGAGCGCGGATTCCTCGATTTTCGCCAGTGTCACGATCGCGGGTGGTGGCCCGCCCTGTCCGTCCTGCTGGCCATCCGCGGGGCTGGAAGAAAAGAACAGAAAATAGGCCAGCGCGGCAAGCAGCACGGCGCTGCCGATGGCGATCCAGCGGGCATTTTCTCGGACAAAATCGGGCAGGGCAAAAGTCATTCAGCAGGCTCCAATACGGGTTCACCGGAGAACGGTGGCGACGAGCCCCGGTCCGTCGGCCGGGCAGACTTGGTGCCGCCGAGCTGGATCAGCGCCGGCAGCAGGACCAGGGTGAAAATGGTGGAAACAAGGACCCCGCCGACGATGATGACGGCCAGGCCCCGATAGATGGCACTGCCCGGACCCGGCACCAGCGCCAGGGGCAGCATGCCCATGACCGAGGTCCCGGTGGTCATCAGGATCGGGCGCAGTCGCAAGCGGAGCGCGGCACGAGCGGCGTCCGGGCGAGACATGCCCTCGGCTTCGTTGTCGCGGGCCTGCGCCATCAGCAGAATCGCATTGTTGACCACGATTCCGAGCAGGATCACGAAACCGATCATGCCGAGCAGATCCAGCGGAGTCGGCTTGAACAGGTTGAGAATCTGGATTCCGATCACACCGCCCACCGTCGCCAGCGGCAGCGCGATGATCACCAGCGCGGAGTCCCGGGCAGAACGGAAGACCGACGCCATGATGACAAACAGCAGCGCGGCTGCCAGAATGAAGTTGCTGCTCAGCGAGGAGATTGCCTGCAGCAGCGCATCGGCATCACCGCCGTAGCGCAAGGTGCCGCCGGCAGGCAGGGCATTGCGGATCGGTCCTTCGGCCGACGCCTCGATTTTTTCCAGCGCATCTCCCAGCGCCATGCCCGGCGGTGGCGAGACATTGATCGTCAGGGTCTTGCGGCCATCGACATGCGCGATCTGGGTGGGTCCGACTCCGCGCAGCAGCGTCGCGACCTCGCCCAGCGGCACCGCGCCGCCATTGGGTGTGACGATCGGCGCGCTTTCGATCGCTTCCGGATCCGCGGCTTCCAGTCCGCGCATGATCACACGCATCCGCTCGCCATCCGAGACATATTCGCCGAGATAGAGGCCATCACCCATGGCCCGCACGGCGCGGCCGACCTGGTCGCGGGTCATACCCAACTCGGCGATCCGCCGGTCGTTGGGAGTCAGGCGCAGCTCGGGGACGACGACGTTGGGATCGGGGTTCGGCCGGACCATTGCCCCGGGGATGGCGGCATTGATCGAGTCGGTGGCGACCAGCGCCGCCTGGCGCAGCGCTTCATCATCCTCGGCCTGCAGATAGAGTTCGATATTGCCGTTGCCGCCGAAATTACCGAACAGGCTACCCTGCTGGGCAAAGGCCTGGACATCGGGGAATCCCGCGAGAATCTCGCTGTTGACGATACCAGTCATTTCTTCGATCCGCGACTGGTCCTTGATCCGGATCCCGGTGTTCAGACCCCAGGGATTGACGAACAGATAATAGTTGAGCAGTTCCGGCTGCTTCTCGCCCTTGAGATAGGGGTCGAGCCGCTGCACGACCTCTTCTGCGATTTCCGTGCGTGCCGCTTCCAGCGTCTGGCCCGACGGAAGGCCGACCCAGGCATCGACGGCATCGCGTTTCACGTCCGGCAGATAGTCGGTCTGCGGCCATAGAAAATAGGAAATCACGATCGGCGCGAGTATCAGGGACGGAATCCAGATCCTGCGCTTGCGATCGCTGTCGATCAGGCTGAAAATCCGGTCCGCATAGCCGTCCCAGCGGCGTTCGTTGTCATCCATGTCGAGATCGCCGGCGAAGCGCCGCGCGGCGGCCGGCAGGACGGTGACCGCAACAACCAGGCTGGCGATCACCGAAATCGCGATGGTCAGAGCGAGATCGGCGAACAACTGACCTTCGACATCCTCGATGAACATGATCGGGATGAAAATGGCGACGGTGGTGGCGGTCGAGGCGAACAGCGCCGGCCAGACCTGTGCCACCGCTTCCAGCGCCGCCGGTGCGGGCGCGGTACCCTGCTTGCGGATCCGCACGAAATTTTCCATCACGACGATGGCGGCGTCGAGCACCATGCCGGTGGCAAAGGCGAGGCCGGCCAGCGAAATGACGTTGATCGAACGGCCGGCCATACCCAGCACCGCGAGCGTGGCCAGCAGGCAGACGGGCACCGTCGCGGCGATGATCACCGTCGCCCGGGCGCGCCGGACGAACAGCCAGAGCAGACCGACCGCCAGCAGCGTTCCGAGTAACAGATTGCCGCCCAGGAAGGACAGTGCGCGCTTGATGAACACTGATGGGTCAAAACTCTTCTCGATCCGCGCACCGACGCTGCGCAGCTCGTTTTCGTTGAACGATTCCACTTCCGCCAGCACCGCGTCGATCGCGTCCAGCGTGTTGCTGCCCGGTTCGCGGATCACCTGCATGCCGATCGCCGGATTGCCATTCTGGTAGGTCGCGCCAAAGGCCTTGTCGGGGCCGACATTGATATCGGCGACATCGCGCATGCGGATCACCGTGGTGCCGCGCTGGGCAACCGTCAGGTCGCCGATCTGCTCGGCGGTGAAATTGCCTTCGAAACGCAAAGCATAGCCGCGGCGGCCGACATCTATCGTACCGCCACCGATGTCCTGGAAGCGCCCCACCGCGCGGGACAATTCCTCGATTGTGAGATTGAGCTGGGCGAGCCGCCACGGATCAAAGCGGATCCGCAAGATCCGCTCGCCTGTCGGTGCCTGCAAGTCCACACCCTGCACGCCTTCGATGGTTTCCAGCTTGGGTATGATCGTGTCGCGACCGAACCTGGCGAGCGCCTCGCTGTCCATATTGCTGTCTGGCAGAGCCTGCAGGAACAGGTAGATCAGCGATTCGCCCTGCTGGCCATTGGCCCCGCCGACGATCGGCCGGTCGGCATCAAGCGGCCAGTTCCGCACCTGCTGTGCCCGGCTCGAAACTTCGGCGAAGGCCTTGTCCATATTGGTGCCGAGGGCAAATTCCAGATTGAACCAGACATTGCCGTTGTTGGACCAGCTGTTGATGGTTTCCAGTCCGGGAATACCGCGCAGTTGCTCCTCGATCGGTATCGTGATCTCGGATTCCATTTCCTTGGGGCTGGCGGCGCGCCAACTGGCCTGCATGGAAAGTTGCGGGCGCTCGATATTGGGAAACAGCTGGATCGGGGTGGTGAAGATGGAGACGATCCCGATCAGGGCGATCAGGGCAAGGCCGGCGGCAATGGCGGCAGGATAGCGCAGCGCGATATTGGTCAGCGTCATCGCTTCGTCCCTGCGCCAAAAACGCCGGAAATATAATGTTGTCCGTTGTCCCTCATTCAAACATCTCCCTCCCGGCTCCGGTAAAGGCGCCGTGAGGGTGAAGGCCTAAGGTAACAAACGAAACCTGATGAGGAGGTTTCGACCAAATTCGACGGGCTTTCGATGAACGGCTATCGTGCAAATATTGTCGCGCGGGTCTGTCAAAGCCCGGTCCGGGCTGGCCGCAGGCGGAATTTTTTACCGGAAATCCGGGGCGGCGGGACTGGAAGGCACAATGGATTCGGGAAGAACTGCCAGCCTGATTGACAAGGCATAATCCGCGAAGGTTTAAATTCGGGTCGCGGCGCTTCGCGAACCGCTCGTGGCCGGGTCACTGGCGGATAGCTTCTGGTAGACTGCAATCGTCTGCTGCGCGATTTTCTCCCATTGCGGGAAGCGATCCGGAGTCACCCGGTAAGCCTCCGGATTGGCATGGGCGCGGCCCAGCGCGCTGGCCAGGCTGCGGAGATCGCCCGGATTGAAATAATGCTTCGCATCCAGCTGCAAATCCCGGTTCTCTGGCAGGTCGCTCAGCAAAACCGGACAGCCGATACTGATCGCTTCGAGCAGGGTATTGGAATGACCTTCGCGGATCGAGGGGTTCACGAAAAACCGGGCTCCGCGATAGAGGGGTCCCAGTTTTGACCGGGGCAGGGCGCCCAGCATCACGATCCGGTCGTCGTTCAGCGCCTCGATCTGATTGCGTTCCGCCTGTTTCCCCCAATTGCCGACGATCACCAGCTTGACCTGCGGGTGTCTGGAGGCAAATTGCCGAAAAGCCGCAATCAGGCTGTGGATATTTTTCTTCTGCGATATCTGCCCGACAAACAGGATATAGTCACCGCTGACCGGAGGAGCTGCGCCTTGCGGAAAACTGTCCGGCTGGTCGAGCGCGTTGCCGATGATGTGGATATTCCTGGCGTGGCCGGAAGCCTGCAATTTTTTCGCCAGTGCCGGGGTCAGCGCGATGATGCCGTCGGCCCAGCGCAGCTGGTATTGCGCGCCGCGCAGGGTCCATTTCCGCGGCCCGCTCCACGGATGGGCATCGCAATCGGCCCCGTAACGCACCACGGTCTTGCAGCCGATCAGCTTGTATGCCAGCAACAGCGCTGCGGATTCCAGGCGCGCAAAGTGAACGATATCGGGTCGCATCCGGACGGCCTTGACCAATGTGGCCGCAGCGTAGAGCCAGCGGTCGATTTGCAGCAACCCCAGCGACGGCGCGCGCCACAGGCGGACGCCATGATATTGGCCGGATTGCAGAAAGGGCTTCATGCCCGCCACGCATATCGCCCAGCCCTCGCGGGCGATCAGGGGGAACAGGCGTTCGGCATGCTTCTCGACACCGCCCTCCACTTCCGGAAGGCCGCGAACGCCGACGACCAATATGCTTTTCATTGCCCCTCCTTGTCGCTCGTGCCAGTAGCATGTCCTATCAGGCCGAGGTGGTTAAGAAATTCAATTTTCTTGGCACCGGTTGACCGGTTAAGATAAACAGAGGAGCCGAATTGGGTGTTTGTGATTTGGATCGGTCAAGATTTTTTGCCGGAAGTACTGGATTGAGTTATGCGGTTTGTTCAAAAGACCGACAAGTTTGGAGCACGCAGCCATGACCGGGAATAGCCGAAGCCATCAGACAGGCGAAGCAGCCGACCGGCTCAAGCCTCCACCTGCTTTCATCGCAAAATTCCTCGCTCTCGACCCCCGGCGAGTCGAATTTCGTGTCCGCGGTTTTGATCTCGCGGATAAAAGCCACGAGCAACGGCTGGAATCGATCGGCAAGGCGTTTCTGCGCGGCTATAATCTGACGCTGTCGGCGCGCTCGTTCACGGAATTCGAGCAAGCCAAGGATCAGGAAACCGACCTGCTGCGCGGCTTTTTCATCGAGGGCGGCGCGATGGGCAGCGCTCTGGTCGACAGCCTGCCG
>TARA_R110002124_G_scaffold284320_1_pt1 | contig 10684 bp, 13 predicted proteins | sample TARA_R110002124 | Tara Oceans TARA_R110002124 (sample SAMEA4397445) | marine metagenome | biome: Polar Biome; feature: [SRF] surface water layer (ENVO:00010504); material: water (ENVO:00002006), including particulate matter (ENVO:01000060) such as... | depth 5 m | reverse complement strand
CGGTCAACACTCAGCCGGATCGAGGCGTGGGTGTCGCCGCCCGCCGGAATCACCAGGTCATAGACCTTCAGAGAGGTGTCGAGACGGATCGGCAGCGGAGCGGGCAGGCCAAAGGGGCAGACGCCGCCCACCTTGTGGCTGGTCAATTGCTCGACCTCCTGCGCATCGAGCATGCGTGGCCGGCCGCCAAAGGCGGCCTTTGACTTCTGGTTGTCGAGCCGAGCATCGCCGCGGGTGACCAGCAGCAACACTTCGCCGCCAACCCGGATGCACAGGGTCTTGGCGATCTGGCCGGGCTCCACGCCGTGCACGATGGCCGCTGTCTGCACGGTGGCAGTGGAATCGGCGGTCACCTCGACAACAAGATCGGGCGCCCGGGCCGCGAGGTCAGCAGTCACAGATTGCAGGCTCATGATGGCACTCTTGGATGGGCTGGTCGGGAATGGTTCTAGAACAGGCGAGCCAGACGGTCCTGGAAATCTTCGCGGGTCTTGTAGTGCACGGGCGCCTTGAGGGCACGCCGCATGAAGTCCGGATCGATGTCGCGCACGCCGTCGAGCGCCATCATTTCGGCCACGGTGATGCGGTCCCCCGCAAACAATTCATGCCGCACCGGCTCGCCGGCATGGAGTTTGCCGGGCTTGATCACCCGGCAATAAGCGCCGGGCCGCCCTGCCTGATGGAAGCGTTTGGCGAATTTGGGGTCGCCCATGCGGGCCGCAAAGACCATGCAGGGCGTGCGGTGGGACGTCACCTCAAGCAATACGTCATCAATGATGAAGCGGTCGCCAATCGCCACCAGGCGGCCTTCGACGCCGGCAATAGTCAGGTTCTCGCCAAACACCCCGGGCGCGATCTGGGCTCCGAGTTCCCTGGACCACCAGTCATAATCGTCCTTGAAATAGATATAGACTGCCTGATCCTTGCCGCCGTGGTGGCGGCGATCGAGGACGGCGTCGCCGGCCAGGCCCTCACGGGTTATCTCGACATCGCCGTCCACCGGATGCTTGTAAATGCCGGTATTGGCCGATTTCCCGGGAATTGGCTGCGGCTGGCCGATATTGATGCTGGCGAGGATGGCCATTTCAGTTCTCCCGACTGGCGAAGTATCGCGCTGTGGCGCGCAGGCCGTCGGCCTTGGGTCCGAAGGTGCGCAGAGCCGACAATGCAATGGCCACCGTTTCGTTCAAATGCCGGCGCGCGCCCTCCACGCCCAGTGCCGTCACCAGGGTCTGCTTGCCCAGGGCGGCGTCCTTGCCGGTAGCCTTGCCCATGGCTGCTGCGGTGGCCGTGACGTCCAGAATATCGTCGGCGAGCTGGAAGGCCCGCCCGGCGGCTTCGGCATAGGCAGTCAGGACTGCCAGGGCGCGGGCGTCGGCCCCCCCCAGAATGGCGCCCATGCGGACGCTGGCGCGGATCAGGGCACCGGTCTTCATGGCCTGCATGGTGGAGATGTCATCGCCGGAGAAGCCGCCCTGTTCGCCCTCGATGTCGCGCATCTGCCCACCCACCATGCCGCCGCCACCGGCGCCCCTGGCCAGTTCGGTGACCAGGGCGATGCGTACTGCCGGATCGGGGTGGCATTTGGGATCGGCCAGCAGGTCAAAGGCATGGGTCAACAGGGCGTCACCCGCCAGAATGGCGGTGGCCTCGTCAAAGGCCTTGTGGACGGTGGGGCGGCCCCGGCGCAGATCGTCATCATCCATGGCCGGCAGATCGTCGTGGATCAGCGAGTAGCAATGCACCATCTCGACAGCCAGCCCGGCCGTCAGGGCCGCCTTGGCGGGCAGATGAAAGATCGCCGCACTTTGGCGCAGCAGCAGCGGGCGCAGGCGTTTGCCGCCCGCCAGGCTGCCGTGGCGCATGGCAGCCACCAGCCGGTCGGCAGCAGGGCCGGGGCCCGACAGCAGTGCGGCGCTCAGCAAATTGCCCAGCGCCACCTCAACAGCGGCGGCGCAATCGGTCATGTCGGCAGCAAAATCATACATGAGCTGTTGCTAGCCGGTTTGATGGCGGGGCGGCAAGCCATCTGCGCGCAGATGATGCAGGACGTGCCTGCAGCGCGGCGCGGTTGCGGCAAGGGGGGCGGGCAATTGCGGCTTTCGCCTTCTTGCCGGGATGGGTATGGGAAGACATGGCACGACGCAAACTCAAAGGCTCCCGGGCGCTGATGCGCAATCTGGCGATTGCGCTGGCGGTTGTGGTCGCCATTCCGGCGGTGATGACCCCGCTCTATCTGGTGATCAATCCGGTGTCGGTCCCAATGGTCTCGCGCCTGCTCACCGGGCGGCCGATGGAGCGGCAGTGGCGCGACATGGAGGATATCTCGGATCGCCTGAAAGCGGCAGTGATCCTGTCGGAAGATGGGCAGTTCTGCCGCCACTGGGGGGTCGATTTCGGCGCCCTGCGCGCCGAAGTCGAACGCTTCATGGCCGGAGAAGATGCGCGTGGCGCCTCCACCATCACCATGCAGGTGGCGCGCAATCTGTTCCTGTGGAGCGGGCAAAGCGTGGTACGCAAGGCTCTCGAAGTGCCGCTGGCGCTCTATATCGATCTGGTCTTGCCCAAGCGGCGGATCATGGAGATCTATCTCAATATTGCCGAATGGGGCCCCGAGGGGCAGTTCGGCGTGGCAGCGGGGGCCGAGCGGGCATTCGGCGTCGAACCGCAAAATCTGGACTGGCGCACGGCAACGCTGCTGGTGACCGCACTGCCCAACCCCCTGTTGCGCCAGCCGGGGCGCCCGTCGGCGGGCATGGTGCGCATTGCCGGGATTATCGAGCGCCGTGTGCGCGAGTTTGGCGAGCGGGCCAGCTGTGCTGGCGAGGGCGGTCGATTGTCGCTATAGGGGTGGTGCCACGGGTGCTGCGGGGGCGACGGATTTGTCTTCAAGACTCGCCAACAACCCTCTAGCCAAGGGGGCATTGTTCCTCTATAGAGCCCAGCAACCCCATCAGAGATAAGTCTCTGGGCCGCTCTGGCGGCGCAACGATATTGAATTCGGAGTACCGATCATGGCAGTGCCAAAACGCAAGACCTCGCCGATGAAGCGCGGCTTCCGCCGTTCGCACGACGCTCTGTCCGCCCCCACCTATGTCGAAGACAAGGATTCGGGCGAGCTGCGTCGTCCGCATCACGTCGACCTCAAGACCGGCATGTATCGCGGTCGTCAAGTTTTTGAAGTCAAGAAGTAGTTCTTGAGTCTGGCAGCGCCATGCGCTCCCTTCTGATATGCAAGCGGCCGACCCTCTAAGGGGGTCGGCCGTTTTTCTTTGCCATGCCGCATTTCGGAGCGGCCCACTTTCCCGGAGACTGCCATGACGACGCGCGTTGAATCGGACACCATGGGCACCATCAATGTGCCCGCCGACAAATACTACGGCGCCCAAACTGCCCGCAGTCTGGCCAATTTCGACATTGGCGGCGAAAAGATGCCCCGCGAGATCATCACGGCCTTCGGTATTCTCAAAAAGGCCGCCGCGCTCGCCAACTTCAAGCTCGGCCTGCTCGATGCCGCCACGCGCGACCTGATCGTGGCAGCGGCGGACGAAGTCATCGCCGGCAAGCTGGAATCCCATTTCCCGCTTGTGGTGTGGCAGACCGGGTCGGGCACGCAGTCCAACATGAACGTCAACGAAGTCATTTCCAACCGCGGTATCGAGATGGCCGGCGGCACCATGGGCTCCAAAAAGCCCGTGCACCCCAATGACCATGTCAATATGAGCCAGTCCTCCAACGACACCTATCCCACCGCCATGCACATCGCAGCGGTCGAGGCGATCGAGGGCTATCTGTTTGACCGCGTGGCGCTGCTGCGCGACACGCTGGCAGGCAAGGCCGAAACCTTCATGGATGTGGTCAAGATCGGGCGCACCCATCTCCAGGATGCGACGCCTTTGACCCTGGGCCAGGAAATCTCGGGCTGGGTTGCCCAGATCGATTATGCGCTGGACAATATCAAGGCGACGCTGCCCCAGCTCAAGGAACTGGCGCTCGGCGGCACGGCGGTGGGCACCGGGCTCAATGCCCATCCCGACTATGCCGTTGCCGTGGCCAAGGAGATTGCCACGCTCACCGGCCGCGAATTCGTCACCGGTCCCAACAAGTTTGCCCTCCTGGCCGGTCACGATGCCTTTGTGGGCTCCTCGGGCGCCCTCAAGCAGTTGGCCGTGGCCTTCATGAAGATTGCCAATGACGTGCGCTGGCTGGCTTCCGGCCCGCGCTCGGGCCTGGGCGAAATCACCATTCCGGAAAATGAACCGGGTTCCTCGATCATGCCGGGCAAGGTCAATCCGACCCAGTCCGAAGCCATGACCATGGTGGTGGCGCAGGTGATGGGCAATGACGCGGCGATCGGCTTTGCCGCCAGCCAGGGTAATTTCGAGCTCAATGTCTTCAAGCCGGTCATCGCCTACAACTATCTGCAGTCGGTGCGGCTGCTGGCCGATGCGGCCAAGTCGTTCAACGACCATTGCGCGGTCGGCATCGAGCCGGACCGGGCCCGGATCCAGGAACTGGTCGACAAGTCGCTGATGCTGGTGACGGCGCTCAACCGCAAGATCGGCTACGACAACGCCGCCAAGATCGCCAAGACCGCGCACAAGAACGGCACCACACTGCGCGAGGAAGCCATCGCGCTGGGCCTGCTCACCGGCGAAGAATTCGACGCCGAGGTCAAGCCCGAGCAGATGGTCGGCCCGCTCAAGCTCAGCAAGTAGTTTTGGCGTGTGCCTTCACCTCTCCTCCCCGGGAGAGGACGGCGCGTGGCGCCGGGTGGAGGGGTGCGACGCGATCAAGGGCAGGGCTGTTGACCCCGACAACTGCCCTTCGGACAGTCGCTATCGCTATCAGTCCGCAGGCTGTTCGGAACGGGCAGGGTGGCCCCGCGTTGCCCTCTTCACGGCGTTGCATCGCTCTGCCATGCTGACGCCGGCAAACCGAGGCCCGAAACGATGACCGAAACCGTGATGATGCCGACCCATTCGGCGCCGCGCCGGCGTGGCGCATTCATTCCACCGCTGCTGGTGGTCCCCTTCGTCCTCTATAATGTGGCCGCCTTCCTGTTCTTTGCCGGCTCGCCACTCGGCTGGGCCCAGGGGCTGTTCAACATCCCCATGGTTTCGGGCACGCCCTGGGCGATCACGGCGGGTGACTTCCTGCTGGTGATCGGCATTGTCATGCTGTTTTTCGAGGTGCTCAAATCCACCAATAGCGGGCGCAATTCCATCGTCGAGCACATGCTTTCCATGGTGCTGTTCGTGGCATTCCTGATCGAATTCCTGCTGGTCGGCGCCGCAGCCAGCTCGGTCTTCTTTCTGCTCATGGTGATGGCGCTGATCGATGTGGTGGCGGGCTTTACCGTCTCGATCACCAGTGCTGGCCGCGACGTGACGATGAACTGACGGGGCGAAGCCGCAAGCGGAATGGGCAGCAGGAATTACCTGATTGAAGGGGTCTCGGGCACCGGCAAGACCTCGGTGGCCGAGGAACTGCAGCGGCGTGGCTACCACGTAATCCATGGTGACCGTTCGCTGGCCTATCGTGGCGACCCGCTGACGGGGCTGCCGCTCGAGCCGGCGGCGGCGGAGGATGCGGCGGACCGCGCCGCCTGGGTGAACAAGCATTGGATCTGGCCGGTGGACAAGGTCAGGTCCCTGGCTGCCGATCAAGGCCGGCCAACCACCTTCTTTTGCGGCGGTTCGAGAAACTGGCAGCGCTTCATCGATGTGTTCGACGGGGTGTTTGTGCTCGAGATCGATCGCGACACCTTGCTGCGACGGCTGGCCGGGCGGCCGGCAGATGAGTTCGGCGGCAGGCCCGCCGAGCGACAGTTGATCGTCCAGCTGCACGAGAGCAAGGAAGATGTGCCCCAGGGCGCTGTGGTCATCGACGCCACGGCGCCCCTGGAGCAGGTCGTCGATGCCATCCTGTCGCAATGCGGCGCGGCCCATCAGGCAGGGCGCTAGCGAGGCCGGATATTGCGTCGAGCAGGCTATGCCGCCGCCGGTTCAGGCCAGGACCGTCTTGCGATAGCCCGCGGGCATGCGTTTGATCGCCACCTTGGCCCCATTGGCATAGGCGCCGATGGCGCCTTCGGCGCTGCCGCGTCGGCGCAGGCGCTGGGGCGGCAGGTTGGCGCGCGAAGCCAGCAATTGGCTGACGAAAGCGGCACCGGTCTGGCTGCGCGCCAGGGAAGGGCGCGGGCGGGCTGGTTCGGTCAACATCGGCAGTCCGGGCGTATGCGTTTCATTGCTGGCCATGTTCGCCTCATTTGTCTCGAAACGGGCCATGGTGTCTCAAAATGAAACAGAACAACTGGCCCTATACCCCCTAAGGAGCAATCAGCGTGCCAGATGGTAACGTTTTGTTAACGACTGCGGATGCGAAAACGCAGCGTAGTTAACATCAAAGTTTCGTGCGGCATGACGGCGGCCGCTGTCGGGGAACAAAAAAATCGGCGCCCCGCAAGGCGCCGATCACAATGTTCTGGGGCCGATTGGCAGGGAACTAGAAGTTGTCCTTGCCCTTGCGGATGGCGGCAAACACCTCGGCCGGCGCGGCGCCCTGCAGCCCGTAATGGCGGGCCAGCGCCGGGTCGTCGGCGCGCAGGAAGGGGTTGGCCGCCTTGTCCTGGCCGAGCAGGAAAGGAATGGTGGGCCGGCCGGCCGCCCGCAATTCGGCAACTTCAGCGGCTCGCCGCTGCAGCGCAGCATTGTCCGGGTCGATCGAGAGCGCGAATTTGGCGTTGCTGGCGGTGTATTCATGGCCGCAATAGACCAGCGTGTCGTCGGGCAGCTCACGCAGCGCCTTGACGCCTTCCCACATGGGGCCGGGAGTGCCTTCGAACATGCGGCCGACCCCGAGCGAAAACAGGGCATCGGCGCTGAACAGATGCTTGCCGACAGGATCGTGGAACACGATGTGGCCCAGCGTGTGACCAGGCGCATCATAGATATCAAAGCTGGTCTCGCCCAGGGTCACCGTATCGCCGCCACCCACCAGCACGTCCAGATCGGCGATCTTGTCTGCCTCGGCGCGCGGCCCGACCACGCGCGCGCCAAATTCGGCCTTGAGCTCGGGAATGGCTTCGACGTGGTCGATATGGTGGTGGGTGATGAAGATGTCGGTAAGGTCCCAGCTGCGCAGTGTCAGCGCGGTCTGGATGGCCGCAGCCTCGGGTGCATCGATCGCGGCCGTGCGTCCGGTGGCCTCGTCATGCACCAGATAGCCAAAATTGTCGTCCCGCGCGCCAAAGACATCAATGATCACAGCCATGGTACCACTCCGAAAAAACCAGTTGCCCAAACCTAGGGAGCCGGACATGGCATGACAACCAAGGATTAGACAAGTCCGGGGGAAACCGGCAGAGTTGTCAGCATGACCGCTGATGTTCAACGCCTGATCGCCTTTTATCGTTCGCCTCTGGGCCGCATCTCGCGGGCCCTGGTACGTGAGCAGGTGATCGGTCTGGCCGAGGATGTGCGCGGCAAGCGTGTGCTGGGGCTGGGCTTTGCCACCCCCTATCTGCGCTTTACCCTGGACAAGGCCGAGCGGGTCCTTGCCTTCATGCCGGCGCGACAGGGAGCTTCAGCCTGGCCGCGCGAAGGGCCGTCCCACACCGTGTTGTGCGATCCGCTGGAAATGCCGCTGACGGATGCCGCTATCGATCTGACGATCGCCATTCATGCCATGGAACATGTTGCCGATGCCGAGGAACTGATGCGCGAGCTCTGGCGCATCACTGCGCCCAATGGTGATCTGATCCTGGTGGTGCCACGGCGCCGGGGCATCTGGGCGCAGCGTGACAATACCCCCTTTGGCCAGGGCAATCCCTATTCCGGCGGGCAGCTCGACAAACTGCTGCGGGACCACAGCTTTGTGCCGGTATCCTGGCGTGACGGCTTGTTCCTGCCCCCGTTCCAGAGTTCGCTGGTGCTCAAATCGACCCGGCTGTTCGAGCAGGTCGGGCGCCTGCTGGGCCCGGCCATGAGCGGGGTGATCTGCGTGCGCGCCCGCAAGCAGGCATTTCCGGCCATTCCGCGCCGCAAACGCGAGGAGCGATTCGTCCGGGTGCCGGGCATGAGTACGGCCACGGCCCGTCAGGGCTGATTGAGCCCGCCAGGTGTGCCGGCATGGCACAGCTCGGGGCGGCCCGGCCGGTGCGGGTTTACGGCTGATCCAAAACAGGAACGAACAGAGGGCGAATCGAGCGTCTGGGACAATGCCGCTTTGTTCACGGCTGCATGTAGTGGGCCCGTCCCGCTCGCGGCACTAACGGGTTGCGCCGGGCCCGGGGGAGGGCGTTTTTCACCCAAAAGCTGTTCATGATGATGAAGAAAGCGTGAATATTGGCCCGGTATGGCAGAAGCTTGCGCTGGTGTTGCGCGTGGATCGTCCCGGTGAACAGGCGCCCTTAACACTTCGGGCCCCGCAATCTGGGAGCCCGCAACCTGCATCTTAGCAATAAAGCGATTGACCGTCCCGAAGCGGGACGCGGCGCTAAAAGCGCATGCCGGTCAGCACCATGGAAAGATCACCCATATTGGTGCCCAGCAGGACCCGGTAGGGGATGAAATAGCCCGTGGGCCCCAATGGGGCGTACCAGATGACGATGCGGTTGCTCGCGGCGAGATAATCGGTGATCTCGGACGTGGTGAAATGGCCCGAAACCGGCTTGTAGGCGACCGAGCACAGCACCACCGGTCCCTGATAGCCGGTGCGGGCAGAGGTCGCGTCGTCGGTGCCGCCAAAGCGCATGGCAATGTCGAAACGCTCGACGCCGGTGAAGATGCCGACCTTGCGATCGCACAGCTCCTTGTCGAGCGCGCCGCCCTTGAGCACGAAGGCGGACAGAAAATCGCTCACCCCGGTCAGATGGCGACGCTCCAGTGGCACCCGGTCATAATTGTCGACAATGGGTGGCTCGACCTTGAACGAGCCGACATCGCCGCCGCTGAAGGTGACATTGACATCGAAGGTGTCCCCTCTGGCGCGGGTTTGCAGGCTGAAGGTGCGCGCCGCCAGCTGGTTGCCCGCCGAACTGCCAGCGGAACTGGCCTGGGCCGTGCCGCTGGCAACAATGGCTCCCATGCCGGCAACATTGGCTGACAGGTCCAGGCTGTATTGTGCGCCGTCGTCGTCGAGATCGACGTCCATCGCGGCAATATTGATGCCGCCCAGCGTCAGCACATAGCTGGCTCTGGCATCGACTTGGGCAGCAACAGCGGGCAGGCTGGTGAACAGGGTCAGTGCGGCAAGGGCGGCGAAACGAAACTGGGTCAAGGTTGGGCGTCTCTGCAATGGGCGGCGCGAATCAGGCCAGGGTTTGAAAGTGCCGTCTGGAATGGGCCTGTGCAAGCCGCTCGCGCTGGATTGAGCTGGCGTTTGTCTTGACGGGGCGCCGCATATTGACTAAAGAGCCCTCAGATTTCAGGACAAGATAGGCCCGCTGCGGGGCTCGATCCCCGCACGAGAGGCCTTTTGCAACAGGATACATGACCATGGCACGGCGCTGTGAACTTACCGGCAAGGGCGTTTTGGTTGGCAACAACGTTTCGCACGCTCTCAATCGTACCCGTCGCCGGTTTCTCCCGAACCTGGTGAACGTGACGCTGATTTCGGAGGCGCTGAACCGCCCCGTCAAGCTGCGCATTTCCGCCTATGCCCTGCGTTCGGTCGAACACCGCGGCGGTCTGGACGCTTTCCTGCTCAAGCAGAGCGACGACACGCTGTCGACGCTGGCTCAGGGCATCAAGAAGGAAGTTCGCGCGGCGCTGGCTGCCTGAGCGAATTGTCCAACTGACGAATTGACCGCGTAGGGGTATGCCCTGCGCGGTTTTTCTTTTGCGCCAATCTCGGCGCATCCCCGCCCCGGTCTGATGCCGGCGAGCGGTTACATAGAGGTGCATTCTGATGCTGGCTCGTTTTCTGGCGGCGCTCGCTGCCATGGTGGTGGTTGTCGCTGCCTCCAATATTCTTGTGCTTTACCCCCTGCAGGTGCAGGTGGGCGCGGTCAACCTGGCCGACCTGCTGACCTGGGGCGCCTTTACCTTTCCCTTCGCCTTCCTGATCACCGACCTCACCAACCGGTTTGACGGCCCGCGCCATGCGCGCCTGGTGGTGCTGGTTGGCTTCGCCTGTGGCCTGGGCGTCTCGCTCTATCTCAGCTTCATGCCGCTGCCGTGGAATGGGGGCGGTGGTCCTGCTACCACGCAGCGCATCGCGCTGGCCTCGGCCACGGCATTCCTGGTGGGCCAGTTGCTCGATATCGCGGTCTTCTCGCGGCTGCGCGCCAGCAAGGCCTGGTTCGTGCCCCCTCTGGTCGGCTCGCTGCTTGGATCGATGCTGGACACCGCCATCTTCTTCACGGTGGCCTTTGCGCCGGCACTGGCCGGTATAGACGCGCTGTTCGGCCTGCCAGATGGTTCGCTGGGCTTTCCGGCGCCCTGGCTGGGCATCGGCCCCGAAGTGCCGCTGTGGACGTCGCTGGCGACGGGCGATTTCCTGGTCAAATTCCTCGCGGCGCTGCTGCTGCTGGCGCCCTATCGCGCGCTGATGGGCAAGCTCAAGCCGCTGCCGCCCCTGGCCATGCAGGCTTAGGCTCTGAACTCATAAATGGGGTTCCCGATCTGAGGGCATGGTGATTCATTCAGCAGAGATTGCGGAGTGGATGGGATGGCCCGAT
>TARA_R110002124_G_scaffold63777_9_pt1 | contig 10686 bp, 9 predicted proteins | sample TARA_R110002124 | Tara Oceans TARA_R110002124 (sample SAMEA4397445) | marine metagenome | biome: Polar Biome; feature: [SRF] surface water layer (ENVO:00010504); material: water (ENVO:00002006), including particulate matter (ENVO:01000060) such as... | depth 5 m | reverse complement strand
CGCGGGCGGCGGACGGTTCGGCGGGGGGAAAGAGCAAGCAATCCGCATTCTGCTGCCAGTTGCCGGATCGCGGCGCGGTCTCCCGAAAGAACGAGCACATCGCCCATGGCCATCGGAAGATCGGTGAATCGTCCTTCGACGCGGCCTCGCCTGCTCGCGAGGGCAAGAACGCGGACGGCGTGTCCCGAAATGGCCTCGAGGTCGTCCACCCTGGATCCGAGCAGGAGGCTTTCCGGCATGACGACCAGTTCGAGGGTTTCGGCATCAGGATCGACCTCGGGCATTTGCAGTTCACGGCGATCCTGAAGATCCTCGATCTGGCCAATATTGCCTTCGATCAAGAGCGTGTCGCCGGGCACCAGGATTATGTCCTGGCGACGCGCAAACACATGGGCGCCCTTCCGGATGACCGCGTGCAGCGTCAAGCCCGTCGAGTGCTCGAATTCCGGGACTCGCAAACCGGCATATTGCGATGTTCCCGCCAGCAGGCGTTCCGCCAGAAAGTCGGAAGGACCGGCATCTCCCAAGGGGCTGTCAGCAGCGACAAATCGTGCGAATGTCCGGGGTGTGCTGAGGACCAGCCAGGCGATGCCGACCAGCGCAAGCGGTCCGCCAATGATTGCCAATTCGAAATAGCCGAGGTTGCGGCCGGTTTCACTGACCACCCACTCGTTGACGACCAGATTGGCCGGTGTTCCGGTCAGCGAGCATATACCGCCCAACAGGGTCGCGAAAGACAATGCCATCAATACCCGGGCCGGGGGAATTGAGAGCCGGGCGCAGACCGATATGGCGACGGGAAACATCAGGGCCAGCGCTCCGATATTGTTCATGAACACCGAGATAAGGGCGCCGGAACCACACAGCACAAGAAGCACTGCAGTCTCGCCGTTAAGTTGCGTCGCAATGCGGTTGGCAAAGCTGTCAAGCGCGCGCGCATGAGTCAGGGCGGCCACGACCAGCAGAATTTCGATAACCGTGATGACCGCCGGACTCGAGAATCCGGCAAACACGGAAGTGAGCGGGACAATCCCTATCGCGAAAGCGGAGGCCAGGCCGCACATGGCGACTACCTCCACCCGAAAATGTTCGGTGGAAAAGGCGACCAGCATTGTCACCAATATCGCCAATATTGCGCCCTGCTCAAATGTCATTCTTGCATCCTGTCACCATGCCTCGGCCCGATGGAATCTATATAGGCGCATCTCTCTGGATCTCGCAAAGCCGTTTGCTAACGATATAGAAGATGCTCTCGCCGGCAGAGGAAACGGATATATAGTAATCTTTGGGCTCCGGTCTCTTAGCCGCCGGTGTCCAGACTGTCCGCTCGTGGATATTATCAATGAAAAGCAGGCATTCCGCAGTTGCACACCACGATGGCAGCTTGCGCCCTCCTGGCCGCAGCGCGCTATCATAGTTGGCCATAGTCTGATCATGGCTAGCATTGCCGGTCCGATTTATATCAAGCCAGTTCTTTTTCTGACAAACCATATGCCGCTGACCTCTTTAGGGTAATTCCGTATATTCATTCCAGATTTTAAGGCACAATCGCCGAATGAGATTGGAGCGATCGGGGGTAACAATAGGATGATTGTGTTCTGTGAAATGCTGTTTCAACTGACTAATCGTATTTTCACCGAAGCAAGGTTTGGAAATCAACATGCCTGACCTTTCTCAATATTGGTCGGTCGACTCCGCCAATCTATACTCGGAACTAAAGTCAGGGCCATCCGGGCTCGCTCCGGAGGAGGCTGCACTGCGCCTACAACAGTTCGGGCAGAACAGTTTGGCAGCTACCAAAAGTAGCAGTGCAGCACATCTGTTGTGGCACCAGTTTGAAAGCCCGCTGGTTCTGATCCTTATTTTCGCTGCTTTGGTCTCGCTGGTTGTCAGGGAATGGACCGAAGCGACTGTCATCCTGATGATTGTGCTCGGCAGCACAATGTTGGGTTTCTATCAGGAATATAGGGCTTCGGAGGCAGTCAAACGCTTGCGCGAGCAGCTTGCCCTGAAGGTCGACGTTATTCGCGGGGATAAAAAAATTACAATTGACGCGCGCGACGTCGTACCCGGTGATGTAATTTCACTCTCAGCGGGCGATTTGATACCGGCGGACGGCATTATTCTGGAAGCACGGGATTTTCTTGTCACGCAGGCCGCGTTGACCGGGGAATCCTTTCCAGTCGAAAAGACAGCCCATCCATCAGCCGAAAATGCCACGTTGGCCGAACGTAAGAATACGGTTTTTCTGGGTACATCCGTGCGCAGCGGATCATCCAGCGTGTTGATCGTCAAAACTGGAAAATCAACCGAATTTGGTAGAATAGCCGAGCATTTGGACGACGACGAGCCGGAAACAGATTTTGCGCAAGGGATGCGTAAATTCGGTTATCTGTTGACCAGAGTGATGATGGTAATCGTGGTTTTTGTACTCACCGCTAATTTGCTGCTCGATCGTCCGATCATCGATTCTCTCTTGTTCTCGGTAGCGCTGGCCGTCGGTCTCACTCCTGAATTGCTGCCTGCCATTGTCAGTGTGACCTTGTCAGCAGGCGCAAGAAGGATGGCCGCAGAAGGCGTGCTCGTCCGGCGCTTGGAGGCGATCGAAAATCTCGGCAGTGCCGATGTGTTGTGCACCGATAAAACCGGAACCCTGACCCGAGGTCTGGTCGAACTCAACGAAGCGGTCGATTGGGAAGGTATGCCATCTGATGCGGTTTTTAAATATGCGGCTGCAAATTCGCTGCTTGAAACGGGGATCGAAAATCCCCTCGATGTCGCGATTGTCACCGAAGCGAAGCACCGCGGAGTGGGGTTTGACAAATCTCTCAAGATCGACGAAATTCCTTATGACTTCGTGCGCAAGCGCCTGACGATTGTCGTCGCTGACCCGGAGTCCCGTGACCAGCATCTGATGATTTCAAAGGGAGCGTTCGACACGGTCATCGATTGCTGTTCGTTCGTCAAAACAGCGTCAGGCACGCTCCCGCTCGACAAAAAGCTGCAAGTCAAATTGCGAGCCTTTTACAGCCAACAGGGACAGCAAGGCTTTCGCATTCTGGGATTGGCTTCCCGATACGTAGCGGCAAAACCCCATTTTGACCATGATGACGAAACCAGAATGACATTCGAAGGTTTCCTGTTGTTTTTTGATCCCTTGAAGGATGGGATCGCCAATACTCTCAAGGAATTTTTCAAGCTTGGCATCACGGTAAAAATCATCAGCGGCGACAATCGCTACGTTGCCGGTCACGTTGCGGAAGCAGTGGGTCTGGACGCGACCCTTATATTGACTGGCAAGCAGCTTGACGAGACCCGCGCCGACGCATTGCGTCCGCTCGTGGAGAAAACCGATATTTTTGCCGAGATCGATCCGCAGCAAAAAGAACGCATTGTCCTGGCCTTGAAAAAGGACGGGAATTCCGTTGCTTATATGGGCGACGGGATCAATGATGCACCAGCGCTCCAAGCTGCAGATGTCGGCATTTCTGTAGATCAGGCCGCAGATGTCGCTCGTGAAAGCGCGGATATTGTGTTGCTGAAGCAAGACCTCAACGTCCTATTGAATGGGATTATAAACGGGCGGCGGACATTTACCAATACGCTGAAATATGTTTCGATCACGACCAGCGCGAATTTCGGCAATATGATCAGCATGGCGATCGCAACTCTTTTTGTCCCTTTTTTGCCGATGCTTGCAAAGCAGATCCTGCTTAACAATTTCTTGTCGGATATCCCCTCGATAGCCCTGTCGACAGACAATGTTGACCCGCAAGCGACCGTTGCACCGCAGCGCTGGAATATTTACAATATCAGACGTTTCATGATTGTCTTCGGATTGATCAGCACGGTGTTCGACCTGTGTACATTTATCGTGCTGTTGGAGTTTTTTAACGCGGATGAAGCCGCATTCCAGAGCACATGGTTCATAGTTTCACTGTTGACGGAACTTGCCGTTGTTCTGGTCTTGCGGACCCATCTTCCCTGCTGGACAAGCCGCCCGGGCAAATTGTTGCTGGTTTCGACGGCGGTGGTGGCGATGGCGGCTTTCACCTTGCCATTCATGGGACCTGTTGCAGGTCTTTTCGGTTTTGTCGCATTGCCACTGAACCTGCTTCTGGCCGGCATCGCCATCGTGGCTGCCTATATAGTCGCGACTGAAGCGGCCAAACGAAAATTTTACATGATGCCGAGGCAACGCAACGTCTCCAAGAAGAGGTGATTGATTGCATATTTTTTTCGGCAGTCCAGGGCAGCAGAAGCCAGTAACTTTGATACATCGACTGCGTTGGTCTCAAGCTCACAGATGCGGTCCCCTATAACGTTTGCATTGCTGTTCACTGGCGGCGCCCAGTTCTTCCTTTACTGAGGTTTTTCATTCAGCAAATATTGCCAGACAACTGGTCCGTATAGCTACCTAGTGTCACGGTCGGTTAAACATGCAAAATTCACGCAAGCGCATTTTGCAGGTTAGTGAACGGGCATCATGGCATCGCCGCCGATAATAGTGAATCGCGGGCAGCAAGCGAAAAACTGGCGCGGCTGGTTTTTCGGAATATTTGCGGTTGCCGGCGTTGCCGGAATAGTTTTCCATTTTGGCGAAGTCCAGGCATTCGCTGAATTGGTGGAGCGCGCGCAACCGTTCTGGTTGATGCTCGCTATTGCTTTACAGCTGTCGACTTACGCCAGCGTTGCGTCCGGCTGGTCTGTCGTTTTGAAACAGGCAGGTTCTGCGCAGCCGCTTTCCAAATTGATGCGCATTGCCGTAAGCAAGCTGTTTGCGGACCAGGCGGTGCCCAGCGCCGGGATGGGCGGTAATGTCCTTCTGGTCGGGCAGTTGTTGGCGCTCGGTGTTCCGCGGGGCAATGCCGTTGCCGCATTGCTGGTTTCATTGATTGGCTTTTATGCTGCCTTTGCAGTGATGGCCGTTGTGATGATGCTTTTGCTTTGGATGGACCACAAGGCCACTTCGCTCATGGCCGGTATCGTGACAGCTTTCCTTTTTGTAGCTTTTTCCATCCCGGCGTTGGCGCTTTGGCTGCGTCACCGCGGTAGCAAGCCTTTGCCGCCAAGACTGGAGCGAATCACTCCGGTGCGCGTGCTGCTGGGGTTGATGGCCGACGCTCCGTCGAAACTGGTCAACAACACGCCGTTAATCCTGCGGGTAACGGGACTGAACACGCTGATCTTCTTGGCGGATTCGATAACCTTGTGGGCTTGTCTCCAGGCAATAGGTGAGAATGCGCCTTACACGGCTGCTTTCATCGCTCTCGTCATGGCCCAGATTGTTACAGCGATCGGTCCCGTACCTCTAGGGCTCGGAAGTTTCGAAGCGACCGCAACCGCGATGTTGCACCTGCTCGGCATACCATTGGAATCGGCCTTCGCGGCGACAATGCTACTGCGTCTCTTCACCATGTGGTTGCCGATGCTCCCGGGACTGATCCTAATGCGGCGATCGCTCGAATCTGGAGTAAAGGAACGGCAAGCTAAAGATGTTGACGTAAGTTGAGCCGGTTAGGAGTCCGTTGTAAGTGGAGGATCCTGACATATTTTATTAAAAGCCAGGATTTGCGAGGCTGGAAGATTGATGGGCCGCGTATCACTTGGAATCTCAGCTTTGCTTAAGTTCGACTTAAAGGCCGCCATTCTGCTGCCCTTTGAGCTGACTAGATGGGGAATGAAAGCGGCTGGTCAGTAAACGCCCCAAATGGCAACTTCGATTGCGGTCTGTCTAATCCTCAAACGTTTAGCGTACGGACGGGTATCCTTAGCCTTGGTCGGTGATTTTACCGATCGCCACGCCGAGCATCACCATCGTCCATCCGGAAAGCAATATGCTTATTCCGGCGAGTATCCCTAGCGCCCAAAGCGCCGAAGACGGGAATTGCACCCACAGCATCAAACCGAGCACGACCGACAATATGCCATCGAACAGCAGCCATCCCCAACCCGGATGGGGACGCATTCGAAATGCATAGATCGTTTTCCATATCCCTTCCGTGAAAAAAATAGCCGCGACGACTATGGTCAGGGCAAATATGCCATTAACGGGATTCAGCAGTAAAAATATCCCTGCCAGCAGGGACAAGAGCCCGACTATGAATGTCAGAATGCGAACCCCCCATTTCGGATGGCTGAACGCGGCAATTATCTGGGCAATTCCAGCAATCACAAGAGCAAATCCGATTACAACGGCGACCGCTATGCTGCCAAACAGGGGGAACAGGATTGCGGCGGATCCCATGATGATCGTTACGATGCCGAGCGCAACCATCCACGCCCTGCTTCGCGCAAATGCCGATTGTATTGCGGGAAAATCTTTTGTCGATGTCATGTTCATGTCGATCCCCAATCACCTGAAAGCCTTCCACCCGGCTCCGCATAATGTTCTGGCGAGTCAGCTGTGCCCGTCCGTCTCTTCCATTTCCTTTTCCCATGTTTCTCGTGCAGCAGCAGCAGCGGCTTTACTGGCATCCCGCGCTGCGGCAGCTGCCTTGATGGCAGACTTTTGCGCCTCCAAAGCCGCAGCCTTGGCGGCCGCCGCGTCAGACTTGGCACCGGCTTCAACAGAAGCTTTGGTTTTTGCTACCGCATCGCCGGCTGCCGCCACCGATGCCTTGGCCATCGTTTCAGCTTTTGTCGCGTTTTCGCTTACAACGGCCCCAATTTCAGCATTGGCTGCCCTGATTTTTTCTTCTGCGCGCTTGGCCGCGGCTTCGGTATTAGCGGCCATTTCTGCAGCGGCCTCCCTATCCTTTTGCGCAGCAGACATGACGGCGAGTTTGGCAGCCGTTACCGATATTTTTGCGGCTTGCACCACTTCGCTTGCCGCTGCCTCGGCGTTGTGATGCGCTTCGGTCAAGCTCTGTTTGGCAGCCTCTTTGGTATTGCGTGCCGGTTCTTCATTCTCGGCTCGGTGATCCGATTCCGCTTTTTGGGTACAGCCGCTGGCGAGGGATATCCCCAACAGAATAGCGGTAACATATGCTGATTTTTTCATGAATAGGCTCCATCTATACCCTCTGTCGCGACGGAGCGATCCCTCGTCCTTCGGATCAGAAGGTTGGCATGAAACAGGTTTTGTGATTTGAAGTCATTACGTAGTGTCCCTATGCAAGTTGCTGCAAACCGGTGACATGACGGCGAAGCCTTTTACGCGATTGAACGGCACCATAGAAGGATGAAGGCTGGCGGGAATATTCTAGAATGGAATCGGCAGGGCCCGGTCAGTGCTCGTCACACCAACGCTGTTTCTCTATGCTCGAAAATATAATGGCACGGGCCTTTTCATTGACCCTCCACACAGTCAGGGACTCTACCTAGCGTAATCCATTCGGTCCTGGCTTAGACTTCGAGTCGGATTTCATCCACCGAAACGCGAGGATTATCTGATGAGCCATGCATTGATAATTGAACAGAATATGGTCGTCGGCAGCGAGCTTTCAAAGCGCCTGTCCGATCTTGGGTTCGATAGTTTTGATCACGTCTGGACAGAAGATGACGCGGTAGCGATTGCAGAAATGCGCCCGCCGGATTTGATCCTTGTCGGAGATAGGCTGGAAACCGGCGATGCGGTCGGAGCGGCTCGTCGAATATGCGAAAAACATGATGTCCCGGTGTTGATGGTTACAGCCGATTCTGTCCGGGCAAGACAGCGGCTGATGGATGGCGCAGTGATCGACGGACCGTTTGCGTTCAGCAAATTTCCGGAAGCTCTCGAGGCAGCAAAAGGACCGGCCGCAAGACTGGCGACCGTGTGGTAATCCGGCAGGAAGCCGACTTGCCAGAACATCCGTCTTGAACGGGAACCCGCGATATCGGAATCAGTCTGGCAGCATGTTACCCATACGCTCAGGATTCAGGAAATCGGTCGACAAGGCAATGAAGGGCATCCGGCACACCACGCGCAGCAATTTCTCGGTTGAAGATATGATATCTTTCACGCTGTCAGCCTTGCGCGACGATGACCGTTCTGCAGCTTGATGGGCATGTCTTGGACGCACACTCCCGAAATTGATTGATGGCAAAATTTCTATCGGTTCGCGATAAAAATCTAGAGCATCAACGACCCGCTACATTTCGACCAATTCGGTGTGTCCAAAACCCTTTTTATAATCCAGTACCGAAATGACTTTCGGTTCTATGCGGAAGTGGGAAAGTTCAATCTTACCTCCCACAACAAGCACATATTGCGCGGCCTGAGGGAATTTCTTCAATAGCAAGCTTCCGATCTTTTCTAATTCCTTGGGATCGGTGACAGGGATCGCCAATCCACCCATGGATAGCCCTTCAATTTCGTTCCAACTTTCATAAGCACGATTTATCGTCAGCGAGATTTTGTTGTTTCGCGCTATGTTTTGCGCCTTCTGCGCATCAGCACTCGTGATGAAATAGATGACAGGGCCATCACTGATATAGCTAACCGTTGTTGCCTGAGGAAAACCATCCTCGCGAACTGTCGCGATCGTCATGTCATCGACATCATCGATGATAGAGATAATCTGGTTACGAAGCCTTGCGTCCACGATGTCCTCCAATGCTTGATTGCTCTGTAATGGGAATTTGTAATGTCCTGTTGTTTTTCGAAGAATAGCAGACGGGAAACATGGCGAAAATACGTAGAGTCACCGGTGCACAGGAAAATAGGCGAGAGGGTGACAGACTCGTTCAAAATGGGCGCGCCCGGCTTCACCGTTCTGAAATTACGGCTTTCGATTGAGCTTCCCCAGACCGTGGTGGCGATGTTCATTGAACAATTGAGCGTAAGGAATATTGCGTATCCTTGCCATGTGCATTCATGTCCATGAAGAGACACTGCAATGTCAGCGCATTGCTGATTTGATTTCCTACCCAGTCACGCGGAGTGATGATCATCTGTTTTTCTGCAAATGCCAGTATTTTGGCCGGTATCGCTCTGTTTGGGATTGGCATTGTGACTGCGCGCCGTGCCGATGGCTTGACGCAACTGCCATATGCGGCGATCCCCTTGGCTTTTGGCATGCAGCAACTGGTGGAAGGATGTCTTTGGATAATCCTGCCGGCGCAATTCCCCACAACCGGCACTGTTGCGAGCCTATATTTGTTCTTATCTCATGTGCTTTGGCCCATCCAGGCATCGTCAATCCAGCAGATGAGCCGCGCGCTCAAGACGGCAGGCGTCGGATCGGCACGCGTGAAGGCCAAGGCCTATTGGACACCAGGAAAGACCGGATTGGATTGATCCACTGGCGCTGGAAGCGAGGCGTTTGAGGTGCAAACCGCGCGCCGATCTCGAGCATCTACCGGCGAGCGGTTAACGCCAGGCCGAAAGGGTGAAAGCGATCATCTCGGTAAGTTCCATGATGCGCTGGCGCTCGGAAAACTTGAATAGCAGAAAAAGGCAAAGATCGAGTAGATCGTCCTTCGTGAAAGCTGCTGGGTGGACAAACCCCCAAGACCGTCAAAAGCTAAATGGAGATTCGAACCCGAGAGCGCACACCGGAGGCAAAGCGGTCGATAGTGTCGGGAACAGGACCTGCGAGATTAGCGCGGCCGTCGGGGGCGAGATAGATGGCATGCCTGCCACGCAATTCCGCAACATAATAAGCATGTGGGTGTCGGGCATAGCCATCGCAAAATAGTCCTCCAGGCTGCAGGGCTAGTCTGCCGTCCATCCACCGTCTACGATGAGGCTTGTACCGGTAACGAATGCGCTCGCATCGGTTGCGAGGAAAAGCGCCGCGCCCATAAGATCTTCGACCGCACCGATACGCCCGAGTTTGATTTTGTCGAGAATACTCGCCTTAAAGGCCTTGTCTTCGAAGAACGGTTTGGTCATCGGTGTTTCGATGAACGTCGGCGCGATTACGTTTGACCGGATGCCGTATGGCGCGAGGTCGAGCGCGAAGCTCTTATTCATGCCCTCGATCGCCCATTTCGATGCGCAATAGAGTCCGCGGTTGAGGCCTCCAACATGGCCCATCTGGCTGCCAATATGGATGAGGCTGCCCTTGGTGCCCATGGCAATCATCCGCTTCACACAGCCTTGGGCTACGAAGAACGCGGACTTCACATTAAGATTCATAACAACGTCGTAGTCTGCTTCGTCGACGTCCCACATCGGCTTTGGCCGATTTGTGCCGGCGTTGTTCACCAGCACGTGAAAAGCAGGGCGGTCGGCAAAAAAACTCTCAACTTTTGCAAGATCGGACACATCGAGGCGTACGGCTTCCGCTTGTCCTCCTGCTTCGCGAATTGCCGCTGCGCCCGCTTCGATCTCTGTTGCGGTCCTTGCTACAAGGCACACAGCAGCACCAGCTTCCGCCAAAGCCGCGGCCAGCGCCAGACCAATGCCGCGTCCCGCCCCGGTCACCAGCGCACGATGCCCGTCTAGACGGAAGCTCGGCGTATTGGGAAGCGCCATCCTATTCGCACACTGCCAAGGGCTCGGCGCGTCCGGCATAGGGTATGTCACGATGCCCGTAACGTCGAACGCGGATATTGGCTTGCTCCCCATGACCGGCAAAGCCCTCGAGCGCACACAGGCGACTGCAATATTCGCCAATCATCGCCGATGCCTCATCGGTCAATATGCGCTGATAGGTGCAGGTTTTAAGGAACTTGCCCACCCACAGACCGCCGGTATAGCGTGCAGCCTTTTTGGTGGGAAGCGTGTGGTTGGTTCCAATCACCTTGTCGCCGTAG
>TARA_R110002124_G_scaffold37687_1_pt1 | contig 10714 bp, 4 predicted proteins | sample TARA_R110002124 | Tara Oceans TARA_R110002124 (sample SAMEA4397445) | marine metagenome | biome: Polar Biome; feature: [SRF] surface water layer (ENVO:00010504); material: water (ENVO:00002006), including particulate matter (ENVO:01000060) such as... | depth 5 m | reverse complement strand
TACACCGATTCACGCACATTGCCAGCGTCCATCGCGTTGCGCAGCACTTCTACCGGCGTCAGAAAGTGCAAGCGGCGGCGCAACGCTTTTAGTGCCGCGAGCGGGCCCTGTTCATCGTCTTCCAGCCAGTGGCTGGAGCGGGAGTCCGGGTCTTCCAGATAGGCCATGCGCCGGGCAACCCAGTCCTCGGGATTCTCGCACTGCGTGAGAGTGAGTATCTCAGCGCTGGCCAGGGTATCCAGTGGATCGATCAAACGCCTGAGGCAGGCCATGGCCAGGCAGCCCTCGGGTGTGCTCAATAGTCCGGGGCGCTTGTAGCGAATAGGGAGCCTGGCATCGCTCAGCGCACCGGCGATCTCACGCAGGTTGTCATGGGTACGACAGAGGATTGCGATATCGCTGTAGGTGGCCGCGCGCGCCTGTCTGCTCTGCTTGTCGATTACGGTGCGGCCATCGCTCATCAACTGGCTGACGCCACTGGCCAGGGCCTGCGCGCGCGTGGGTTTGTTGCTGCCGTCAAGGCGCCACAATTCCACGGCCGGTTCCTCGACGAAATCGTCCCTGGCGGGTACCAGGGAAACCTGTTCGGGTTTGAGTGTATCGGCGAACGCTGGCAGAAAGAGGTTGTTGATGTAGTTCACCAGCGCCGGGGTGGAGCGCCAGGAGTTTTCCAGTATCTCTGGGGTATCGCCGGTTTCAGTCACGCGATCGACCACTGCGGCCATCAGCATTGGGTCCGCGCCGCGGAAGCCGTAGATGGATTGTTTGATATCGCCCACCCAGATCACCTGCCCGGCCAGTTGCGAGAGTTTCAGGAACAGCGCCAGTTGTATCGGGCTGGTGTCCTGGAACTCGTCCACCATCAGCAACTGTAACTCCTCGCGCAGTGTATCGCGCACAGTGGGGTGATCCAGTAACTGGTAAAGGCGCTGTTCCTGATCGACGAAATCGATCAGGCCTTTCTGCGTTTTCAAGTGCTGGTAGGCGCTGAGGCTGTCTGCGGCAATCGCGAACGCATGCTCGGCGAAGAAACGGATGTCGCGGTGCAGGCCCGGGTGCCTCTCGTAGTCGATGGCGATATCGGCGATGGGCTCGGCGAAGGCTTTGGATTTGGCGCCGGGCTTTTTCTTGCTCAGCGTGATCCACTCCGGCCACGTTGCGCGCTCCTTGTACAGGCCTGCGCGGATGCCGCTGATCAGCGACAGATACTCGCGCGTGACCTTGGTGCCGTCGACGCTGGTATCGATGCCGTCCATCGCCTGTTCGATGGCGTTCAGCAGCAGCCTGTCGAGCTCGCGCGTGGTGGCCTTGGGAAAGTGTGCCAGCAATCCATCCGCGCTGGCTTTGCCGAGGTGGCGAATAGCATCCGGCGACTGGTTGTTGGCGCGCGCGGCATCGGCGATGCTTTTCACTTCCGCCCGCCAGTTCAGTTGCATTTTCCGGTCGATAATCTGCAGTCGGTGGCAGGTGGCGTTCATCTGCCGCATCAGTAGCGTATTATCTGCCAGCGCGCGTTCCATCGCCTGGTAGAACAGAGCATCGGCCTGGGCTTCCTCGATCACCTGTTGCTCCGGCGGCATGCCGGCCTCGAATGCAAAGCGCTGCAGTAGCTCGCCGCAGACACTGTTTACAGTGCCAATCAGCGCCTGCTCCATCTGGTTCGCTACCTGTAGCTGGCCGGATTCAATCAGGGCGCCGCGCACGCGTTCTTTCAGTTCGCCAGCGGCCAGTTTGGTAAAAGTGGTGGCGATGACGCCAGCGGGTGCCACGGTTTGCGAGGACAGCAGTCCTTGCAGCTTCTGCGTCAGCGAGTAGGTTTTGCCGCTGCCAGCACCGGCGCTGATGAAATGTATATTGCCACTCATGCGTTTTCTCCCCAGCCGGTGAGGACGCTGTACTCGTTGAAGCGGTCGCTGGCCTCGGGAATTGCAAGGCAGTTTTCAGCGGGTAAGGAGTCTTTCGTGGGCTCGGTGCCGGACACGGTCACCTCAATCAGGCCGCGCTCAAACTGCGACCGTCGCCACTGCCAACTGTGCTCGACCCGCTGCCAGTACTGTGCGGTATCCTCTTCCTCGGCTGGTTTTAGGATGTCCGCATTGGGGAAGAAAATGTGGTTCACGCTCAGCAGTGCGGCGTCCACCACAATGAAGTAACACAGCGCCGGTGGCAGTGCGGCGCCGTTGTCGCGTCGCAGTTGCGCATAGGTGGCGAGCTGCAAATAACTGTTGGCGAGCAGTGCGTCACGGCGGTATTTCTTGCCGCCCCATTTGATATCGATTACCGCTTCGGCGCCGTCAGCCCGCGTTGCCAGCAGATCGATAGAACCATTCAGGTGACCGCCGGCGAAGCGGCCTTCCTGCCACAGTTCCATTTGCACGCTGACGACACCGGCGGATTGCAGGTGTTCTATTAGCGTGGTCAGTGAATCCTGTGCCTGGGTGATAAAGCGCTCACACTCGGCCTGACGGCCCGCCTCCAGCAGCAGTGCCCCCTCCTGCTGCAGCAGCAGGCGGATGTGTTGATCGACCCAGCTGTCAGCTGTCGCGGTGTCGATGCTGGCAATTTTCGGATGCGCATTAAAGAACTCCTCGTACACACGGTGCACGAGACTGCCTTTGAGCTGGCTGCCATCGCTGACGCCAGACAGTGAGCCAGGCCTGATGCGCGCAGCGTATCGCAGCAGCCATTGGTAGGGGCTGTGAATATAGGCATCGAGGCTGGAGTAGGATTCGGCCTCGCGCGCTGGCACCGTTGTCGATGCCGGCAATTGCCACCAGCGAGCCCTGGGCGGGAGCGCACGGGACGCCAGTGCAGAGGTTGCCAAATTGAGTCGGCGGGCGGTATCGCTGCCGGCGACCTGCAGTGTCGGCAGCCCCCGCGAAAGGCTGGCGATCTGGTCCCACAGCGGGTGGTGACGCTCGCTGTCGTCGTGCAGGATGAAGGTACAGCGTTCACGCGCACTGAGCAGCGGGCGCAGCCATGCCTGGCCCAGCCATGCCAATTGCGCGTCCTCGGTCTGCAGGTGGACGCCGCCCGCTGCGAGGGCAGCGCGCTCGACGCGGGACCACGGCCAGCGGTGTACGCGGTCGCTCGCCTGGCAATCCCACCAGATGACGTTGTCTGCGGTGCAACCGGCGAAGGCGCCGGCGTGGTCGGCGCGCAGGACCCTTGTCTGGTCCGGGCAGACTTCAGCGCCGCGGTCGGCAACCGGTGCACCGGTGCCGCGCACGTCCTCGATCAGGCGGCGCACATTGTCCTGGGTGAGAGGGTCGCGCCCATGCGCTTTCAGCCGCCCTATGGCGCTGACAAATTCCAGCGCCTGGTTGAGCGCGATGTGGTAAAGGGCTTTCTGCGCCGGATCATCACTGGATTCCCTCGCGCCCTGTAGCCAGTCTGCGACTTTCTGCGCGCGCGCAGCCAGTGTCTGGCTGTCGACGCCGTCCTGCGGCGAAAAACGCGGGGATTGTAACCAGTAGCGCAGACTCTGTTCGAGTTGCTTGCGCCTGGGCTTGTCCTCGTGCTCCAGGCTGGCGGCGACAGCGGCCTCCCAGGCCGCGCTGCCAATGCCCGGCACATCGGCGACAGTGCGTGCCAGCGGTTCACGGATGCGCGCCGGAATCGGGCCCACCGGATGCGACAGGAACTGGAACAGCGCCGTGGGGTTGAGTGGTTCCCACAGTAGTTCGCAGGCCAGCGGTAACACCTGGAATACCGGGCGCCAGGGTGACAGTGCAGTGAATCCCAGGCGCGGGCTTTGCACTTGTTCCAGCGTGTCATCCAGCAGCTCACCGCGGGCCTGTGCCAGCACCGCAATGGTCGTGTCAGGGGCTTCGCGCAACCAGGCCTGTGTGAGTAATGCTGTGAGCGGAGTGCTCTGTGAGGGCGAGTCCGCGCGCAGCGCGATAACAGTGCCGTCGCCGCGCAGCGCGATTTTCTCCCGACTGTTCTGCAGCAGATGCTGTTGCAGCCGGCGCAGGTCGGAGTCGCGCCGGCCCTGCGGCGCGTCGGGCTGCGCCGCTGTGATCGGCACGTTGACAGCCTCGATCAACTGCTGCCACAGGTAGGGGAAATCGGCCAGCGCGTCGCGCAGCGTGATCGCGCCCAGCGCCACGGGATTGTCGGGCAGCAGCGCCAGCACGCGCTGGATGCGCTGGCCGAGACCGGGTTCCACCGTATTTGCAGCGTGTCGCTCAATGGCGGCCATGTCGGCAAGTCGCGCGGGCGCATCCGCCGCAAAGCTGCCATCCCAGCCCGCCAGGTACCACTGGTCGCGCCACTGCAACAGGGTGCGCGCGACCGAGAATGGATCTGCGGTATAGGAGGCGTGGTAGAAGGCGGCGCCATGATTGATCTGGTCGATGCAGCCCAGGTACTGGATCAGGCGCGCGGTGAAGGAAACATCGCGCGAGGGAATGCCCAGTTGCGTCTCCAGCAGCCCGAGGAAGCCGTGGGGGCCGACCACGACTTTACCGAGACTGTCCGCGCGCAGCTCTGGTACGGCTGAATCGCCCTTGATTGCAAGAGTTACCTCAATATTGCCGATGCCGGCGTGCTCGCCCATGATCTGTTCGCCCTCCCTGGAGTCTGGTGCCACATGATAGGCGTATCGCGGCGGGCTCGCTATCACCAACCACATTCACCTGCGCGTTTACGCGACAGGTGGGCGTAGCCGTCAAAGTAAATTAAACCGGACCGGGTTTATTCTGTCATCGCGCGGTAAACCGGGCATACAGTCACAGCGTTTTCACGCCCGGACTACTATAGTTAACACTCACAATAAGAACCGGGAGATTCCAATGACCGACGTTGTACCCACCATCTGCCGTCTGTGCATTGCCCATTGCGGTGTATTGGCCGAAGTGGAAGATGACAACGGGCGCCGCAAGGTAACAAAGGTTACGGGTGACCCCGACAATCCGCTGTTCAAAGGTTACACCTGCCCCAAGGGCAGGGCCTTGCCAGAGCTGCACAATCATCCCGGCCGGCTGCTGCACTCCATGCGGCGGCAGGATGATGGCAGCCATGCACCCATCGACAGTGCGCAAGCGGTGATCGAGGTGGCTGAGCGCATCCAGGCGATTGTCGATCAGTACGGGCCGCGCGCAGTGGCGTTCTATGTCGGCACGCCCAATGGCGGACAGCCGACATCGGCGGGTATGGCCAATGCGTTTATGCGGGCGATTGGTTCGCGTATGTTTTTCACCTCCAACACGATTGATCAACCGGGTAAACAAATTTCCATGGCGCTGCACGGCAAGTGGCTGGGCGGTGAGCCGGATTTTGAGCAGGCCGATGCCTGGCTGCTGGTGGGCAGTAATCCCATCATCTCGAAGTCGGCGGGTATTCCCGGGCAAAACCCGGCACAGCGCCTGAAAGAGGCCCAGGCGCGCGGGATGCAGTTGATCGTCATTGATCCCCGGGTGTCGGATTGTGCCCGCAAGGCGGCGATTCACCTGCAGTGCCGACCGGGCGAGGATCACGCGATTCTCGCCGGTATGATCCATATCATCCTCGCGGAGAATCTGTACGATCGTGGCTTTGTAGAGCACAACGTCAATGGCTTTGCGGAGCTGCGCGACGCTGTCGCTGGTTTCACACCGGAGTATGTCGCCGATCGCGCGGGTATTCCGCAGGCTCAGCTGGTGGCAGCGGCGCGTGTGTTTGCCGGCGCACGGGTGCGCCACGCCAACAGCGGTACCGGTGCCAGCTTTTCGATGTACTGCAACCTCAAGGATTACCTCGTGTCCTGCCTGAATACCGTCTGCGGGGCGTATACCCGCGCCGGTGAGCGGGTTACGCGGCCCAATGCGATGTTGCCCGCCTACACGCCAAAGGCGCAGGCCTTCCCGCCGTTCAAGGCCTGGGGCTTTGGCGAAAAAATGCGCGTCAGGGGCCTCACCGATACCGCCGCAGGTATGCCAACAGCGGCGCTGGCCGAGGAAATCCTGCTGCCGGGAGAGGGGCAGGTGAAAGCCCTGATCTGTATTGGTGGCAATCCGATGGCGGCGTGGCCAGATCAACGCAAAACGCAACGGGCAATGGAAGCACTGGATTTGCTGGTGACGCTGGATGTTGAGATGTCGACCACAGCGCGTCTCGCGCACTATGTGATTGCCTGCAAGCAAACGCTGGAAACGCCCGGGATGAGCCAGAGCGGGGAGGCGATCAAGTACTTTGGCACCGGTATTGGTTTTCCGAACGCGTACGCGCAGTATGCTCCCGCCGTGGCTGACGTGCCGCACGGCTCTGACCTGGTGGAGGATTGGGAGTTCTTCTTCCGCATGGCGCGGCACCTCGGCCTCGATCTGGTTTACGCCACCGCCTTCGGTTTTTCGCGGTTTCAGGAAGCGGCCTATGAAGTCCTGCCGCTCAGTCGCAGGGACAACCCGACCCTCGAGACACTCTATGAGTCGATATGCGCGCACTCGCGCATCCCGTTGCAGGAGGTGAAGCGCTATCCTCACGGGCACATATTTGACAGTGATGTGACGGTGCAACCGCGCGATCCCGACTGCGACGCGCGCCTGGATTGCGGCAACGAGGTGATGATGGCGCAGTTGGCAGAGGTGTTCGCACAGGACTATCGCCGCGAGCAGGACACTGCGGAGTTTCCGTTTCGCTACATCCCCCGCCGCCACAATAATTTCATGAATTCCACCGGCCGCTCGATTGCCAAATTGAATGGCAACAAACCCTTCAATCCTGTCTGGATGCATCCGGATGATATGCGCCGGGTGGGCGTCAGCGACGGCGACAGGGTGCGTATCGCCACTGCCCATGATGGTATCGTGGCGAGGGTTGAAAGTGACGACACCCTGCGCCAGGGTGTGGTTGCTATCGCACATGCGTTCGGCGGCCTAGTGGACGAGGACGACGAGCGATACGAAGAGCTCGGTGCCAATACCGGGCGACTGGTGCAAGCCGACAAGGACGCTGACCCCATTACCGGGATGCCGCGTATGGGGAATATCCCGGTGGCGATTTCGCCGTACTGATCCCTCTGGGCGGGCTGTCGGCGTCTGCTTGTCAGATAGTTCTGGTGTGCTAGGCTTGGTCCTGGTCTGTCGGCAGGTCGATAACAATAACAAGCGCTGTAAGGGGTCCAACTGTATGTTCCGTGGGAAAGTCCGTGCGTCTGTGCCTGTGTTGGCGTTGGCTGCCGCTATTGCAATACCGTCTGCAGCCAGCGATGCGCCGCTGACACTGGAGGAAGTTATTGTTACCGCGCAGAAGCGCGCGCAAAGCCTGCAGGATGTACCTATCGCAATCACTGCGATATCGCAGGAAATGATGCAGAACCAGAATATTTTCGATGTGCTGGATTTGCAAAAAGCGGTGCCCAGCCTGACGATTATTCGCGGTTATAACCGCGCCAACGGCGTGCCGGTGGTGATTCGCGGTATGGGTACGCTCGGTGCGCAACCGGCGTTCGAAGGCAGTGTGGGAACCTATGTCGACGGTATGTATCGGGCGCGGCCGGGAATGGTGTTGTCGAGCATGCTGGATCTCGGCCAGGTGGAGATCCTGCGCGGGCCGCAGGGTACGCTGTTCGGCAAGAACACGACAGCGGGTGCCATCACGATGACATCGAATGCACCGCAGGCTGAGTTCGGCTATGGCGGGGAAGTCACCCTGGGAGACTACGATCGCCAGCGCTTCGTCGGCCACGTCACCGGGCCCTTGACCGACACGTTGTCGGGGCGGCTCGCGGTTCTTTCGGATGAGCGCGACGGTTTTACCAAGGCACTGTACGATCACGATAACTATGACAACCTGAATCAGGAAACCGTGAAGGGCACGCTCGCCTGGGATGCGACTGACAGGCTGAGCCTGAAATTGATCGCCGATTACTCCGACAGCAATGAGATCTGTTGTTTTGGTAACCCTGTGGCCTACAACCGCGCCGCCAGCCTGGTGCGCGATCCGGCCGTGGGTCTCAATGAGTATTACCTGCAAACTTCACAGGCCAACTTCAATACTGATCTCGACCTGTTGGATCTGGATCCGGATGACCGCGAAACCCAGCTCAATTCGCAGCCCAGTAACAAGAATACCGAGAAGGGTGCAGTATTCGACGTCAACTGGGATCTGGAGTTCGCGGAGCTTCGCTCTATCACCGGTTACCGTGACTGGAAATACAACTCCAGCGGCGATTTTGATTTTGGTCCCGTTGATATCGGCGAATTGGAGGAAGACTACAAAGTCGAGAACTATAGCCAGGAGTTCAATCTCACCGGGACGTTCGCCGATCCTGGTATGGTGCAGAGCATCGAGTATGTCGCCGGCCTGTACTATGCGCATGAGGACTTCCAGCAGTACCGGTCATTCGATGCTGGCAAAGACCAGCAGGGCATCTGGGAACTGTTCTGGCCGGCGCAGGCCGGTGTGCCAGAGCCCACTTTGCGCGCACTACTCGGTGGCGGCCAGTGGGCCACTACAGGGCAAGCCATCGGCCAGGTGCTGCACAAACTGGAAACCGAGACCAAGGCGGTATTCGCACACACCACGATTGCCGTGACGGGCCAGTTTTCGACGATTCTCGGTGTGCGTTATTCTGACGAGGAGAAAACCCTCGACCGCCACAACCTGCTCTATTCCAATGTCAGCGACTACGCCGACTATCTACAGGACTATATGCTGGGTGCGTACTTCCTCGGTGCCAATATCGCAGGCCCCGATATCAATGGCCAGAATTACAGCGACGGCGAGTGGACCTACGACATAAAACTGCAGTATTTCTTTGCACCGGACACCCAGGTGTACGGTGGTTACACCCGCGGCTTCAAGGCCGGCGGCATTGGTATGGACCCCGAAGCGGGGGGCGGGCAACCATCCGGCCAGAATTCGCCGGTGCTGTTGCAGACGCTGGGCATAGGTAATGGCACAGGCTTTGCAGATCTCGATGATGCCACCTACGACCCGGAGTACGTCGACGCGTGGGAAGTCGGCTTGAAAAGTGATTATCTCGATGGGCGCGGCAGGGTGGATGTGGCGCTGTTTTATAACGACATCAAGGACAATCAGTTCTCTATTTTTACCGGTACCGGCTTTACCGTGCTGAATGCCTCTACCGCAGAAGTGAGTGGTATCGAAGTGGAAAACTATTTCGCTGTCACATCCAATCTGCGGGTGGGTGTTTCGTTAACCTGGCTGGATACCGAGTACGGTGATGATGTACCCGCACCGGCCACATCGCCGGCACCCGCGGGACGCAACCTGACCTTCGCACCGGACTGGGCGGGCGCTTTCAATATGGAGTATGAGCGCGCGCTTGGCGATCGGTTGTCCGGATTTATCAATGCCAACTGGGCCTACCGCGGGGACCACTACGTCGCCTACGATATCCAGGACAAGCAACCGGCCTACGATCTGATGGGCTTGCAGGTGGGCGTTCGCACCCAGGATGGACACTGGGATGTCCGCGCCTGGTGTGACAACTGTTTTGATGAAAGCTATGCCACGTCCTACTTTAATGCCCCGTTTTACTTTGACGATACACTGGCGCAGTACGAGGGCCAGTTTCTGGGTTCACCGCGCACCTATGGTGTGACCCTGCGAATGAACTTTTGAAGCAGGTTTTCCGGCAGTTCTCGCACAGAAAGTCAGGCTAATTTTCGCTACTTTTCCCACAGTATTTTGTCGCTAACTCGCTGCTTTGGCTTGTGTTTCTCCCCCTCTGTGCATTATCGTTGCAAATTGACCGATTCTCACTCCTCCTGAAATGTAGAGCCATGCGAATAGTAGCCTCCGTTCTTACCCTGGTGATGTCTGCGCCAGTTTTTTCTGCCACTTACGACCTGCCATCCGAGCATTTTGATGTTATCGGCTCGGTGACCACAGTGCGCGCACGGTATGAAGATACTCTGCTGGAAATCGCCCGGCGTACGAACATTGGCCAGGACCATATGCAACGCGTCAACCCGGATGTCGATCGCTGGCTGCCGGGTGATGGCACCATCATCACTGTGCCGTCCCAGCATATACTGCCGCGCGGTCCGCGCACCGGACTGGTGTTAAATTTGCCCGAAATGCGGATGTACTATTACCCACCCAAGAAGCCGGGACAGCCAGCTCAGGTGCAGACATACCCGATGAGCATCGGACGTATGGATTGGGCCACCCCGCTGGGGACGACCAAGATCGTTGATAAAACCAAGAATCCCACCTGGATACCGCCGGAGTCGATTCGTCGGGAGCACGCTGCCAAGGGTGATCCCCTGCCACGGGTAGTCCCCGCCGGCCCTAATAACCCGCTGGGTCAGTACAAGATGCGTCTGGGTATTCCGGGCTATCTGATACACGGCACCAACAAGCCCCAGGGCGTGGGCATGCGCGTCTCACACGGCTGTATCCGTATGCTGCCTGAAGATATTGAAAAGCTCTTCCCACAGATTCCCACAGGTACGCCGGTGAATATTGTCAACCAACCGGTCAAAGCCGGGTGGTACGGTGGCAAGTTGTATCTTGAAGTGCATCCGCCGCTGGAAGAATACCCCAATGACAGGGGTGCGATGGTGGAGTATGTGATGCTGGCGCTCGACGATGCGATGTCACGTCGTGCATCCAGTGCCGCGTTGGACAATCAGTTAATCGATGAAGAACTCAGCCAGCAGTCCGGTATTCCGGTGGTGATCTCTTCGGGGAGTTGAATAGTTAAACGCTGGAAAGATGATGCTGGGAAGGGGAAGGGAGACACCCTAAATCACCGAAGCGA
>TARA_R110002124_G_scaffold29592_2_pt1 | contig 10726 bp, 7 predicted proteins | sample TARA_R110002124 | Tara Oceans TARA_R110002124 (sample SAMEA4397445) | marine metagenome | biome: Polar Biome; feature: [SRF] surface water layer (ENVO:00010504); material: water (ENVO:00002006), including particulate matter (ENVO:01000060) such as... | depth 5 m | reverse complement strand
AGGTAGGGAGTTGAGTCTTCGGCCTCTCTTTAATACAAGCAAGCTATCCTCCTCAAGATTCAAGACTTATCAGACATGATGAGCCTTTTTGTTTGGGCTAAAGATAGAGCGTTAAGCCCTAGGTTTCTCTATATCACAAGCAAGCTATCCTCCTCAAGATTCAAGACTTATCAGACATGATGAGCCTTTTTGTTTGGGCTAAAGATAGAGCGTTAAGCCCTAGGTTTCTCTATATCACAAGCAAGCTATCCTTCCATCCCGCCAAAAGTATGTCAAAGTTTAGGTTTTGAAGCGCATACATTTTAGCTCTGATTTAATAAAGCGGAGAATATAAAGTCTAAGCCTACCAAGTTTTAAGCTGGCTCCAGACTTATATACAATTGAAGCACTTTCGATATACACATGTAGTTTAACATTCACTCAAATTTGAACAGTAGAAAAAGTGAGTTTCCAGCGTTGTGTGAATATTGTCCGCTATTCGCTACATTTTTGAGATGCATCAAGGTTTAATTAGTACATTTGACTTAGATTTATTAGGTAAGTGTTATTTTATTTGCTGTTATGTATCAGAATCTTTCAGCTCTTATAAGCCAAAGCTGGTTAGCAAAAAATGTTAAATAGCATTATTAACACTCTGATAGTAATGGATTATTCTAGCAACCTGACGTTTTATAGGTGGATCAATATGAGTACAGTTAAAAGTGATACAAGTCATCATTGTGACAATCTCGAAGGATCCATTAAAGAGGCGGTTGAGGCAGATAAGGATATTCGGGAAACCGTTCGGTGCATTACTCTTAAAGCATTGAGTGAAGGCAAACTGGATCTCAATGAGATCACTCAGATTGCAGGCCGCGTGGTTAAAGGCGCGGGTTTAGGTGCTCATGGTCGCAATAGCCAAGACAAGTTAGTGAAGGCTGTTGCGGGTCTTGATGATGCTTTGTGTTCTGCGGCAGAAGCATCCAAATTAGCCGTTGAAGAAGCAAGTTCTCATGCTAACACCTTTAGTAAACAGGATTTACAGCGCACCCTTAATGACCTTAGTGAGCTTGAAGTTATGTTTTTAGATACGTTGAAAGACGTAGCCAAAGAGGCTAATGAGGCTGTATCCGGTACCTTAAATGATTTGGCTCGTCATGGTCGAGTAAGCGGCACCGCAGTCGGCCAGAAAGTAACTGAAATTTCAACATTGTTAAACCAACAATTCAGTGAACGGTTAAGCGATACTGTGACTGCTGGAGTAGATTCTGCAGCAAAAATAACAAGTAACCTCGCTTATGCGGCAGCAGGTTTTCTTGATGCATTTGCACAAAAAATGGATGAGAAATCAGCATCTAATTCTTCCCAAAATAAAAGTAAATAGACAGGTGAAGCATGCTTTGGGAGACGTTAGGTACAGCTCGAGATATCGGCCGACTGAATGAACTTGCTTCGGTCTTAATCCGTTATGGCTTTGGCGATGTACTGCGAAGACTTGGACTCGCGAATGTATTCAATGTCGCTGGTAAGGCTCTGCATTGGAAGCATGCTGCCGAAATCACTCAGTTAGAATCTCCGGTCAGATTTTGTCATGCATTAGCTGAAATGGGGCCAACCTTTATCAAACTAGGACAGATCCTTGCTACGCGTTCAGATCTATTTCCACCAGAGTGGACTGTAGAGTTTGCAAAATTACAAAATCATGCACCGCCGGTATCATTTGAATTGATCTGTAAACAATTACATGAAGACTTAGGATGTAGTCCGCAACAGGCTTTTGCCGAATTTAATCCAACTCCTTTTGCTGCCGCATCGATTGCCCAAGTTCATCGAGCTCGTCTACATGATGGCGCTGAAGTGATTATTAAGGTTCGCCGGCCAGGCATAATGCCCGTTATCGAAGCCGATTTACGTTTACTTGCCCGTATTGCCGAGGTGATGGAGTCAGAGTCACCGACATTGCGCCGTTTTAGACCTCGTGAGGTAGTACGCCAATTTACCCATTCTCTAAGGCGGGAATTGGATTTACTGGCTGAATGTCGCAATGCTGAAAGGGTGGCTAAAAATTTCAAAAGTAATCCTAACATCATTATTCCTAAAGTGTATTGGTCGTGGTGCAGTGAACGCGTCAATGTTCAAGAGTTTATTGATGGTATTGCTGGGCGAAATGTAGAAGCCGTGGAAGAGGCAGGATTAGATAGAAAACTGTTAGCTAAGTATGGCGGTCAAGCTGCGTTGAAAATGATTTTGATTGATGGTTTTTATCATGCAGATCCCCATCAAGGTAATATTTTTTATATGCCTGAAAATCGAATCGCATTCATTGATTTTGGTATGGTTGGACGACTGTCTTTTGAACGTCGGCATCAAGTGGTAACGCTTTTACATAGCATGGTTGATTTGGATGCACCTCGCGTTATTGATGTATTACTGACTTGGGCTGGCGATCCTCCGCTCAATTGTGAAAATCTTACTTTTGAAGTTGAAGAGTTTGTTGATAAGTATCATGGCGTTTCGTTAAAAAATTTCCATTTGAGCATGATGTTGACTGAACTGATATCACTGCTTAGAGAATATGGTCTTAGCTTACCCCCTGATATTATTATATTGATCAAAGCATTGATTGCGCTTGAAGGTGTGGCCCTGCAGTTAGATCCTGACTTTAATATGGTGTCTGAAGCGAAACCATTATTACACCAGCTAATGTTACAACGATATGCACCAGACGCATTGGCCAAAAGAGGTTGGCAAGCCATTGTCGATACCGGTGAATTGTTAAGTGGATTACCGCAAGACTTACAACAACTTTTACGCTCAGCGCGCAGCGGTAGATTTCAGTTACATGTTGATGTAACGAGATTAAAAGCCTTTGGCAATCAACTTGACCGGGCAGCGAGTCGAGTGGCAATTGGTAATGTGGTAGCGGCTATGATTATTGGATCTTCTATCGTGATGACTGTTGATGGTGGGCCAACATTATTTGGTTTGCCGTTATTCGGCATACTTGGATTTCTGAGTGCTGCCGTCGGTGGAATTTGGTTATTATTCTCAATTTGGTCAAGCGGGCGCTGGAAGTAGAAATTTTGCCTATAACAATAATACACATGAGGGTGCATAAATGTTGATGCAGCACTTACAGTGCGTGAAGCATTAACAATATACTTCGATAGTAATCACTCATATTACCTTTGCTGTTTTGCTCGACATTAAAAACAGTTCTATTTATTAGTATAAAACATAATCATTCCTTCCCACACAACCTGAATAATCAGACCGTTTAGCGTTAAAAGTGACAAGAAGTTACAAATACACAATGCAGCTTAACGGTTAACGCCTAACGTTTAACGTTTAACGTTAAAAAATCTGACGTTTACAATCTAAGGTTTAAATCTAAGGTTTAAAATCCATCAACTACACTTTTACATCGATTGATGTAGCAACAATACTTTATTTAACTCAAATGTGAAGAGGTTTTGTCTGAATGACTCCCAGGGATTTCTTTGCGGTCAACCGTGAAGTTATTCATGTGTTCGATTAATAACAAACAACGGTTCATTAGCACTTCTTTTGCTATTAGAGCAGCATTTTTGGTCGAATCGTTGCATCTGTAAACTACACTAAAATGCTCGAATTGATCACTTGATGCTTAATGTCGTGGTTTGTACACAAATAAATGCAATATCAAGTTCTTGCTGTGGCTCTATTGCGTCATAAATACGGTTTAAGCCTTAGATTGAGATGACCGTTTAGCCATAGACCAAAGTCGATAGCCTACAATGACATAGACAATGCTAACCTGAATAAAAAAGGATTGGAGTATTCATGCTAAATAGAACAATTTTTATTAATGGTTTAGTGGTATTTGCTATCACTGTGCTACTGAGTTATTTCACTCTATCTCCTTGGCTGTATGCATTGTTGATCGCACTCACATCTGTGGCCACGTTACTGCTTACCCACAAAAAAGAAACTAGCCCAGAAATCCTTGAGTCATCTCAACAAGATGAGCATGTTGCTAGTGGTATTAGCAAAGCTGCCACTCGGATTGCCATTGGTGGGGCTGAAGTGTCATTTTTTATCGAAAAACTAGCACATGCAATGGGTTTACAAGTTAAGCATGTTCAAGAAATATCAGAACGAGCAGGTAATTTAGAGCAAGGTGCTCAACAACTTCTAGGCCAATCCGCCCAAGTACGCTTACTGGTTGAAGAAGCAAATACCCAAGCTTCCAGCTACGCCAAAGAAATAAAACAAGTCGATGAACAGCAACGCATCCTGTCTACTGAGATTGAATCAACGGCAGTGTTATTAATCGAACTTAAAAATAAAGCTAATGCTATAAGCAGTATCACCGACACTATTAATCAACTATCTGATCAAACCAATATGTTGGCCCTCAATGCTGCAATTGAAGCCGCCAGAGCCGGTGAGCAAGGCAGAGGATTTGCCGTGGTAGCCGATGAAGTTCGTAATCTGGCACATAAAACGGCTGAAGCAACGCAAGGTATCGAATCATTGTTGTCAGAAATTGGCGAGAATAGCATTCAATCAGTACAAGCAATGCAACGAGTGAGTGAGATGGGGGGGAAGCTCTCTCAACGAATGAATGAGATCTATATCCTCACACAAGCGAGCCAAGAAAGTATGGCCGGTGCAGCAAGCGAAATGCTACAAATGGATCAAACGGTAGGGTTAACCGTTGATAATACCAATGGTATTGGTGCAAATATTGAAGGAATAGGGGCCTCTATACTCAAAGTTGATACCGACTTAATAGAAGCTTCAGATCGCGTTCTTGAACTCAGTGGCTTTGCCGAACAGATTTTTCGTCATCTGCAGAGTTTCGATTTATCGGATAAACACGCAATTATTGCTAATGTCGCGCTTAATGCAGCGGCTGATGTCGGAACCATTTTTGAACACGCTTTGGAAAAAGCTTCACTTACACAAGCACAGTTATTTGACTCAAATTACCAACCAATCCCTAAAACCGACCCGCAAAAATTCACCACCGGTTTTGACCGTTTTACAGACTCAAATTTACCTAACATTCAAGAGGTCATTTTAAAAAATAACGCAGATATTATTTATGCAGGAGCTGTGGATGTAAGAGGCTATTTCCCTACCCATAATCTCAAATTTTCTAAGCCTTTAACCGGAAATCGGGAACAAGACCTTGCTGGTAATCGCACCAAGCGTATTTTTGATGACCCAACAGGCAAGCGATGCGGCAGCAACACCGAAACTTTTTTACTGCAAACTTATAAGCGTGATACCGGTGAAGTGATGCATGATCTGTCTGCACCTATTTACGTTAATGGAAAGCATTGGGGTGGGTTTAGAATTGGTTACAAGGCAGAAGAGTAATAAATAATTAGCGCTATCCGGCGCATGATTATTATTTTATGTGCATGCAACCAATAAAAATCTACACATTGGAATTATGTTGTTAATTCATTGACTAAAGATCTAATGCACAGCAGCCAAAATTATATTTAGTTGCTGTGCGCTAATAGCATTGAACATTCCTCACCTAAAAATAAAAATTCAAATAAGGTCAAATTAATACCTTGGAGAAACAGCCCTGAACCATACCGTTTTTTCATTACCCATAAGAACATTATTATTAACTCATTAAGAGTTAATGGTAGCTTGGCTACATATTGAGGATGTCTAAATTTAGGCCTAAATTGTAGTGAAAGTGGTAGCAAGATTGACTCAGAAATTTCCTCTAGGCGAAGCTGTATAAACTCACAATGTCCACGATGTGCTGTTTGGTGGATCAGAGTGATTGATGAATGAGCGGTAATTGCTTATGCAAACATCAAACAAACACTACACCTAAACGGCATTAATGTTTTACTGCAAGTAGCTATTTTCTGAGGAAGAGCAAAGATATTGCGGATATTTCGATGAACGGTGCATGTTCGGTTAAGTGAAAATGCAGCTTGTGTTATTTAAATATATGATTATTTATATGTTTTATATTTTAAAATTAACCTGATAATGAAATAAGACTGAAATCACCTTCCGATTTTGTTAAAATCCTTATCTAAGATGCAATCGAGTATCAAATCAATAGGGCAAGGCGGCTCTAACCGAGGGTTTATGAAGATAAATAAGGACAAATACAGTATAGATAATACCGATTATACTGTTGGACAGGATAACATCCAAAAATGGGGTTTTGATATTCATAACGCCGTTTTTGGGATAAGCGCAGGGTTAATCGCTGCTTTTTTAATTGCAATCTTAATTATCGATCCGGCAACATCAAAAGAGTTTTTAGATGGCTTAAAATGGCAAATTATCGGCACATTTGACAGTCTCTTTATGTGGTCTGCTAATATTTTTGTGATTTTTTGCTTAGCATTAATCGTTTCTCCTTTTGGTAAAATTCGCTTAGGCGGAGATGATGCAAAAGCTGATTATTCAAGACTTTCATGGATAGCAATGCTTTTTGCTGCAGGCATGGGTATTGGTTTGATGTTTTGGGGCGTTGCAGAACCTTTAGCATATTACACCGGTTGGTATGAAACACCATTGAATGTGGTTGCTAATACACCTGAAGCTGCAGAACTTGCACTTGGTGCCACAATGTTCCATTGGGGATTACATCCTTGGTCAATTTATGGCGTGGTAGCGCTGTCAATGGCTTTCTTTGCTTATAACAAAGGTTTACCGCTTTCTATTCGTTCGGCTTTTTACCCTATATTGGGTGACCGCACATGGGGCTGGCCTGGACATATCATTGATATTTTCGCCGTATTAGCCACATTATTTGGTCTAGCAACCTCATTAGGTTTAGGTGCTCAACAAGCTGCAGCTGGATTCCATCATGTGTTTGGCATTGAAGCCGGCTTAACCCTACAAATCACTATTATTGTAGTAGTGACGTTGTTAGCTGTTATCTCGGTAGTACGCGGCCTTGAAGGCGGCGTTAAAGTCATTAGTAATATCAATATGTTACTAGCTGTTGCTTTACTCATTTTTGTAGCACTTGTTACTTTTGCTGTTTCAATGGGTACAATTCCAACAACGGTAATGGGTTATATAAAGAATATTATTCCATTGAGTAATCCAATCGGTCGTGAAGACGAAGCTTGGATGCACGGTTGGACTGTGTTTTATTGGGCGTGGTGGATTTCATGGTCACCATTTGTGGGTATGTTTATTGCTCGTATCTCACGCGGTCGTACAGTACGTGAATTTCTTTCCACGGTATTGATTGTGCCAACCGTAGTCACTATTTTATGGATGTCTGTATTTGGTGGTATCGCAATTGATCAAGTTATCAATAATGTTGGTACATTGGGCAGTAAGGGATTAACTGAAGTTCCGCTAGCTATGTTCCAAATGTTTGATTCGTTGCCTTTAGGTAATCTGTTATCAATGTTGGCTGTGCTATTGGTGCTGGTTTTCTTTATTACTTCTTCGGATTCAGGCTCACTAGTTATCGACAGTATTACTGCTGGTGGTAAAATTGATGCTCCGATCCCTCAACGCATCTTTTGGGCTGTAATAGAAGGTGCTATTGCAGCTGTATTACTTTGGGTTGGTGGTACTCAGGCGATTGAAGCACTTCAAGCGGGTGCTATTTCAACTGGATTACCCTTTACCATTATTCTATTGGTTATGTGTGTCAGTTTGTTGATGGGTATGCGTACCGAAAAGCATAATAAAAGCTAATTGTTGAAATTAAGTCCTTAAAGTGCAAACACATTTCAGGACTTAATAATTCACACAAAAAAGCCGATGATTAATTCATCGGCTTTTTTTTCGTCAATATTTTTGTTCAGCTAAACTTTATAACCATAAATTTTTAATCGCAGTGTCGGGACTAAAATGATATTTAATTTGAGCCTGCAATAACTCGGCTGTGGCTATGGCATCAGTTAACGCATCATGAGGGGCATAAGCGGGCAAATGATAACGTTCACGACTATTTGCAAGGCGAATTGATTCTGTGCGTTTTCTTTTAAAGAAATTAAATAATCCCTGCGATTTTTCTCGTTGTACATTAGCCTCAATCTGCATGGTATCGATTACCGGAAACACAATGCCTTCATTAATCAACATGCGTAGTGTGTGATCAAGAAAATCACGCTCAATATGACGATAATGCACTACCACGACCTTACCGGCTAATTCATTTAAAAGCTGCTCTAAAATCAATAGTAAATCAGGCGCATCTTGTAAATCAGAGTGGGTGATACCGTGAATAATAATAGAGTCTTCTTGTAATTTATCTTTAGGGTTGAGATACCATTTTTTTGCTTTACGGCAGAAAATACGCTGCAAGGTAAATGGCACTAAGCCAATACTAATGATGCTGTTTTTCTGTGAATCTAAACCAGTTGTTTCAAAATCCAATGCGACAAACTCAATATCACTTAATGGTGTTTCATTGTGATAAGTTCCCGCATGATAGAAATCATGCAGGCGTCTATCTTTACTGTTTTGCCCTTTTAATTCTAGAAAGGCTTGCCAGTTTAAAATCGCCTGGTTACTGAAATTAGTCATGAGTTAACCTTTAAAGTTTGTTCGAACTGTAGCGATATTTTAAAAAGTTTTGCGCATTGCTTAACACTAAAAAGGCATCTTTAAGATTTCGTCTTTCAAAATCTGACATACTTTCAGGTTCAATATTATTATCAGGCTCAATCCCAGACTCTATATCCGTTGATTGATGACGTAAACGTACCAGAGAGATAAGCTCCATAGCATGTTGTAAATCTTCGCCCTTTGATGTTGGCAGAATGCCTGCGTCGATAATATCTTCTAAACGTTCAAATGAGTTTTGCGATTGCGAGCCGATTGCTAAGGCGTGTACTCGGATCAAATCCGCTAATGGAGCGGTACCACGACGTTTTAAATTAATAGAGTTGTTATGACGACCATCTTTTTCCATCACAAAATCTTTAAAGAATCCAAGTGGTGGTTTTCGGTTGAGGGCATTGTGAGCTAAACAGGCTAGAAAACGGTTGTTTTTCTTGGCCTTACTTAAGATAAATGCATTTAGCTGCTCCGCCCATTTTACTCGGCCATACACACCAGTAAGATCGAAGAAAATAGAGCAGTTTAATAAAGCTTGCGGGTTAGGATTTTCTATCCAATCACCGAAACAATCTTCCCATTGAGCACGAGTTTTACGGTATTCAGGGTTGCTTGCCATAATATCACCAGTGCAGTAACTATAACCGCAGGCGGCTAAACCATCGCAAACAAAATCTGCTAGCTTCGCAAAATACTCACCATGTAACGCAGCGTTATAGCTGTTATCAAGGATAATGGCATTATCTTGGTCGGTCACCATCAGCTGTTCATCACGGGCCATCGACCCCAGTGCTAAAAAGCAGTATGGGACGGGCGGTGGGCCGAATTTTTCTTCTGCTAGTTCTAACAAACGTTGTTTAAAGTTACGACCAATTTCAGACATTGCCCGTCCGACCATGTGTGAATTGGCATCTTCATTAACCATGCGTACGAAGCAGTTTTTTAACTGCGCAGAAAGTAGCACTAAATCTTCGCAACTATTTTGTTGGAAGATACTGCTTACAAACAACAAACTATTTTGTGATTCGTAGCGAATGATATCCGCAACTTCAATAAGACCAATCGGTTTTTTATTTTTTAAGATAGGTAGATGATCAATATTATTGCGCAGCATAAGCAACATAGCTTCAAAAATGTATGCGTTATGATCCAGCGATATTAAACTGGTCGACATGACTTGTGAAATAGGATTATCTACATTAACTCCGGCAGCGATGACTTTAGCGCAGAGATCATGTTCGGTAATAATACCCACAAAACTGCTATCTTGTTGATCATCTATATCAGGGTCATTTATTAATACCGCAGAAATGTTTTGCTCGGCCATTATTTTGGCCACCACTTGTATGGAGCTATGGCAAGATAGAACCACAGGCTCTCTGGTAACTAAGGTTTTCACTTTTGAGGTGGTTAGTGCATTAGCATCATCGGTTTTACCCTTTACCGCTTGTTTTAAACGGGTGGTATCCTCAGCTTCAACGAAATCAGCAAAATCATCATAATTCTCGCATAAGTCATTGAATACAGACTCAGGAATACAGTAAACCAGCGTATCTTTTACTGCTTTAGCGGGGAAACGTACTTTATTATTGGTTAATAAGCCCATTTGCCCAAATAACTGACCTTGGTCTAAACGATTATAAAGTTCACCTTTACGGCGATATAACTCTACGACTCCGCTGCGGATCATATACAGCTCTTTAATGTTGTCATTAAAGTTAACAATCATGCTGTCTGTGCGGTAATAAGAAATCTCAACACTTTTGGCAACGTCAATTAAGACTTGTTCTGGAAGCTGATCAAAGGGGGCGTACTGAGCAATAAAGCTCTGAATTTCGAGTACTTCGGCTGTCATGAATAGACCTGCTAGTTTGTGATGACTAAAGAATTGTTAATATCTATTTAGCATTATACGAGTAAACACGACAATATTGACGTTCGACATTGTGGTCGAATATATCGCTGTCGCAGAGGCCATTAGTTATCTTCATTTATTAACCGGTAATGATAGTGATGTAACCAAGGCAAACGATAATCTATTTAGGTTATTCGCTATAGTAGCACTGCTGTTCTGCTATTGTCCGTAAAGCATTTCTGTGTGGTCAGATATTGAGTTAATTTGCTTAAACAAATGACAATGTGGATTATTGACATTAAAGGTGACATTCACTCTTCGAGTTCATTAGAGTTG
>TARA_R110002124_G_scaffold114535_42_pt1 | contig 10730 bp, 12 predicted proteins | sample TARA_R110002124 | Tara Oceans TARA_R110002124 (sample SAMEA4397445) | marine metagenome | biome: Polar Biome; feature: [SRF] surface water layer (ENVO:00010504); material: water (ENVO:00002006), including particulate matter (ENVO:01000060) such as... | depth 5 m | reverse complement strand
GGGTCCATCGGGACAAGCCGCAGCTGATCATCCCCTATACGCTGAGCGCCAACGACATGCGCTTCGTCACCGCCCCGGGCTTTGACAATGGCGAGGAATATTTCCAGTTCCTCAAGGACAGCTTTGACTGTCTTTATGCCGAGGGCGAGGCCGGCAGCCCCAAGATGATGAGCCTGGGCCTGCACTGCCGCCTTGTCGGCCAGCCCGGGCGTTTCCAGGGCCTGAAAAAGTTCGTCGACTACATCAAGGGCTTCGACAAGGTCTGGGTCCCCACGCGCCTGGCCATTGCCGAACACTGGGCCCGCGAACACCCCTATGTGGCGCCCGCGGTGATCTCGTCCCAGCTCGATAAGGCCGATTTCGTCGCGCGCTATGGCTCGATCTTCGAGCACTCGCCCTGGATTGCCGAGCGCGCCTGGGAGGGTGAACTGGCCCCGGCCAATGACACCGCGATTGGCCTGCATTTCGCGCTGCGCTGCCAGTTCCGCATGGCTTCCCCCGAGGAACGCCTGGCGGTGCTGCGGGCCCACCCCGACCTGGCCGGCAAGCTGGCGGCCGCCCAGCGCCTGACCGCCGAATCGAGTGCCGAGCAGGCGTCCGTGGGGCTCGATGCGCTGACCGATGGCGAGCGCCAGCGCTTCACCATGCTCAATACCGCCTATGTCGACAAGTTCGGCTTCCCCTTCATCATCGCCGTGCGCGACAATACCAAGGCCTCCATTGTCGCCGCCTTCGAGGCCCGGCTGCAGAATACACCCGAAGCCGAATTCGCCACCGCCTGCGCCCAGGTCGAACGCATCGCCCTGCTGCGGCTCAAGGCCCTGTTGCCCTAAAGCTGTTGCCCTAAAGAAGGGAGCCCGGTCTGGATGACCGGGCGCCCTTCCGGCAAGCTGATGCCTGCGCTTCTAGGCGAGCTCGGTTACAAAATCGGTCGTTGCCCGGCGCACCTTCTTGAGGCCCTGCAACCAGTCGCCTTCAGCGGCGCGATAGCCGAGCACCAGCATGCAGACCGAGCGCAGCCCCTTGGCGCGCAGGCCGAGAATTTCGTCGAACCTGGCCGGCTCAAACCCTTCCATCGGCGTGGCATCGACCTCCTCGAAAGCGGCCTGGGCCACCGACATGCCAAAGCCGATATAGGCCTGACGCGCAGCGTGTTCGAAATTGGCCTCGGCCTCGCGCGGCAGATACATGCCCTTGAGGCGCGTATAATAGGCATCCAGCGACTCGCTGCTGCCGCCGCGCTCGGCCACGGTCAGCGCCAGCACATTGTCGAGCCGCGCTTCGGTGTAATTGTCCCAGGCGGCGAAGACCAGCACATGCGAACCATCGGTCAGCTGGGCCTGATCAAAGGCGGCAGCGCGCAGTTGCGCCCGGAGCTCGGGATTGCTGACGGCGATCACCTGAAAGGGCTGCAGGCCACTTGACGTTGGCGCCAGGCGCGCGGCTTCGAGGATGCGCTCGACCTTCTCGGCCGGCACGGGCTTGGCGGGGTCCATTTTCTTGGTGGCATAACGCCAGTTCAGCTTTTCGAGCAGCATGTTCATTGGTCATTCTCAAGGTCAGCGGCCTGCGTGGCGGGCCCGGGAGGTGAGCCGGCCACAGGCCGCCGCACCTATCTGGCCATGCAAAACCCTGCTGCAAGAAGGCACAAAAACCATACCGCCTTGAATTCCAATGATTAACGCCCGGCCGTATCGGACCGCCCGGGCTTACTTGTAGAAGCCCTCACGCAGATTGATGCCGTGCTCGATATGGACCTTGAGCGCGCACAACATGCCCGTCCAGCCCTCGCAATTGCCGAACGCCGCCTTCTGCCCGGCCGCAGTCGCCCGCCAGCCGCTTTCGGCAATGCTGACCAGGGTGCGGCCGTCCTCAAGACTTTCGAACGTCATGGTCACCGTGGTGTCGTATTGGCCGCCGCTATCGGCGTCACCATCGGCTGCTGCCCAGTGCAGCACGATCTTGCTGTCGGGCACGACCTCGACCACCCGCACCGGAAATGCCCCGGGGAAGTCGGCAAAGTCCCAGGTGACCGTGGCCCCTGTCTCCAGCCGACCCTTGGCACCACCGGTGGTGAAATAGCCGCTCAACTGGGCGGGATCGACCACCGCCTCGAACACCTCATGGACGGGCCTGTTGATCCTGCCGGCAACCCGGAACGCCGGAATCATCTGCTCATTGCTGCTGGTAACCGCACGCATTTCTGCACTCCCAAAAGCTTGACCCCGGCCAATATATGTTATAAAAATATAACATGTCAAATGACGACGAAGACGACCTGATTTTCAAGGCTTTGGGCCATCGCGTGCGGCGCCGATTGCTTGACCTGCTCAAGACCGAACCGCGCACTACGGGCAGCCTGTGCGATCTGCTGCCCGAGCTGGATCGCTGCACCGTCATGCAGCATCTGGGCGTGCTCGAGGCCGCCGGCCTGGTCGTCGCCGAACGACGCGGCCGCGAGCGCTGGAACCATCTCGACGCCCTGCCCGTCCACGCCATTCACGAACGCTGGATCGGCCCTTACGCCAGCTACGCCGCCGCAATGCTCAGCAAGCTCAAGCATCAGGTCGAGGCCTGACCGCTTGCGCGCGGACGGGCTGCGCGCTACCTCCATGCCATGGAGGGCTAAACCATGTTCACACTCATCATCGGCAACAAGAACTACTCGTCCTGGTCGCTGCGTCCGTGGCTGGCGCTCAAGGCCCTCGACATCTCCTTTATCGAGCAGCTGCAGCCTTTCGTGGCCAATGGCAGCCATGATGCGTTTCGCGCCTTTTCGCCCACCGGCCGCGTCCCGCTCCTGGTCGATGGCGAGACCAGGGTCTGGGACTCTCTGGCGATCGTGGAATATGTGGCCGAAGCCCATCCCGAGCTTTGGCCCGCCGACAAGGTGGCCCGCGCCTTCGCCCGCTCCATCTGCGCCGAGATGCATTCCGGCTTTGCCGCCCTGCGCAATACCTGCACCATGAATTGCGGGCTGCGCATCACGCTGGACACCGTCAACCCGGGCCTGCAGGCCGATCTGGACCGGATCGACGAGATCTGGTGCGAGGGCCTGTCCCGCTTTGGCGGCCCGTTCCTGGCCGGGTCGGCCTTCACCGCCGCCGACGCTTTCTTTGCGCCGGTCGCGCTGCGCCTGCAGACCTATGGCCTGACATTGAGCCCGCCGGCCGATGCCTATGCGAAGCGAATGCTGGCGCTGCCCGCCGTCATGGCGTGGTATGAGGCCGCCCTTGCCGAGACCTGGCGCGAGCCCGATCACGAGACCGATGCCTTCTCGGTCGGCATCATCACCAGCGATCTGCGCCGCACGGCCTAGCCACACGGCGTCAGACCTGCCAATTTCGTCTCCAGCCCCAACTGGTCCGGACCCTTATGCAAGACCCCACCTACGCCTCGCCCAGCGCCGGCCTGCCGCCGCAAACCGCGCTCCACACCGGCCGCGCCGTCTTCACGGAGGCCTATGCGCTTATTCCCCATGGCGTGATGCGCGACATCGTCACCAGCTATCTGCCGCACTGGGCGGAGACGCGCGCCTGGGTCATCGCCCGCCCGCTCTCGGGTTTTGCCGAGACCTTTTCGCAATACATCATGGAAGTCTTCCCCGGCGGCGGCAGCGGCCAGCCCGAGCCCAATGCAGCGGCCGAGGGCGTGCTCTTCGTGGTTGCCGGCCAGGCCACGCTCACGCTCGATGGCAAGGCGCATCTGCTCAAGCCGGGCGGCTACGCCTTTCTGCCGCCGGGCTGCGCCTGGACCCTGTTCAACAAGGGCACCGAGCCCGTCCGCTTCCACTGGGTGCGCAAGCGCTACGAGCCGGTCGAGGGCATTGCCGTGCCCACCGCCTTTGTCGCCAATGAGAACGACGAGCCCATCATCTGGATGCCGGGCACCAATAATCGCTGGGGCACCACCCGCTTCGTCGACCCCACTGATCTGCGCCACGACATGCACGTCAATATCGTCACGCTCGAGCCCGGTGCCGTGATCCCGTTCGAAGAAACCCACGTCATGGAGCATGGGCTCTATGTGCTCGAGGGCAAGGCCGTCTACCGGCTCAACCGCGACTGGGTGGAGGTCCAAGCCGGCGACTTCATGTGGCTGCGCGCATTCTGTCCCCAGGCCTGTTATGCCGGGCCCGGCCGCTTCCGCTATCTGCTCTACAAGGACGTCAACCGTCACATGGCGCTGGGACTGTGAGCCGATGAGCATCATACTGATCGAACCGCTGACCGCTGCCGCCTTCGCCCCCTATGGCCAGGTCATCGATCTGGATGGCGCCGAGCACTTCCCCATCAACAATGGCATGACCGAGCGGTACCACGATCTGGCGCGCGTCGAACTGGGCGGCGCCCACGCGCGGCCGCTGCTCTCGATCTTCCGCGGCAAGCCCTATGACCTGCCGCTGACCCTGCGCATGGTCGAGCGCCACCCCCTGGGCAGCCAGGCCTTCTATCCGCTGGGCGACCGGCCGTTCCTGGTGATCGTCGCCGATGATCTTTCGGGCACGCCCGGCACGCCGCGCGCCTTCCTCACCAGGCCCGGCCAGGGCGTCAACATTGCCATGAATACCTGGCACGGCGTGCTCACCCCGCTTGAGGCCGAGAGCGATTTTCTGGTGGTTGACCGCGGCGGCGACGGCAACAATCTGCAGGAACATCATTTCGACCTGCCGCATACGGTGCGCCACATCCAGCCGGATGAACGGGAACGATGATGAATTCCGCCGACCTCGTTTCCCGCCTGCTCGATGTCATCGAACACGATATCGCCCCGATCACCCGGCAGGGAGTCGCCCATGGCAACAAGCTGTTCGGCGCGGCAATCCTGCGCAAGTCGGATCTGTCGGTTGTGGTCGCCGAAACCAACAATGAAGCGGAGAACCCGCTCTGGCACGGTGAAATGCATGCCATCAAGCGGTTCTTCGAACTGCCCAGTGCGCAGCGGCCGGCCGTCAGCGACTGCCTGTTTCTGGCGACGCACGAACCCTGTTCGCTGTGCCTGTCCGGGATTACCTGGTCAGGCTTTGACAATTTCTACTATCTGTTCAGCTATCAGGACACGCGCGACAGCTTCGCCATTCCGCACGACATTGCCATCCTCAAGGCGGTCTACGCCGTGCCCGAGCCTGAAACCGGCATCGTCTCGCCCGACCGCCCGCTCTACAACCGCACCAATCAATACTGGACCAGCCACAACATCGCCCAGATGATCGCCGGACTGGACCGCGACCATCGCGAAGCCCTGGTCGGCCGGCTGGACGACATCAGCGGGCTCTATGGCGAACTGTCCGCCGTCTACCAGAAAGACAAGGGCACCAGGGGCATTCCGCTGGCCTGAGGCAATCAGGCCGGGGCGCCGAGGCCCGGCATATATTCGCTGCGTGGTGTCTCGGCCGAAGCCGCCGCAAAGGTGAGCAGGCCCAGCGACAGCACAAGCAACACCGTCAGCAGCATTCTTGATCGTCCCGGCAGCCGGTTTGATGTCGCTGTCGCCATTGCAGTATCGCCTCTGTCCGCCGGCCCGGGCTCGGTACGCCCCATCCATGCGCCATGCCGCCGGCATTCGGAAGCGATGAGGCTGCATGCCAGCCATGTGGCAGGGCGGCCGCTTTATCGCGAACCAATTGCGCGCCCATGCGTTAACGTCATGAACCAGTCCAAATGAGGCCCCCATGCCACAGACAGACAACCTGGCCGCCAGGCAATCGCCCTTGCTGGCCATCTTTACCGATTTTGACGGCACCCTTGTTGACCTGGCCGAGACGCCCGAAGGCGTGGACGTGCCCGACACGCTGGCCAGTCAGCTCGAACGGACCGCGCGCGACCACAATGCCGCCTTTGCCGTATTGACCGGCCGCGAGATCGCCGAGATCGACCGCTTCCTGTCCCCGCTGGTCCTGCCCATCGCCGGTGCGCACGGCACGCAGCGCCGGCGTGCCGATGGCATCGTGGAAGCCATCGACCCGGCGTCGCTGGCCGGCGCCGAGGCGATCGCCAGCGCCATCCAGCCCTTCGCCCAGGCGCATCCCGAACTTATCCTGGAAATCAAGCAGGGCGCGGTCGCCATGCATTTTCGCCAGGCGCCGGAGCTCGAGGCAGAGGTTCTCCAGACCATGCGCGAGGCTGTCGCGGCACAGGATCACTTCGTGCTCGTTCCCGGCAAGATGGTGCTGGAGGCGCGGCCCAAAGGCGTCAGCAAGGGCGACGCGCTGCGCGCCTTCATGCTCGAGGAACCCTTTATCGGCCGCACCCCGGTTTTCATCGGCGATGACGTGACCGATGAGGACGGCTTCATCGCCGCGCAGGATCTGGGCGGCATCGGCATCAAGCTGGGCGAGGGCGATACCGCCGCGCGCATGCGCATTGCCGACGTCAACTCCGTCCGCGCACTGCTGCAGGGGCTGGGCGACATCGCCGCGCGCGACAATGAATTCACACCGACACACTGACGACTATGCATGACGCCTTGGGGGCAAGCCGATGAGTAGACTGATCGTTGTTTCAAACCGCACACCGGGCAAAGGCCCGGCAGCGGGTGGCCTGGCGGTCGCCCTGCGCAAAACCCTCGCCGAGCGCGAGGGTTTCTGGTTCGGCTGGTCGGGCAAGCTGGTTGACTCCCCCTCCTCCGAGGCGCGCTTTGAAGACATCGATGGGCTGACGGTGGCGCAGATCGACCTCACCCGCGCCGATCATCACGCCTATTATGCGGGCTTCTCCAACTCGATCCTGTGGCCCAGCTTTCACCTGCGTCTGGACCTGGCCACCATCGAAGGCCATTGGTATGAGGGCTATCGTGGCGTCAACCGGCAGTTTGCGCGCGCCCTGCTGCCCCAGCTCAAGCCCGACGACGTCATCTGGGTGCATGACTATCACCTGATCCCGCTGGCCAGCGAATTGCGCAATCTGGGCGCCCGAAACCGTATCGGCTTTTATCTCCACATCCCCTTCCCCACCACCGATGCGCTCTACGCCATTCCGCACCACAACGAACTGATGCGCGACCTGTCGCGCTATGATCTGGTGGGCATGCAGGCCAATCGCGACGTGGCGGCGTTCACCGAATTTGCCGATCACCAGTCGCCGTCCTCGGTTTCAGGCAATCCGCTGCGGTCGGTCGATTTCAGCCGCAGCGAAACCGGCGCCTTCCCCATTGGCTCCGATCCCGATGCCTTCGCCAAAATGGCGGCGAGCGCGGCCGCCACCAAGATGATCAAGCGCGTCGAACGCGTGCTGCCCGGGCAGCGGCTGATCCTGGGCGTTGATCGGCTCGACTATTCCAAAGGCCTGCCGCAGCGCGTCGAGGCCTATGAAAAGCTGCTGTCCAACGACGCCCATTTCCGTCGCTCCGTGCACATGATGCAGATCGCGCCCCCCTCGCGCGACTCCATCAAGGAATATCAGGAGACCAGCGACACGCTGGACGCTATCTGCGGCCGCGTCATGGGGCGCTTTGCCGAGCCGGACTGGTCGCCGCTGACCTATGTCAAGCGGGCCTATGGCCAGCCCAGCCTGGCCGGGCTGTACCGCCTGGCCCGCGTTGGCCTGGTGACCCCGCTGCGCGATGGCATGAATCTGGTCGCCCATGAATATGTCGGCTCCCAGGATCCCAGCAATCCCGGCGTGCTCGTGCTGTCGCGCTTTGCCGGGGCCGCCGAGATCTTTCCCGACGCCATTCTGGTCAATCCCTTCGACACCGATGAAACGGCCGAAGCCCTGCGCATGGCGCTCGACATGCCGCTGGACGAGCGCATTGCGCGCTGGACCACGCTCATGGAGGCAGCGCGCACCTATAGCGTCGATAACTGGTCACGCAACTTCCTCGACCGCCTCACCCCGGCCAATACCGGCGAAGGCTCGGCCACGCGGGATATCCTGTACGTCGCCTAGCACCGCCGCAGTCGGCCAGCCCTAGCCGGCGTCGACCCAGGGACTGCCCGACGCCGTCAGCAGGGTGACCAGCATCCTGTTCATCGGCGTCGGAATGCCATGCTTCTGGCCGAGACGGACGATGACGCCGTTGCGGGCATCGATTTCCATCTGGTGCCCTGCCATGCGGTCGACCTGGAGCGAACTCCCTCGGGTCCCCTCGGACATGGTGCGGGCGCTCTCGATTGTGGCATCGATGACGCTTTGGGCGATATCTGCTCCCTCGGCGCGCCCCACGGCGGCGCATTCCTCCACCAGGCCACGAATGATCGCCTCCACATCGGCATTCCATACCGGCCCGGTGGCCCGCAGCGTCAATGCCGGGAAGATCGCGGCGCTGTTGCTGCACAGCTTGATCCAGGCCTGCGACAGGAAATCGGCATCGGCCGATGCCTCGATCTCGGTATGGGCGAACAGCGCCACCAGATCCTCGCCATTGCGGCCCGCGGGCACGGCGATGATGCCATGCCGCTGCTGTACGATCCGCCCCGGCGCACGGCGCGCCGCCGGCAGGTTGATCATCACCGGCACCAGGCGCTCGGACGGCACCAGATGCGAGAACAGCCGCACATGTTCGACCCCGTTCTGGATGATGGCCACCCGAGTGCCCTCGCCAACCAGACGCTCCAGCCAGGGCGCGGTCCCCGCCACGTCATAGGTCTTGGTTGCCACCATCACCCAGTCGACCGCGCTGGCCGCTGCAGGATCTGTCAGCACGGCGGGATGAGCGGAGATCGGGCCGGCAGGCGTCTCGACCTCGAGATGGTCAAAGGGGGTGCGGGCACAGACCGAAACCGCCAGGGCAGGATCCTGTGCCAGCCAGGCGGCAATGGTACCGCCGATGGCGCCTGGTCCGATAACCGCAATCGTCGTCATGTTAAGCTCCAAAAAAAGAGGGCGGCCAGAGGCCGCCCTTTGTCAATTTGTCTCGGCCTTAGCCGTTGCTGCGGGCAACCCGGCCCGCATCCTTCTGGGACTTGCCCCAGCGCTGCTTGCCACCGGCTGGCTTGGCCGACATCGGCTTGCCCGTTTCCATGTCGCGGCGAACACCACGCGCGGGCTGGGCGCTGTCGGGGCGCGTGCGGGGCGCATCGGCTGGCCGGCTGCGCTGGCCTTCACCTGCCGGGCGGGTCCGCTGACCATCGACCGGCCGCGTGCGCGGGATCTTGGAAGTGCTTTCCTTGCCGAATTCGGCGAATGGACGGCGCTCGGCCGGCGAGCGGCGATCAGCCTGTGCCGGACGGCCACCCTTGGGGGCACGGCCGGCGCCGGGACGGCCACCTGCTGGCTTCTTGTAGGCCGAACGGGGCGCTTCGATAACGCCGGTATCGTTGGCCAGATGCAGATCGCCCGTATAGGGCAAGGTGCGGCGGATCAGGCGCTCGACGTCGCGCAGCTTGCCGCGCTCGGTGCCGTCACACAGGGTGATGGCATAGCCCGAGGCGCCATTGCGACCGGTCCGGCCGATACGGTGCACATAGTTCTCCGGATCGTCCGGCAGTTCATAGTTCACCACATGGGTGATGCCGGGAACGTCGATACCGCGCGCCGCGATATCGGTGGCCACCAGGATGCGCACATCGCCGCTCGAAAAGCCCTTGAGGGCTGCCTGGCGGGCGTTCTGGCTCTTGTTGCCATGGATCGCAGCGGCCTTGTGGCCATCGATCTCGAGGTTCTTGGCAACCCGATCGGCGCCATGCTTGGTGCGCGAGAAGATGATCACCCGCTCCATGTTCTCTTCTTCGCTGCCCAGCAGTTCGTTGAGCACGCCGCGCTTGGCCTTGGCGCCGGAGAGGATCACGCGCTGGTCGATCTTGACCACGGTGGAACCGGCCACCGAGGCATCGACCCGTACCGGATCCTGCAACAGGCTCTTGGCCAGGTTCGCCACTTCAGGGGCCATGGTCGCCGAGAACATCATGGTGTGGCGCTTGATGCCGATCGCCTTGACCACGGCACGCACGGGGGCAATAAAGCCCATGTCGAGCATCCGGTCGGCTTCATCGAGCACCAGCCAGCGGGTTTCCGCCAGCTTGATCTTGCCGTCATCCATCAGGTCCTTGAGGCGACCGGGCGTAGCCACGACGATGTCGACGCCACGCTCGAGACGCTTGACCTGATGGTAGCGCGAAACGCCGCCCAGCAGCAGCACGGTATCGAGCTTCATCTTGGAGCCGGCGAACTTGCGAATGGCTTCGTCGATCTGGACGGCCAGTTCACGTGTCGGCGCCAGGATCAGCGCGCGGGTGGTCATCGGCCGGGGACGACCGGTCAGGGTCAGCAGACCGGCCAGGATCGGCAGGCCGAAAGCGGCCGTCTTGCCCGAACCGGTCTGGGCAATGCCCATCATGTCGCGGCCTTCGAGCAGCTTGGGAATGGCTTCGGTCTGGATTTTGGTGGGCGTGGTGAAACCGGCCGCAGTCAGGCTGTCGGTAAGGGTTTCGGGCAGGCCCAGGGAAATAAAGTCGTTCAAGGAACAGGTCTTTCTGCGCCGATCTGGCGCTGCAACGCGCGCAGTCAACTGCAGCGCGCATGTCGCCAGTCGCACAGGCGATTGGCGGGTCAACAAATGCAATCGGGCGATAGATAAGGGGTATCGCGCGGGTGCTGGCTCGAACCCGGACAAAAGTTTCCGGGCTGACTCCGCCGCTCACCGCAAGGGGATAAGAAGTGAAGTCCGTCACCATTATTCTGGCGCCAGCGGATCCACTCAAGGTCCATGCGCCGGTGACGATAGGGCTGATATGGGGCAAGGGACCTGAAATAGCAAGGCAATTTGTTTTACGCGCACGCATGGGGGGTGTG
>TARA_R110002124_G_scaffold238531_1_pt1 | contig 10735 bp, 5 predicted proteins | sample TARA_R110002124 | Tara Oceans TARA_R110002124 (sample SAMEA4397445) | marine metagenome | biome: Polar Biome; feature: [SRF] surface water layer (ENVO:00010504); material: water (ENVO:00002006), including particulate matter (ENVO:01000060) such as... | depth 5 m | reverse complement strand
CCGGGTCAGCACCGCGACCACGTCCCAGGCCGAGCACTGCAGTTCGTCAGACCGCCGAACCGGCTTAGCACAAAGACATCGCGAAGGGGCACAGGCAAGCTGAGGACAAGCTGCTTCGCCAGCAACTCAGCAGTCTGGGCGGGCGACTCATGCCACCTCCCACTAGAACAGTTGAGCTCAGCAGCATGCCGTGAACGATGGGCACGACGGGCCGTCCGATCCGCGGCCAGATTGGAGGCTATTCGCATCAGCAAAGCTTGAGGATGCCTGATCTCACGGGTGGACTGATACGGCACGAGCCGAACCCAAGTTTCTTGCAGAAGGTCTTCAGCGTCTTGCGCCCCGTAACGCCTCACCAGGCGAGCCCTGAACCAGTTGGAATAGCGGTTGTAGATGTCAGAAAAGGATGCTTGGCTTTCCTTATTCATTCGATCAAAGCCCTCCGCCACGGCTGCATCCCCAACAAGCAGACAAATCACCCAAGACGTCGAAAATGACACGTTTAGGGGACAGCGCCTATCTCGCACTTCCGCCCATGTGCGGGAATGGACGTCGTCTCCCAGCTTGGAAGAAACGTGAGGACCATCCGACTCGAGGCTGGCCTTTCTCAGGAGGAACTGGCGTTCCGGGCAGGGCTCAAGCGTAGCTATTTGAGCGATCTGGAACGCGGTACACGGAACCCATCGGTGCGTGCACTTGGCCGCATCGCAGACGCACTCGGCCTAGCCCCGAGTGAGCTGCTCAAAGACCCCGGAGGCCCTAGGTAGTCAGGATTGAAGACGGATGAAATGACACGACTGGTGGGCGGCCTTCTGGGGCGAGCTCGGGCCATCTGTCGCGATGGACGTTGTAGCCCTCTTCGGGAAGAACGTGCGAACGCTTCGGGATCGAGAAGGGTTGTCGCAAGAAGAGTTGGCTTTCAGGGCCGGCATGAAGCGCAGCTATCTAAGCGACCTTGAGCGTGGCACCAGAAACCCCTCTGTGCGCGCGCTAGGACGATTGGCGGAAGCGTTGAGAGTTGCCCCATCTCTTCTTCTTGAAGACCCCAAGTCCTCAGAGACAAATTCGAATGTCGTCGTGAGGCCCCGCTAAAATATCCGCAACTGTGATGTCTGCTCGGCGCCAGGAGCGGACCTTACCGCAGCGACCGAAGGACGACATTCGGGCAGAGGAGCCACCGACGCAAAGGTTCGTTTCGCAGGCGGTGTTCTTGAGCAGTTCCCGACCCCTATCGTGACTCGGCCGACCGAAGGGGGATTGGACGGTCGCTGCCGCTTTCGGTTACATGCCGTCTGCACTTGATGCGGGCCAAAAATCCGCCGGGAACAGGCGGGACGGCGATGGCCCTTGATGAGAAACAGCACCGGATGACGGCGGCCCTGTTGGTCGGGGCACGGCGCGAGGCGCGAGCCCTGGCCGACTTTCCCGGTCCCCGACCGGCGTCGCTGACCGAGGCCTATGCCATTCAGGATGCAGCGATCGCCGCTTGGCCGGATCAGGTCGCCGGGTGGAAACTGGCCCGCATCGGGGTTCCGCATGACACGACCCATGGGGTCGGACGCCTGGCGGGTCCGATCTTCGCCGGGCTGATCCAGTCGGCAGGCCCGATACCGGTAACGGTGGAGGTGATCAGCGGGGGCTACGCCGCGATCGAAGCTGAATATGTGCTCGAAATCGGCGAAATCCCGCCGGGGCGTGAGGACTGGACCCCGGAGGGGGTCGCTGCCCTGGTGAGCCGCGCCTTCACCGGGGTGGAGGTCGCCGGCAGTCCGTTCGCGGAAATCAATCATCACGGGCCGGCCGTCACGGCAGCGGACTTCGGCAACAATGCTGGCCTGATCCTCGGCCGGGAGATCGCCGACTGGTCAAGCCGATTGCTCGGCCTGCGCTGCACGGTGAGTATCGATGGCCTGGTCTGCGGCGAAGGCGGGGCAGCGACGATTCCCGGGGGACCGCTCGAGTCCCTCGCCTTTCTGCTCAATCATCTGCATCGCCGCGGGCGGACCCTGGAAAAAGGCGATCTCGTCTCAACCGGAGCCGCGGCGGGCGTGCATCCGATCGCCCCGGGTCAGACAGCCCGGGCAGATTTCGGTGTCGACGGCGTCATTGACTGCCTGGCAATCGCGTCCGAACCGGCGCCAACCGGGACGTCCGCGGAAAGAGGCGGCTAGATTCGGGTCGTGGCCAGAAACCGTTCGCGATCCATTTCGGTGCGACGGCGGACTTCGCTCAGGGCCTCGGTCTCCGCCGCCTCAAGCATGGTTTCGAACAGCCGGTGGAAATGGTCCCGCATGGCAATTCGCGCCGCGGCGGGGTCTCGATTGCGCAGGGCGGCGAGGATGGCGGAATGCTCATCGGCTCGCGCCCCGGCGTCATGCTTGCATACGCCGGCATAGACCCGTTTCACCCGCGGCAGTTCCGTCCGCATCCGCCAGATCATCTGCACGAAGTACTCGATGACCGGATTGCCCGCAATCCGGGCGATGGTCAGGTGGAACTGCCGGTCCGCATCCTCCGCATGGCTGTCCGAGCCATTGTCCGCCCGGGACATCGACAGGATCAGCTCCTCGAGCTCATCGATCTGGTCGTCCGTAATGTTCGCAGAAGCCAGCGCCGCTGCTTCCGCTTCGATCACGGCGCGGGCTGCCGTGAGTTCGAACGCCGTGACGTTCGGCAAGGCGTCAGGCCCACCCTCAGGCCGCCGGGTCACATAAACACCCGACCCGGTGCGGATGGAGATCCGTCCCTGGGCCTCCAGGGCGATCTCGGCCTCCCGGATCGTCACCCGACTCACATTGAAGCGTTCCGCGAGTTCACGCTCCCCGGGCAGCCGCGCACCCACAGGGAAGTCCCCTGAATCAATCAGGGTCCGGATCTCGCGGGCGATGGTTTGATAGAGTCGTTTCTCGGACATGCTCTTAGCCAGATATCACTTTGCGAGCCTCGGCGCGCGCCTGACGGCGTGGCCGGTTGGATACCGCAGGTTCCAACCGGCAGACGGGACATTCCAGTGGCGAGAACGCCCCGCCTTGAACATCAGTAGCGATACCGGGCACCCAGATAATACCTCGCTCCGTAGGTGTTGTACTCACGAAGGCTGCCGGAGACCGGCATGTCGTGGATACGCGGCTCGTCGGTCAGGTTCGAGCCTTCAAAGCTGAACGAGAGGTGGCTATTGACCCGGTAGGTGGCTCGAAAATCCACCGTATCCGTGTCGCGGATGTAGCGGTTCTGCGACGGGCCGCCGACGAACTTTTGATAGTAGTCCGTCCGGGCCTTGTAGATTGCCTGAACTTCTACCGGCCCGAGTTCATAATAGACCGACCCCGAGAAGACGTGATTGGAAAGGCCGAAGATACCGGCCGGCTCGATGATGCCGGGTGTGACCGCACCGGTCACCGGATCCACCTGATCGCCCAGACGCAGGTCGTGGGTCTCGTAGTTGGAGTCCGCGTAGTTGTAGCTTGCCTTGACGCCCAGGCCATCGAACGGCGCGGGCAGGTTGGAGAATCGGTGGGCCACCGTCAGTTCGACACCGAACAGGTCGCTGGTATCGTCCGTTGCCGTATCGACCTGGACCGGAACCACGACGGACGTGCCGCCGATCACATAGTCTTCATTGGAAATGGTGGGCGCGAAGCCACCGTTGAACTGCTTGTAGTAGATGGCGGCGCTGAACATGGAATCCGGGTTCGGATAATACTCCAGCGAAAGGTCCGCATTCCACGACAGCAGAGGCTCGGCCGCCGGATTCCCGTTGGCGGTGATGTTTCTGATCGCATCCTCGACCGTGGGGAATGACAGGCCGCTTTCCAGAGTGATGGTGCGGCCGGCTCCGAGAGCACTGGGATCAGGGCGCGACATGGCCCGGAAGGCACCGACCCGCAGCAGCAGATCGTCCTTGAGCTCGAACGTGCCGTTGAAGCTGGGCAGCCAGGCTTCGGAACTGCCCTCGAACGTCTGGGTCTCGAATGCGCCGGTCGACACCAGGGTGACGCTGCCATCGATATTGTTGACGACGTTCAGCCCACTGCGCAGGCCGCGAGAAGTGACGTCGGTGTTCACATAGCGAACCCCGAAATTGCCCGAGAATGGCAGGTTGAACAGCATGGTCTCGAAGTCGGCCATCACATAGGCGGCGATGGTGCGTTCCTCGACATCACGATTGCCGATGGCGCGGATGTCGGCGTTGCGGCCGGTGTCCTCAACCCCGGTCAGGGTGCGGAACAGACACAGGGCATCGAACTGGGCCCAGCTGGTGATGGTGTTGCCCGAGGCGTTGGACAGGAAATCGCTCTGGGCGAAATCACGGCGGCAGGCCAGGTTGGCCGCGCCGGTCTGGGCCGTCGTGAAGCTCATCTCCACCCGATCATCGAAGTCGGTGTAGGTCATGTCCGACAGGCGGGAACCGAACTTGACGGCGGTGATGACGCCGCTGTCACGCCTATATTCGGCGTCGATGCGCGCGGAACGGACCTCATGCTCGCGCACCGCTTCATCACGACGCACGCGGGCATTGGTGCTGAAATTGTCGTGGTCGTTGAGATCGAACAGCGGGTCGACCGTGATCGCGGGGATGTCGCTGTTACGGTAGTCGAACGTGTAGCCGACGCGGTTGGTATTGATCACGCCGGGGACCACGACGTTGTTCACATCGCGATTGAAGGAACGCAGACGCGTCTGACGATCCATCTCGCTGCGATAGGTGCTGGAATAGGCCAGGTCGCCGGTAATGGTTAGGTTGTCGCGAACATCCCATTTCACGCCCAGGCCACCCCCCTCATACTGCTCGTCGCGAATGCGGAAGGTCGGCGTGGATTCGATCGAACTGTTGCCGGTGTAGTAGAGAAGTACGCCGTCGTCGCTGACCTCGCGGTTGTTCACACCACGCCGGGTTTCGGAGAAGTTCAGATCCTGCCGGTCCTCCGTGTAGGTCCGGCGCGAGCTCTGATAATCGAGCGAAAACTCCAGGGTGTCGGTCGGACGCCACTGCAGGGCACCAAAGACAGCGTCGCGTTGGTCATGCTCGACGAACTGGCGATAGGTGCGACTGCCCGGGATCAGATAATAGGGCGTGCCCGAAGCCACCTGGGCGGCGGAAACCTCGCTGCAGTTCGACGTCGCCGATACCGTCTGCGTGCCGTTGCACGCCACCCATGTCGAACTGCTGGAGAACAGTTCCTCGGGATTGGTGGTCTCCAGCGACTGGACCCCGAGGGAGAGGCCCAGCATCCCGGCCCCACCCAGGTCAAACTGATCCACATAGCTGGCCGTACCGCGCCAGCCCGGGCCGGCAGGATCCGTCAGCTTGTCATCATAGTCGGCCCACAGCGCGCGGGCCTCGAGCTGGATGCGACGACGGCCGAAATCCAGCGGCTGAATCGTACGCATGTCGATGATGCCGGCGACCCCGCCCTCGACGAAGTCGGCACGCTGAGTCTTGTAGATGGCAATGGAGCTGATCAGTTCTGATGGGAACTGGTTGAAATTCACGGACCGGTCGCCGCTTCCGTTCGAAGCCTCGCGACCGTTGAAGGTGGCGAACCCGAGGAAGGGGCCGAGGCCCCGGATGGAAATCTCGGACGCACCGCCCTTCTCGCGATGGGTGGAGGCCCCTGTGATCGTCTCGATCGCTTCGCCAATCGACGAAGCTGGCAGGTCACCGATGTCATCGGCGGACAGGACGTCGGCGACGACGTCGGCATTGCGCTTCTGGCTGATCGACGATTGGACCGAAGCACGGAAGCCGGTGACGACTACCTCGTCGAGCTGGGCGTCAGGCGCTGGAGGTGCCGCCTCCTGGGCCTGCGCGAAGCCTGGCGCCAAGGCGCAGGCCATGCCGCACAGAAGGGCCGCTCTCAACGTGGGCCGCTTTGACAGGATCGACAGACTCCGACCGTTCAATCGCCGCATAATTACCTCCCCAGGACATGCCCATTTTGACGGGCTTGCCGGAGGTTAGGCAGAGGCCAACCGCTAAGTCAACCAATAGGTCTGAACTGGAGCGTTAATTGGTATAGAAATTGTCGAAGACAGCCCGACACACCTGAGGCCTATATCCAGTAAAATACTCGTGCGCCGGCCATGCCTTCGGACTACCCCTAGCCTCCATGCGCGCTTGACAGCCAGCGTTCAGGCGCTGGCGCCGAATTGGTTGTCCCCTTTAACCGATTTGTCTACCATATTGGTTGACACAGAAACTCGCTCGGCTACGGTCACCTCCGACGGAAAGGGACCAGCAGAGTCCTGAACCCGCCCCAGGGAAGGAGATTTCGTGATGGTCGCACGGCTGGTAGTCGCGCTTTTTTGCCTCGTGTTCGCCGTGGCGACGGCGAATCCCTCCGCGGCGCGCAGCGCTCCGGACGGCCGCCTCGTCCGCACCCCGGCCGAATTCTCAAGCGCCATGCGCGCGGCCCGGCCCGGCGACACCGTTGTGCTGGCCGACGGCGAATGGAGGGACTTCCAGATGCTGGTCGTCGGCCAAGGCCAGGAAGGTCGGCCCATCACCGTCACCGCACAGACTCCCGGAGGCGTGACCCTGGTCGGCCAGTCGAACCTGCGCATGGCAGGGCGCTACCTGGTCGTCGCCAATCTGGTGTTTCGGGACGGCTATTCCCCGACCGGCGAGGTGATCTCATTCCGACGCAACCGCGAGGACCGGGCTACCGACAGCCGGGTGACCGGCATGGTCATCGACGGCTTCAGCAAGCCGGACCGTCGCGACGCCGACAACTGGGTCGCCCTGTACGGTCAGAACAACCGTTTCGATCACAACCATATCGTCGGCAAAACCAACGCCGGAACAACCCTGGTGGTGGTCCGGGACGAACAACAGGGCCTGGCCAACCACCACCGTATTGATCACAACTATTTCGGCCCGCGCCCCAGCCTCGGCTCGAACGGTGGCGAGACCATGCGCGTCGGCACCAGCCACGACGCCGAGTCCGACAGTTTTACCACGGTCGAGTTCAACTGGTTCGAACACTGCGACGGCGAGATCGAGATCATCTCGAACAAGTCGGGCGCCAACATCTATCGCGGCAACGTCTTCTTTGAATCGCGCGGAGCCCTCACCCTGCGCCATGGCGACGGCAATCTGGTCGAGGACAATGTCTTCATCGGCAACGGCGTGGACCATACCGGCGGCATCCGCGTCATCAACCGCAACCAGACGATCCGCAACAACTACATGCAAGGCCTCGCCGGTACCGGTTTCGCCAGCGCCCTGACCGTCATGTACGGCGTGCCCAACTCACCGGCCAACCGCTATGTCCGGGTCGAGAACGCGGTGATTGAAAACAACACCATCATCAACGCCACCAGCATCTTTCTCGGGGCTGGTATGGACGCTGAACGTTCGGCCGCTCCCGTATCCAGCCGCATGGCCAACAATCTGATCGTGAACGCCGACGGACGCGATCCCTTCCGGATCCAGGGCGACATGTCAGGGTTGGCGATGGCCGGCAATGTGCAGTCGCCGGCTGGAACCGGCGACGCGCCGGCGGGAGTCCACCGCGCCGCGGTGGCGCTGCACCGCGGTTCGGGTGGTCTGCAGGCCCCGGACGGCATGAGCGACGTCGGCGCGCGCTCCGATCTGCGCGTCACCCGCCGTCAGGACACTGGCGTCGCCTGGTATGTGAAGGGGGCCGACAGCGTCGCCTTCGACTCGGGCCGCATGATCCCGGTCGCCCCCGGCGACGACACCCTGACCGCCGCCCTGGCCTCGGCCCAACCCGGCGACCAGCTGGTGCTCGCGCCGGGCCTGTATGTGGTGAACCAGGTCTTGACCGTATCGCAGGTCATCTCGGTGCGCGGCCCCGACGGCGGCGAGGCGATCCTGAAATTCAGCCGTCCGACCCTGTTCGAGATCGCGCGCGGCGGCTCACTGAAGCTCAGCGGCCTGACCATGAGCGGCGAGGCCGCCCCCGACTATGTCGGCAACGCCGTGATCCGCACCGCCGCCGGCGCCGCCAACTATCGTCTCGCGATCGAGGACAGCCGCTTCACCGAAATGGGTGTGAACCGGGCCTTCGACGCCATCTCCCTGACCAAGGGGACCACCGCCGATCAGATCACCCTGCGTCGGATCCGTGCCGATCATATCAGCGGCTCCGTGCTCGCGGCCCACACGGAAACCGACGACCTCGGCTTCTACAATGTCGAGGGGGTCGAGATCCTCGACTCCGTCTTCACCGACATCGCCGGCCCCGCCGTCGACCTCTACCGCGGCGGCACGGACGAGAGCACCTTCGGACCGCGCATCGTGGTGTCGGGCTCATCCTTCGAACGCGTCGGCGCCCGCCACGCCCCTCCGGTCGCCTTGGCCTTGCATGGCGTCCAGAACGCCCGGCTCTCGGACAACCGGTTTGTCGATGGCGGCGGCGTGCGCTTCTTCCGCACGGTCGGCGCGCCCAGCTTCCGCGAGACCGGCACGACGCTGGACCGCGCGCCCGCGACCTGGACCAATCTTGAGTCGGGATCGGGCCGATGAACCGTCTGGTCCTGACCCTGCTCGCCGGTGCCGCCCTGCTCCCGCTGGCCACCCCGGACCTGGCTCACGCCCAGGCCGTCGCGCCCGTTTCGGCGACCCGGTCCGACGCGACCGGTCCGGTCCTTGTCTCTCCCGCCGACTGGCGGCGCATGGCCGAGGCCGGAGATCGTTACCCGATGTTCGCGCGGGAACGGACCCGGTTCGAGGCCTCGGTGGCGGCGGCCATGGCGGCCGGGATCAATGTCCCGGTCCCCGTCGATCCGGGCGGCGGCTTCACCCACGAGCAACACAAGCGCAACCAGCGCGCCATCTATGAGGCCGGGACCCTGTACCGGCTGACCGGCGACCTCCGCTACGCCCATTTCGTACGCGACCTGCTGCTGGCCTATGCCGAACTCTATCCGACACTCGGCGACCACCCGGTGACCCGCAGCAGCCGGCGCGGGCGGCTGTTCTGGCAATCCCTCAACGACTCGGTATGGCTGGTCTATTCAGTGCAGGGCTATGATGCCGTGCGCGACAGCCTGACCCCTGCCGAGCGCGAAACCATCGACGCCGGCGTGTTCCGGCCGATGGCGCGGTTCCTGTCGGACGGCAGTCCGCGCGTCTTCAACCTGATCCACAATCACGCCACCTGGGCCGTCGCCGGGGTCGGCATGACCGGCTATGTGCTGCGCGATCAGGATCTGGTCGACAAGGCCCTGCTGGGTCTGGCCAAGGATGGACAGAGCGGCTTCCTGCGCCAGATCGATCGCCTGTTCTCGCCAGACGGCTACTACGAAGAAGGGCCGTACTATCAACGCTACGCCCTCGCTCCGTTCGTCATCTTCGCCCGTGCCATTGACCAGAACGAGCCGCAGCGGCAGATCTTCCAGCGCCGTGACGGCGTGCTGCTGAAGGCCGTCACCACCACGATCCAGAGCAGTTACGGCGGCTATTTCCTGCCGATCAACGACGCCATCAAGGACAAGGGCATCGACACCGAGGAACTGGTGTCCGGTGTCGCCGTCGCCTACGGCCGCACCGGCGATCCAGCCCTGCTGTCCATCGCCCGACGCCAGGGCCGCACGCTGTTGTCGCCCGACGGACTGGCCGTGGCCGAAGGTCTGGCGGCCGACCGGGGCCAGGCCTTTGCCTTCCGCTCAACGCGGCTGCGCGACGGCCCGGACGGCGACCACGGGGCCCTGGATATCCTGCGCGAAGGCGACGATCGGACCGGCCAGACCCTGGTGATGAAGAATACGGCCCAGGGCATGGGTCACGGCCACTACGACCGTCTCAACTGGCTGTTCTACGACAATGGCCATGAGGTCGTGACTGACTATGGCGCAGCCCGGTTCCTGAACATCGAGGCCAAGGCCGGGGGCGTTTATCTGCCGGAGAACGACACCTGGGCCAATCAGACAATCGCTCACAACACCCTCGTCATGGATGGCCGTAGCCAGTTCGACGCCAACCTCGACATCGCCGAAGCGCACTGGCCTGCCGCCGGGCTGTTCGTCACCGATGAGGGACTGCAGATCGCCTCGTCACGGATGGTGGGAGCCTGGGATGGGGTGGTGTTCGACCGGTCGCTGATGCTGGTTCGCCATCCCGACCTGCCGCTGCCGGTCGCCATCGACCTGCTGCGTGCCCGCGCCGATCGTCCGGTCCGCTACGACCTGCCGCTGCATTTTAACGGCCACATCATGACCGTCGGGTTCGAGGTCCGGCGCAATCTCGAGGCACGTCCGGTGTTGGGCGACGCGGCTGGCTATCAGCACCTGTGGGTCGACGGGACTTCGCCTGTGGCGGAGACCGAGCGCGCCCTGACCTGGCTGCTGGATGGGCGCTTCTACACCTACCGGTTCGGAGCCAACGCCCTGAGCCAGGCCCTGCTGGTCGAGAGCGGTGCCAATGATCCCGACTTCAACCTGCGCCGCGAACCGGCCCTGATACAGAGAACCGAGGGGCAGGCCAATGTCAGCTTCTTCAGCGTGCTGGAGCCGCACGGCCGCTATGACGGCACGGTCGAGACCGTAACCGGATCCCACAGCCGGATCGCCTCGATCGAACAGGGCGCGAGCAACGACGCCGAGGTCGTGGTCCTGACCCTGACCACCGGCGCGGTGCTGGCCATCGGCCTGGCCAACGACAGCCATTCCACCGCTGCCCACCGCGTCACCATCAACGGACAAACTTACCAATGGTCGGGGGCCTATGCGCGCTTCGATCGATAGAGGCCGGCGCGCGGGCAACCGCGAC
>TARA_R110002124_G_scaffold78284_11_pt1 | contig 10751 bp, 9 predicted proteins | sample TARA_R110002124 | Tara Oceans TARA_R110002124 (sample SAMEA4397445) | marine metagenome | biome: Polar Biome; feature: [SRF] surface water layer (ENVO:00010504); material: water (ENVO:00002006), including particulate matter (ENVO:01000060) such as... | depth 5 m | reverse complement strand
CCATCGCGCCGCTGCGCGCCGCTGCGCCCAACCCGCTTGATCGCGCCGACCCCGCCGATCTCGCCGCGCAACAGGCCAAAGCCTATCCAAACCTTGCGCCTGTGGCGCTCGACGCTGACCCCGCCAAAGCCTTTGCAGCAGCAGAAGCTGTCGTCAAAGACATGGGCTGGGAACTTGTGGCATCAACACCCGACACAGGTTTGATCGAAGCAACCGCGACAACCAACCTTCTGCATTTCAAAGATGATGTGGCAATCCGCATCACGAAAACCGACGCAGGCGGATCAATTCTCGACGTCCGCTCCGTCTCCCGCGTCGGTATGAGTGACCTCGGCGCCAACGCCGCTCGTATCGAAGCCTTCATCGCCGCTCTGAAAGCAAAACTCGCGAGCTGATTTATACGCCGTCATGTGCCGGCCCACCTTTATCGAAAAGTGGGTTCGGACATGACGGGGATAAATTGGCGGGGGTAAATTTCGTGAGAAAAAATCAACCGGACCTTATCCCCACGCGGGAATTACTTTTGCTGCATAATTTCACAAAAAAAGTACATCCGGCACGTCGCAGCTCGACGCTCACGCAACACACTTACTCTCGACATGAAACACCTCGAAACCCGACAGGAAACACTCGGAATTTCGTGTCACTTTTCCGTGGATAAGGTCACGTCAGCCGCAACGCGCTATCCATGCGCGGCTCACCATCCACAGCAATCCGCCCGTCCTCAATCATGCCCAGAACATGCGCGAAGACCGACCGCGCCGCCGCCGGATAGAGTCGCTTGTCGACCGCCGCATAGATCACCGGCACCATATCTTTAATCAGCACACGGCCTTCTTTGATCTGCGCGACAATCGAAGCTTCACGCTCCTCGCGATGTGCAATGAAGGCTTTGACAAAGGTCTTGGTGTCCTTAATCGCGGGGCCATGTGTCGGCCAGTAGATTTCATCGTCGCGGTCAAGCAGCAGGCGCAGTGAATTCATATAGGCGTGCATGTTGCCATCGGGCGGGCTGACGATGCTGGTGGACCAGCCCATCACATGGTCGCCGGTGAAGAGCGCTTTCTCTTCCTTCAGCGCAAAGCAAATATGGTTCGACGTATGGCCGGGTGTGTGAACGCATTCAATCGTCCAGCCGTCACCTTCGATAATGTCACCGTGGCGCACCTCAACATCCGGCACAAAATCCATATCGCCGTCTTCTTCGCCGTGGCCGCCGCCATGCGGGCCATAGCCATAGGTCGGCGCGCCGGTGAGTTTTTTCAACGGCGCGGCCGCAGGCGAATGATCGCTATGCGTATGCGTGATGAGAATGTGGCTCACGGTTTCGCCTTCAAGCGCGCGCATCAATGCTTCGACATGCGCGTTGATCATCGGACCGGGATCAATGACGGCCACTTCGCCGTGGCCGATGATATAGGTGCCCGTGCCTTTGAACGTGAAGGCGGAAGGGTTCTCCGCAACAACGCGCCGGATCAGCGGCGAGATTTCATCCGCGTCGCCATAGTTGAATTCGATTTCACGCACATAGGGGATCTGAACGGCCATGGGCTTTAACTCCGGCAAAACATTTCCGACACAATGTCAAAGCTTGAGCGTTCAGTCCATCACAGCGTGATTTGAGGCTTCCGCCGCCTCTTCCGGTGTGATGACCGGCGCGCGCATCAGATAAACGAGTGGCACAATGAGCGCCGTCATAAACATCATCAGCCGGAAGTCGTTGAGATAGGCAATCGCCGCTGCCTGCCTTGTCATTTCACCGTTGAGGAACTCAAGACCCATCGGCGAATTGAGCCCGAGCCCTTCCGGCATAGCACCCGACCGGAAAATCGGATTGGTCGGATCAACACGTTCGGCGAAATTGGCGTGATTGATTTGCGTCATGCGCGCGACAAGCGCCACGGCGGTCGAGATGCCGACGCTCGACCCGACGTTGCGCATCAGACTGTAAATGCTGGTACCGTCGGTGCGCAGATGCGCGGGCAGCGTCGCAAAGCAGATCGTCGTCAGCGGTGCAAAGATAAAGCCGAGGCCGAAGCCTTGCACGACACCTGTGACGATGATGGTTTGTTCCGAGATATTCAGATTGAACTGTGCCATTTGCCAGAGCGAGAACGATGACAGCACAAGTCCGAAAGCAATAATGTGGCGCATATCAACTTTGTTGATGATGCGTCCGGCGAGTACCATCGCCATCATCGTGCCGATGCCGCGCGGCGCCAGCACCAGACCCGTTGTCGTCACGGGATAGCCCATCAGCGTTTCGAGATAGGGTGGCATCAGCGCCATAGTCGCATAAAGGACAAGGCCGACGACGAACATCATACTGACGCCGACCACCAGATTGCGGTCCCTGAACAATTGCAAATCGATGAACGGTTTGCGCGCGGTCAGTGAATGAGTGATGAAAAGATAAAAAGCAAAACCCGCAACGGCGAGTTCGAGAAGGATTTCGCCCGATGAAAACCAGTCCTTGATATTGCCACGGTCGAGCAGGAGCTGCATCGAGCCGACAGCGAGACTGAGGAAGGTGAAGCCCAGCCAGTCGAACTTGCGCAATTTGTCGAGCGGCGATTCAACAAGTGCCAACATGACACCGATGAAAGCCAGAATGCCGAAGGGCACATTGATGTAAAAAACCCAGCGCCAGCTATAACTATCGGTCAGCCAGCCGCCGAGCGCAGGTCCGGCAATCGGGCCCACCATGACGCCGACGCCCCAGAGCGCCATCATCTTGCCGCGCTGTTCCATCGAATAGCTGTCGAGCATGATCGCTTGGCTGAGCGGCACGAAAGCTGCGCCGCACGCGCCCTGCGCGAGACGGAAAAGGACAACCTCTTCCAATGTTTGCGCGGCACCGCACAGCATTGATGTCACAGTGAAGCCGACGATTGAAACAGCGAGCAGACGCTTGCGGCCAAACCGTTGCGAGAGATAGCCGGTGGCAGGCGTCGCGATGGCGGCGGCGATAATGTAAGAGGTCAGTACCCAGGCGATCTGATCCTGCGTCGCCGACATCGTGCCTTGCATATGCGGCAGCGCGACGTTGGCGATGGTCGAGTCCAGCGTCTGCATAACCGTCGCCAGCATAATCGAGCCGGTGACCACACCGCGTTGAAAACGCGGCGTCATGATGCGGGGTGTCCGGCCTCCGCATTTGCATGCGATGTGGTGTCAGCGTCCGAATGCGTGTCGATTTCAGCGTCAACGCTCATGCCTGCACGGATCACAGGGTCGCCTTCGTGTTGTTCAATCAGAATGCGCACGGGCACACGCTGAACGACTTTCACCCAATTGCCGGTGGCATTCTGCGCGGGCAGGATTGAAAATTCTGAGCCGGTGGCTTGCGAAATACTGAGCACACGGCCTTCCCACGGATGATCGGGATAGGTGTTGATGTCGATGGTCGCCTTCTGGCCGGGATGGACATTGGCGAGGTCGGTTTCCTTGAAGTTCGCTTCAACCCAGACATTGCTCTGCGAGATGATGCTGACCACCGGCGTTCCCATCGCCACGTTATCGCCCACCTGCGGCTGACGACCGAGCACACCGTCAAACGGTGCGCGCACTGTCGTGCGTTCAAGATTGAGCGCCGCATTGTCACGCGCCGCTTTGGCTTGCATGTAGGAGGAATGTTCTTCCGCTGGGGCATCGGGTTTGTCGTCGAGCATGGCAACGGTCTGGCCGATGCTTTCTTTCAGCATCCCGCCAAGCTGAATGGCGGTGTCGAGATTGTGTTTTGCCGTGTCGAGCTTTGCCTGGCTGGCAAACTTTGCTTTGGCGAGCGACGACTGCCGGTCGTATTCGCGGGTGTAGAAATCGACATTCGATTTGGCGAGGCCGACCTGCGCCACCGTCATGTGGTATTTGGCCTTCATGGAATTGATATTGCTGACTGCGGCCCGAAGCTGGGCTTCGGATTCGGCGAGTACGAGCTTGTAAGGTTCGGGATCGATCTGGAACAGCGGGTCGCCCGCTTTGACGAACTCGTTTTGTTTGACGAGCACTTTGATGATGCGACCACCGACGTCGGGGCTCACCGACACCATGTCGGCCTTCACATAGGCATTGTCGGTCGTGACGTAGCGTCCGCTCGTCGCGTAGAAATAACCGATGACGAGGAGGGCGAAGGCGGGGACGCCGAGCATCAAAATCTGCCGCAGCGATTGGGTGTCACCGGTCAGCCGCCGGTAGGTATCGGTGATGTAGGACATCGGGGGGAACTCTCTTGTCGATACTATTTTATTTGTCTACGGAGTGTTTCAGGACGATCCGCCGGGCTGCAACGGCCCGAGGTTGATCTGGAGCCGCGTCAGCAACTCAATCAGTTGGTCGCGCTCTGCTTCGCTCATACCCTTCAGCACCACGGCATAGGTTTCGTCGGCCACATCCCAGATTTGTTCGAGCACAGGCGCCGCCTGCGCCGTCAGAAACAAACGCTGCGCGCGCCGGTCATTGGGATCAGGCCGCCGCTCCACCAGTTGCGCCGCGACAAGCTTGTCGATGAGACGAGCCACTGTGATCGGCTGCACATCAAGCCGGTCCGCAAGGCTCACCTGATTGAGCCCCTCATTACGCGACAGATGCGCCAGCGCCCGCCACTGCGCTTGTGTGAGCCCCAGATGGGTCAGTCGTTCGTTGAAGATGCGACGGAGCATCCGTGAGGTGTCGCCGACGAGAAACCCAATATTTAAACCGGGATTGCGGATAGGTGTGGTCATGTTCATTGGCTTTAGCTAGCAGTACTGTTTAAGGGGCTTACACTTAATAAGTAATGCTTAGTATATGTCTTGATTCCAGCAGCCTTCAAGAGCAGGCAGCTGCAAAATTCATCTATTTATCCTGCCTGATTGTCGCGGGTCCTGAGGGAAGAATCCCTTAGATACTGCGGCCTGCAGCCTCCCAAAAAGGCGCGCGGAGCTTGCGCTTGAATATTTTGCCAGAATCCTCACGCGGCAGGTCCGTGTGGAATTCGACCTGTCTCGGCACCTTGTAGCCCGCAATTCGTTCGCGCAAAAAGGCCCGAACTTCGGCTTCGGTGATGGAAGCGCCGGGCAGGCGCTGCACCACGGCGAAGACCTCTTCGCCGAATTCTTCGTTGGGAATGCCAAAGACAGCGCAATCATTGACGCCAGGCATCTTGTGCAATTCGGCTTCGATCTCGGCCGGATAGATATTGACCCCGCCGGAGATGATCATGTCCTTGGCGCGGTCGCATAAATAAAGAAAACCGTCATCGTCGAGATAGCCGACGTCGCCAAGCGAGATCAGTCCCACCTTCTCCGCGCGGCGGCGCTTTTCATCATCGCCGTGATAGGTGAAATCGGGCAGCGACTGCATACGACAAACAACTTCGCCGATGGCTCCTTTAGCCAGCTCCGCTCCGTCGTCCGAGATGACACGCACTTCAGCGGCGGCAAAGGCTTTGCCAACCGTGCCCGGATGGGCGAGCCATTCTTTTGAATCGCAGAACACGACGGCGCCGGTTTCCGTGCCGCCGTAATATTCATAGATCACCGGCCCCCACCAATCGATCATTGCCTGCTTCACATGCACAGGGCAGGGCGCGGCGGCATGTACGACAAAGCGCAGGGACGACAGATCGTATTTCTTCTTCACCTCGTCCGGCAGTTTCAGCAGACGCACAAACATAGTCGGCACCATATGAAGGTGCGTGACTTTGTATTTTTCGACCATCGAAAGAAGTTCTTCGGGGTCGAAGCGCGGCTGCAAAACGCAACTCGCCCCGAAGCGGAACGCGAAAAGACCATAGGCATTGGGCGCGGAGTGATACATCGGGCCGGTGACGACCGTGACCATCTCGGCCGGATTGCCATACTTCGGATCAAACCCCATGACATGCCCGATGATGCTGGCCCAGGCAACGGCTTGCGTGGCATCAGGCGTCGCACGACGCACGCCTTTAGGATGGCCGGTTGTGCCGGACGTATAGATCATCGTGCCGGGTGCTTCGTCGGGCCCTTTTGTCTTGGGCGGAAAATCAGCAAGCCATTCGCGCCATAAAGGTACGCCGGACGGTGACGCGCATTGCTCTTTCGACAGACCATAGGACGTCATGATTTCGGCAGGTGTTTCGACAATGAAGACAGGCACGTCCTTCGGAAGCGCTTTGGCGATGGGATGATAGAGGTCGGCGTGAATGATGATTGCCTTGGCGCCCGAATTGCCGAAAATGTAAGAGGCTTCATCCGGCGAATTGTGCCAGTTGGCGGGCGTTGAATAGGCACCGACAAGACCGGCGGCGACAGAGACTTCAAAGAACGCAAAATCATTACGCAGATAAATGGCAACAACGTCGCCCGGGCCAATGCCGAGTGAAGCAAAGCCGCTGGCGGCGCGTGCCGCATTAGTGTTGAGCGCCGCAATATCAGCGTTGCGTTCGCCGGACCGCATAATGGCTGTCATTCCGAATGTTCCCCCAAATGGCCCAAATTGGCATTGTCATCTTTTTTGTAACACTATCAGGGCGGAACCTCTTGAAAACGAGAATTTCCCGAGATCGCCATTTCACCGACGCATTGTGAACACAACCTCCCCCGAACATCTGCCCCGAGACCATTACGGGTAACTAATTTTTTAACCGTGCAGTCGGCTAGTGCCTGCATACACACCGAATAAAGCGGAGGTGACCATGCGCCTTTTAATCCTCATTCTACTTGTATTGCTTGTGGCAGGTGCTCTGCCGACTTGGCCCTACAGCGCAAATTGGGGCTATTACCCCAGCGGCGGGCTCGGCACAATTTTGGTTGTGCTGTTGGTTCTGCTACTACTCGGCGTCATTTGACGTTGCGTAGAGAAGGCAATTTGTTCAACGACGACCTAAGGAGATTTCAATGCTACGTAAAACGATAATCGGTATGGCAGTTATTTTCCCGCTCGCAGGTGTGCTTGCCGCTTGCGACGACAAGGGCCCCGCTGAAGAGATGGGCGAAAAGATCGATGACGCAGGTCAGTCGATGAAGGATGCGATCGATCCGCCCGGTCCGGCAGAAGAAACAGGCCGCAAGATTGATGATGCACTGACACCTGACCACTAAGTCAGCAACAGCGACATCAAACGATAAATGCCCGCCCCTACAATGGGGCGGGCATTTTGCATTCAGCGTCGTCAAAAATGATCAGCTATAGCGCGCTTCGCGCTTCTCGCCTGCTTTGCCAGCCTTCACCTCGTCCAAGGCCCAGGCAAGATCGGCAAGGTAGTTGTCAGTGACCTGCAGATGGAACGGCGACAACATCAGATGCAGGCTCGGCGGCTCCGTGGTGACGCTGGTGAACCAGCCGCGCTCATAAAGCTTCGCCCAGACAGCCATGCAATCCATTTCGTCATGTGTGAAGGCGACAATGCCAAGTTGCGGGCGACCCAGCACGCGAAAACCGAGCGCAGTTGCACCGGCTTCGATTTTTTCGCGCGCATCAGTGACTTGCTTGTGCTTGGCGCGATAACCCTCGACACCGAGGAAATTCATGACGGCCCACGCCGCTGAAATCGCACCGCCGGGGCGCGTGCCCGCCAGCGTCGGCGTCACCATGCGTCCGCCCGGCCAATTCTTGGTGTCGAAGATCATGTGCTTGCGCAAATCATCCGAGCGGAACAACACGGTGGATGCCCCTTTGGCGCAATAGCCATACTTGTGCAAATCCGCCGACATGGACGAGACACCATCAACTTCAAAGTCAAAGGGTGGCACGTCGCCACCGTTCATGCGCACGAAGGGAGCAATATATCCGCCGACGCAGGCGTCGACATGGAGCCACAGGCCCTTGGTTTTCGCCAAGACGCCAAGCTTTTCGATGGGATCGATGAGCCCGTAGGGAAAGGTCGGAGCGGAACCGACGATCATGATTGTGTGGTCGTCTGCCGCCGCGCCCATTGCATCGACGTCGGCGAAATAGTCAGGCGTCAAAGCCACGCGACGGATTTCGATTTCCATAACTTTGGCGGCTTTGTCGAAAGCCGGATGCGCGGAATAGGGCAACACAACATTGAGTGTTCCCGTGACATGCTTTTCCTTGCGCGCGAAATCTCGCGCGGTCTTCATCGCCATCGTGATGGAATCCGTGCCGCCCGATGTGATGTTGCCAACCGATCCCTCGGGCCCGTGCAACAGCGACAGGCCCATGCCGATCACTTCATCTTCCATGCGCTTCAGGCTCGGAAAAGCGGCAGGCCCGAGCCCGTTTTCCGACATGTACATGGTGTAGGCTTCTTTTTGGACGCGTTCGACATCCGGCCCCGCGTTGAACACATAGACAGCCGTTTTGCCGTCGCGCCATTTGGCATCTTTGCCGCCGCGCGCCAGCATGTCAGCTTTGAGAGCGTCCCAGTCAGTTCCCACGTCGGGCATGGTCATGTCGAAAATCCGTGTTGAGTTTAAGCGAAGCCTTGTCAGAATTGGCCTATAGTCAATCAAAAGCAAAAATGCACAAGCCTGAAGTCAGGCAACCGAGGGAGGGCTAGGAAATGAGCCAATATGAAGATCTGACTTATGAAGTGAAAGGCCACATTGGCCTCGTAACGCTGAACCGTCCGGACAAGCTCAATGCCTGGACGGCGGCGATGGAGAAAAGTATCAAACAGGCGCTGGCCTCTGCCGTGGATGATGATCAGGTGCGCGTCATTGTCATCACCGGTGCGGGCCGTGGTTTTTGCGCCGGTGCGGACATGAATCTTCTCCAGTCCATCAAGCCGACGAAATGGGAAGACCGCGAACTGGCCACTGCGGCGCGCGAGGAAACACATGATTTTGCCAGCGGCCTCGGACCGGATGTGAGCAAACATTACGGCGGTCGCTTTGGTTATCTGTTCCAGATTAAAAAGCCGATCATCGCGGCGATCAACGGACCGGCGGCCGGGCTCGGTCTTGTCTTCGCGCTCTACGCCGACATGCGCTTTGCAGGCTCGGATGCCAAATTCACCACCGCCTTTGCCCAGCGAGGCCTCATCGCCGAGCACGGCATCTCGTGGTTGCTACCGCATCTTGTCGGACCCGCGAACTCGCTCGACCTTCTGTTGTCGTCACGCAAATTCACGGCCGCTGAAGCCGAGCGTTTTGGCCTCGTCAACAAAGTCTTCGAGCAAGAAAATTTTATGGGTGCGGTGATGGACTACGCCGCCACGCTTGCCGAAACCGTGTCGCCGCGTTCGATGGGCGTCATGAAGGCGCAAATCTGGAAAGCTTTATTCCAGAGCTTCGATGAAGCTTTGGAAGTGGGCGACACGGAAATGCAAAAAAGTTTCGCCACCGCCGATTTCAAGGAAGGCGTTGCGCATTTCGTCGAGAAGCGCAAAGCGAATTTCACCGGCAAATAAGTGGACAACAAAAAGGGCGCGGGAGAAAACTTCCGCGCCCTTTGTCGTGTTTGAAGCAAGTATCAGAATGTCACTTCAATGCCCGCCAGTGCTTCGATACCGGCAGCTTCGAAGCCATGAGCTGGTTCGTAGCTCTGGTCGAGAAGATTGTTGATCCCCGCCGTCGCCGTCAGGCTGTCGGTGAGCTTGTGCGAGATAGCGATGTTCACAATCGTGTAGTTTGAGGCATAGACGTAGTAAGGTACGAAGCCGTCGCGTGAAATATCGCGACCGGGATCAATCCACTGTACGTTGGTTGAGAGCACAGTGCCTTCCGCAGGACGCCAATCCGCCGTGAAGCCGATCTTATGGCGCGGGCGTCGTGTCATCGTCGTTGTGAACGTGTCGGAATTGACCATTGTATTGGTATAGTCGATGCGCGTCGTCACGTTGTCGATGGGATCAAAGGCAATGAAAGTTTCAAAGCCTTTGGTTTTGAGCGTGTCTGTGTTTCGCGACGTTGAATCGAAGCCTATGTAGATGATCGAAATGGCATCCTTGATTTCATTTTGAAACCAGGTGAAGCCGGTATTCACTTTGCCATCGAAGAAGCCTTGTTCGATGCCCGCATCCCAACCTTTGCTCGTTTCAGGCTTCAGGTTCGGATTGCCGATATAGAAATTGCCGAATGAGTTCGGATCAAAACCATAGAGCTGATAGAGCGATGGCGCTTTGAAGCCCGTGCCATAGCTCGCCGTCAGGCGGGTGTCCGTTGCGGCAATGTAGTAGCCCGGCGCAATCGTATAGCTGAAGCGATTATCGAAATCGGATGGCATGTCATAGCGCATATTCAGCGTCAGGAAGAAGCTTTCACCGAATGTGATGTGGTCGCCAAGATAAACGCCATATGTGTTGGTATGCGCATCGGACGCGGGCAGGATGAGAAAGCCGCCGGTAAAGTCGCGTGAGCCGCCCGCCTCGAATTCATCGCGCTGATAGGTGGCACCGAAGGTGAGGAGGTTGTGGGGAACCACGTCGAGCGTGTTGGCGAGTTCTGCCTTCTTTGTGCCGCCACTGGCGCTGACCTGATAGGAATAGATCGAGTCATTCGGAGCAACGTAGTCGTCACTGTCGGACGTTGTGTGCGTCAGGCCAAGAATAAGTTTCGGCCGCCACTTGTTGTCAAAAAAGCTTCCTTTGATATCGCCGCCCAGCAGAAAAGACGTGGCCTTGGTCTGGTTATTGCGATTTTGATAAGTGTTATTGAAAAGGGCATCCGAACCGGAATCGTCGATGTCCGTATTGGATTTCGTATATTGCACAAAGGCGCTTGTCTCGATGTTGTTTGGGAGCTTGAAGCCGATGTTGCCGGAGAGATTGTAACGCTCGTTGCCGTCTTTTTCGCTTCCTTCAGCGCCTTTCAGACGGGCCGGTGTAATAT
>TARA_R110002124_G_scaffold5848_7_pt1 | contig 10754 bp, 8 predicted proteins | sample TARA_R110002124 | Tara Oceans TARA_R110002124 (sample SAMEA4397445) | marine metagenome | biome: Polar Biome; feature: [SRF] surface water layer (ENVO:00010504); material: water (ENVO:00002006), including particulate matter (ENVO:01000060) such as... | depth 5 m | reverse complement strand
TCGACCATGAAGTGATGAAGCCGCCGTGGCGCGGGCATTCCGGCAAGCGCCAACGTGTGGTGGCGCGGATTGCAGTGATAGAATTCCAGCGTGATCGAAAAATCCGGTCCGAGTTTCATGCCGATTGTATCGGAGAGAGAAAACCCCAGAACATCCACATAGAAAGAACGCACGGCGTCCATGTCGGGCGAGGCGAGTACCACATGACCCGCACCCTGATCGCCTGTGCAAAAAGCCGAGACACCCGCCGGCGAATTGAAAGGCTGGTTGGTGAGCTCTGTCGCTCCGTAATAGATTTCAACATCGAGACCAGCGGGGTCTTTCAGGCAGATGAGGTCCACCACATGGCGCTTTGCTTTCAATGCGTCGTCACCTTGTGTGTAGGAAATGCTCTTCCCCGCAAGTGACGTCTTCACAGCTTCAAGAGCCGCCGCTGTCTGGACTTCGAGCCCGAGAATGGCGACATCATTGCGATCACCTTGCAGCAGAAATATGCGTGCCGCGCGATCGTCCATTCGGTAAGCCACACGGTCATTGCCTTGCGCACCCTGCATGAGACCGAGGAAATTTTCCATGAAGGGTTTCCACGCACCAAAGTCGCTGACCTCAAATCCGATATAGCCGAGCGATGCAATACTCATTGGCTGTTCCTCCCGTCCGATCCATATTTTTTTGCAAGGCCCGATCCGCCGTTCACGACGCCGATGCCTCTTATGCCGATGCCCGTTTCGCAGAGAAGAACTCCGCCGGTTGCCGCAGCGTTGTCGCGACGCGAGGCGTAGAAGACATAGGCGCCTGCATATTGCTCCGGTGTCGGGACCAACCCCAGCGGCATGACCGGTGCGGCCTTGGCGACCAGATCGAATGTGTTGATCGCCGTATCGGCAAGCCCCATCGCGTCGGGCCCGCGCAAATCCGTGTCGATCGGCCCCGGCGCCACACCGTTAACGCGCACGGCAGGCGCAAACTCGAAAGCCAGTTGCCGAATAAGTCCCACCACCGCGTGTTTGGAAGCGGTATAGAGCGGCCCGCCGCCATTGGGATCAAACCCTGCATTCGACACAGTGAAGAGTAGACTGCCCCGCGAACGCACCAGCGCAGGCAGGCAGGCTTTCGCCAAATGCATGTAGCCTTTGACATTGACGCTGAAGAGTTCGTCAAAGGCCTTGTCGAGTTGTTCAGGTGCGAGATCATCCAGAGATGTCTGATAGTCCCAGATACCTGCATTTCCGATGGCGCAATCGAGCGCGCCGAAATGTTCCAGCGTCAGATCGACCGCACGCACCATGTCTCCCGCCGAGCGCACATCACCGCAAACTGTTACAGTCACGTCAGGATAGGCTTTGGTGATGGCCGCTAATTTGTCCGCATCACGGTCAAAGACGGCAACGCGCGCGCCCTCCTGCACAAAGCGATCAACGATGCCGCGACCAAGCCCCGAGCCGCCACCCGTTATCAGGACAACCTGTCCCTCTAGTGCCGCCATAAGTTTCTCCCCCGCTATCAACCGCCTAGAACAAAGTGCTCATGTTCGTGGCGCGGATCAGCGTCTGATCCAGATATATTTCACGATCGCATAATTTCAAATCGCCACTCACACGCCGCAGTTTGTCAACGCGACGCCCCACCCAAACATTTTCCTCCGTATCAAGACGACTACGGTAGAGCGAGAAGGCAAGCTCGACGGTGATGTCGTCGCCATCGATATTCGTGATGCGGACATTGCTGACGAAGTGGCGGCTGCGCGAGGGCGGGTCTTCCGACCACGAAGAGCCCGATTCCATCTTGGCGACGCGCATGGCAAGCATTTGTTTGTCATCGTCATAAAACGATATGTCGCCGCGTTTTGTGAATTCCCGTTCTATGTTGGAAAGCGAGACCGTTCTGCGAATGGGCATCCAGTAGCGGCAGTCCTCTGTCCAGAGATCGAGCCAGGCGCGATATTCACGCCCGTCAATCAATGCGGCTTCCGCATAAAGAAACTGCTCGATCTCGAACTGAAGTTCCATGCGCTGTTGAACCGAAAGCAATTCCGGACCGGCTTTGATTTGCGTTCTTTGCTGGACTTTGGACATCACACCTTCCCCTTCGGTACAGGTGTGTGGTTCGCTTTCAGGTCAGGCCAGCTATCAGCCACCATCCAGTCGGTCCACGATTGATAGTGCCAGCGCTGTGCGTGCTCGCTGATCGTTGTCTCGATCCGCGCCTGGCCGGAGCCTTCGTCAACCAGCATCTCGTCATGCCCAAGCCCCATCGTGACATGATGCGGATAGGTTCTTGCCTTGACTCCGCGCGAGGCACGCGTGCTCTGGCTCCAGTTTTCACCATCGTCTTGTTCAAGTATGCCCGCCGGGCCGAACAAGTGGGAGTTGAAGGAGATTGCCTTTTTCTTCGTCTCCTCCGGCATGCTCTTGGGCAGAAATGTGAACCACCAGATTTCGGTTTGGAAAGGACCGCGCGGCAGGCGCAAGCTCAGCTGCGTGCCTTGGGTAGAGACCCAGAGATTGGGAAAAATATTGGGATGGCCCATGCAGCGCACACCAACGGGACCGAGCAGTTCCTTTGCCGCCTTGAGCCGCGGCGCGAGCTTTGGTGTTTTGGGATCTCTAAAGCTCTCGGCTGCCACGGCGAGGCGTTCTTCATCCGACATGGCGTCGATCTTGGCTTGCAACTCCACAGGAATGGCCGGACCGCTGATCGCGTGACCATACTCGCCCATCATGATCATCTGGTTCTGCGGATGCAGGATGGCGGCAATATCCATGAATCCAGCAATGCCTGCTGAAGCATGGCTATATTGAACATGGTACCAGTCGAAAAGATTGTCGACGGCGATCTTCCAATTGCAGTCGATCACATTCTTTTGGATGCCATCGACGAACTCCACCTCGCCATTGGCAACCAACAAACCGAGCCCGACCCGCCCCACATCGCCCAGATAATCATGCAGCGATGGTGCGTCGGCATCAAGCGTCGCAAAATAGAAGCCGTGAAAATTGTCCACCTGCGCCGCCTTGGCCAGACCCAGAGCGGATTTGTCAAAATCTTTCCGGTAGTAAGGTGTCATGCCGGGTACACCGATGAGATCGCCGTTCAGGTCGTAATTCCATCCGTGATAGGAACATACGAATGACTTGGCATTTCCCTGTTCGGCGCGACAAAGCGCGTTGCCCCGGTGGCGGCAGGTATTGAGCAGAACCTGTATCTCGCCCTGCTTGTCGCGAACGACGATGACCTGATCTTCGCCGATGTAATTGATGAAATAGTCGCCGACTTCCGGAATTTGACTTTCGTGGCACATGAAGTTCCATGCCCGCGCGAAAATGTTCTTCATTTCCAGATCGTAGATTTCTTGATCTGCGAAAATACGGCGATCAAGCAGTCCGCTCTCGCCATCGAAACACGATTCAAGAGCCTCTTTGCTGCTGGCGCGAACGCTTTCGTCCTGAATATCCATTGATTTCAGTCCTCCACCCATATCCCGCCCGTTTGCGGGCCGACGCTTTTCTCTGCATCTCTGGGAAAAGCTTATGAGGGGAGAACGATGGCAGCCAGATCAGGCCGTACCAAAAAATTGACAGATCGTCCGAGACGCGTGGAACTGAGGCAATGACCGAAATAGCTTTTTGAGCAATTGCCAGCTTTGGCATTTTCGCGCTGAAGTGACCGCGACACTTGATGAATCACCGCAACTGGCTCAGGCCCTCAATATTGGCGGCACGCCAAGCTATGTCATGGGACGGGATATGCTCTCTGGCGCCATCGGCATTGAAGCGCTCAAGGAGCGTATCGCTCTGCTACGATAGGCCGGCACCTTTTTCAGGCATCGCCAAATTTACAAAATCTTGATGTCACGTGATCCAAGCTTGCAAGCACGTTCATTCTTAAGACGGACTCCACCTAAATCTGGAGGAGTTTAAAGGACTCAGGTCAAGCCGGCGTCATTGCAACCTTATCTAATGAGCACAATAACTTCCGGATTAGTTCATGCTCCAATCCGCAAGACAATCTTGCCGCGCGGGTGCGGACGCGTTCCTTCGAGCATTTCATGAGCGGATCGCGCTGCAGCAAGTGGCAGAACAGTACCAACCTGAATAACGAGCTCACCCGTTTCGATGATGTTGGCGATAGTGGTGAGCCGCTCGGTTGTGACATCAACGAGAAAAAAATGTGCATCAATACCGAGCGCTGCAGCTTTATCCTGATCGGGTTGCGACACAGCAGAAATTAATCTTCCACCAGCTTTCAACACCGCAAAGGATCTGGTCTGCGTGTCACCACCAACAAGGTCAATCACGGCATCAACAGTTCCCGTGACATCCTCAAATTTTTCGCTCAGATAATCAATGACGCGGTCAGCCCCTAAGCTCTTTACGAAGTTGATGTCCTTGGTGCCGGTAGTTACGAAAACACGCAGACCCATGCGGCGCGCGAGCTGTACTGCATAGGCCCCGACGTTACCGGCGGCTCCATGAATGAGAACGGTCTGGCCGCGTGTGAGTTTTGCTTCTCCGACCAATGCCTGCCAGGCCGTGACAGCAACGACAGGCACGCAGGCGGCATCAATATCGCTGAGGCGGGATGGCCGCAAAGCAATCATTTTAGCAGATGCAACTGCATACTCCGCGTATGCGCCGGTGAAGTTTGAATTTGTGACGCCAAACACTTCCTGACCGATCTTGAAGCCTGTCACGCCTGCTCCAATGGCGACAATCACGCCCGACAAGTCAGATCCAGGTGTAAGTGGCAGAGGTTGGGGTAATGCGCTTTTGCCTGATCTGACCCACGCATCCCACGGGCCGACACCAGCAGCGCTAACTTTGATGAGGACTTCGCCAAAGCCTGCTTCGGGGCGCGGCGTATCCTCAAGCAATAACTCACTCGTTCCACCGAATTGATACACGCGAATAGCCTTCATACTGTGATGTGAATGTGAAGGTGCACTATCTGAGATGTGAGTATTAGTGTTCATGATTTTTTCCTTTTCGGGTTGGTTGTGGCGACTGTTAATGGGCGCCACCCGCTTCGATGTGTGCCGGTTTTCTGAGGAGCAGGCTCGCTACCAAGGCGACGATGAGGCCTGCGCCCAATAGATAGAACGTGTCGCTGAATGCCATGATGTAGGCTTGCTGGCGCACGCTGCGGGAGATCGCGACAATGGCTTCATGCCGTGCACTAGCAGGGTCGCTCATGCCATGCGCCATCATGTAATTGGTGAGGGCCGCAATCTTGTGCTGCAGCGCGCCGCTGAATATCGAAAGTGAATTCGTGAGCACATTGGAATGAAACTGTTCACGTCGTGTGAGGAAAGTTTGCAGAACGGCAATACCGACTGCACCCCCCAGATTGCGCGTCATATTGAAGAGAGAAGATGCTGAGCCCGCATTTTTGGTTTCTATTCCCGCAACAGCGACTGCGGAGAGAGGCGCAAAGACAAGAGCCTGCCCGATGGCGCGCACGATATTGGGCAACCAGAGTTGATCTGCCGCATAGTCGGCCGTCATCGAAATATTCATGAAATTGCTACCGGCAAAGAGCGCAAAGCCGATACCAATGATGATGCGAGGGTCAAACCTCTGCATCAGACGCGGCACAAACGGAATAAGCAGTAGCTGCGGCAGACCAGTCCACGCCAGAACAAAGCCGATCTGTTCGGCGTTGTAGCCCTGTATGCGCGCCAGATAGACAGGCAAGATGAACACCGAGCCGTAAAGCGCAACACCCAGCATGAAATTTGCGATGATGCCGAAGCCAAAATTACGGCGAGCGAGCAGACGCAAATTGAGCAACGGATTAGCGCTCCTGAGTTCAATCCACAAAAACAGTGAAAGTGCGACCACGGCAACGACGGTGAGGCGCACGATGAAGGGAGAGCTGAACCAGTCGTCCTTGTTGCCTTCTTCGAGCAATGTCTGGAGAGCACCAAGGCCGATTGCCATAGTAGCTATGCCAGCCCAGTCACCCTTGCGCAGCAACTCAAGGCGCATAGGAGAGGGATCGAGCGAGAACCACAGCATGCCGATCATGATCGCGCCGGGCACGAGGTTGACGTAGAAAATATACTGCCAGCCCCAGTTCTCGGTGAAGTAACCGCCGATGGTGGGGCCAATAGCAGGCGCGAAGGTTGCCGAGAGCGCGAAAAGAGCGAGACCGATTGGTTGTTTGGCTTTCGGCAGAAGCGTGATGATGATGGTGAAAGCCATCGGGATCAACACACCACCTGTGAAGCCTTGAATAGCGCGCAGAACAATCATCTGACCAAGGTTCTGGGCGAAAGCACAAGCGATAGAGAAGATCAAAAACAAAATGGCGTTGACGATCAGGTAGCGACGCAGCGAGAAGACCTGCGCAAGCCAGCCCGTAAGCGGGATGACGATGATTTCGGCAATGAGGTATGACGTTGAAATCCAACCACCGTCATCAATTCCCGCGCCGATAGCGCCCTGAATATCGGCAAGTGAAGCGTTGACGATCTGGATATTGAGCACCGCCATGAAAGCGCCAAGCGTTGCGCCGACCACGGCAAGCCAGACGCGAGCCGTTGTTTCCTGATGGGCCGGCGCTGGCTCGGCAGGAGCGGTGGCAGGGACTTGAGCGACGGGGTTCGTCATGGCAACGGCTCCTCTGTTTGTGTGGCTAGAGAATGACCTCAGCAGACCACGGTGATAATCCGAGAAAGAATGGATGGATTATTTGCTGTCGCTTGATAGTGCGGGCGTCAGCCGTTGTCCGATGTGGCGGCGCTCGTTACCGCGCGTGCCGGGGCATGGTCTTTGGTGTCGATGGTGGGTTCCACTGACATGCCGGGACGCAGCAAGCCCGCCAGGGAGCGCGCATCTGCACCTTCATCGATGATGATTTTTACGGGTACGCGCTGGACGATCTTTGTGAAGTTTCCCGTGGCGTTGTCCGGCGGCAGAAGGGCAAATTCGAGACCACTCGCAGGTGAAACACTATCAACATGACCTTTAAGCTCGATGTCGGGATAGCCATCGATACGGATGTCGGCAGGTTGCCCGCTGCGAATATGAGTGAGCTGCGTTTCTTTAAAATTGGCCACGACATAAACTGAATGGAGAGGCACCACGGCCATTAGTTGCGTGCCTGCCTGCACAAAAGCACCAACGCGGAGCGCACGAGCGCCAACAGTGCCGTCAACGGGAGCGAGGATGTTCGTGTAGGAAAGATTGAGCTCAGCTTGTTGGGCCAGTGCTTCGGCGTGATTGAGTTCGGCTTTGGCTTTGGCCATGTCGCTCATCAACACGTCAACGGTCTTGCGCGATGCGGCAAGCCCTGCCGTATCGCGTTGCACTTGGGCTGTCTTTTCTTGTAATGCCGCCTCGGTTTGCTGCGCACGCTGAGCTGCCCCAAAACCTGTCTTCATCAGGTGGAGATAGCGAGCGTAATCGACCTTAGCGAATTTGAGACTTGCCTCGCTTGAGACAACAGTCGCCTCGCTCTGAGCAATCACGGATTGCTGGAGGACCAGGCGCGCATCAAGGTTATCCACATTGGCCGTGGTACCCGCAACATTGGCTCGAGCGGCTGACAAGGCTGAACGAAAATCCCGGTCGTCAATGCGGGCAAGAACATCACCCGCTTTGACCGGCTGGTTGTCGTCGGCAAGCACCTGAGAGACATAGCCAGATACTTTGGGGGCGACGGTTGTGTAATCGGCTTTGATATAGGCGTCGTCCGTTGCTTCCAGATAGCGGCCAACCGTCAGGTAATTGTAACCGGCGTGACCAAGAAAGGCCGTTCCCGCCAAGAGCACCAGAGCGAGCGCCCCACGCTTGAGAGACGAGCGGCGTGAGGCGGATTTCGCGGGTTGGGGCGCAGCAGATTCACTGCTGACCGGCGCGGCATTCTCAAATTGATCCTTGGGCTGCATCTCGACCATAGTGTCCTCCTGAAGCTGTTGGAAATGGCCGGCGGCCTATCTCCGTTGCGATGATCCAAAGATGCGGCTTAAACTCCCGATTGATAATTCTGGAAAAACAGGAAGGATTATCCCCTCAGGGTGGATAATAACGGGTGTTCGATGGATAGATTGACCAGCCTTACCGTGTTTGGCCGCGTCGTGGATTCCGGCGGGTTTTCCGCTGCCGCACGGCACCTCAACATGTCTGTGACCATGGTCAGCAATCATGTGCAGGCGCTTGAAGACAGGCTCGGCGCGCGCCTTCTGAACCGGACCACGCGCAAAGTAAGCCTGACCGAAATTGGTCAAGTCTATTACGAGCGATCAACCCAGATTCTGGCTGACCTCGACGCGGCAGACCGCATTGTTGGATCACTCCATGCGACACCACGGGGCAAGCTACGCATTTATACGAGCACGCATATCGTCCGGTTTCTGACGCCTGTCGTCGATGAGTTCATCAGCCTCTATCCGGCGGTTTCGATCGAGCTCACAATCGGCGAACGCTCCGTAGACTTGATTGAGGATGGGTTTGATCTCGCAATCAGAACCACGCCGCCGCCAGATTCAAGCCTGGTGGTACGACGCCTGACGCCTTGGCGTCATATCCTATGCTGCTCTCCATCTTATCTGGCCTCACATCCAAAACCGAAAGCTCTTGATGACCTCAAACATCACAATTGCCTTCGCTATGCTTTGTATCCCTACGGAGACGAATGGCACTTTGAGGGCGACGCAGAAAAACATGAAGCCGTGCGTGTGTCCGGCAATGTTGTGACCAATAGCGCAGAGACGTTACGCTTGCTGACGTTGAACGGTAACGGCCTTTTCCTTGCGCCGAGTTTTGTTATCGCCGACGATGTCGCATCAGGCGAGTTGGTTTCATTGTTGCCAGAGCATCGTCCCGTGGAATTCGCAATCAATGCGATCTATCCGCATCGTCATCATCTCTCAACCAAAGTCCGCAGTTTTATAGATCTCATTGCAGAGAGATTTGTCCAGCATCGCAAATGGATGACAGGGGAACACGAATAAATTTGGTCGAATAACAAGAAAAGTAAATTGGATGCGTGAGGCAGTCCTTCCATGAAGGAGCAATACGAATACTCTCATAGCTCAAAGAGACTGCCGCGCTGACTTGCTCCCGATTTTGGAGCCTGACCTGAGCCCCGACATTCATCCAGTTGGAAGTAGAGTCCTTTGAACATTTGGACCTGATTGGCTCAGTGATGCAACGGGACGGGGCGTAGAGCCCCCAAATCGCTCAGGCGCTCCGCATCCCGAAGCTCTCGATGAACGCATTCTGGGTGGGCTTACCCAGTGCAATGTAGTGCCATTCGATATGGGCCTCCTGCGACCACCTGAATAGCCCCTAGATTTGTAGACACCTTGCCTCCTTAAAATGAGGACAAGGAGATCAAGATGGGCCACCCGCGATTGACAGAAGATTTCAAGATTGATGCGATCAGGCAGATCACCGAACGGGCTATTCCGTTTGTGATGTTTCGCAGCGATTGGGCGTCAGCACACATTCACCTTATGCGTGGTAAAGAAGTATTCCGCGTCCCCCGTTTGGTAGCGCAGAGGACAACCAGTCGGCGGAGATCAGGCGCTTCCTTCAAAACGGTGGACTTCAAGTATTAGTGTGATGCCGCCACGCAATCGGCACGCGCTGCGTTGTCCGCTGCGCGATGCAGGCAAAGGCGTCGATAGGTTTCATGGCCGGCGTATAATCGCTCAGATACATATCCGTGGACAGGATCGATGAGCGCTTGGTTGCACGTACGATCCGGCTTGCATTTCTGGCGCCCGATATCACGAAGGCCATACTTGCGGGCAATGAGCCTTCAGGACTCACTTCCCAAAAGCTCGTTAGAATCTCCAAGCTGCCTTCCGACTGGAATGCACAGCGAGAAGTGCTCGGGTTCACCCAGTAGTCCATTCAAATCTGCCTGCACAAACAAACCCGCGCTCCACGCAAGCTTCATCCGTCGCGCAAAGTTCCAGACCAAAAGGATCAGATAGTCGCAGCATCGCCGTGCATCATTGAGCACCGAATACAGCTGGAGCGGTCTTGTTATGAGGCCCCCGGAGAATGCACCTCAGAAATGCTTAAGAAGCGCCTCAACAGAGAGACATTGCAGACCAGCGCGATGCATATATGCGCCACAAGTCCCCGTAACGACGGAGACTTCTGCGATCGACCAAGCGGTCTTGAAGGTGCTGGTGATTGATTGGTGGTGTACCCAGTCAGCCGACGACCTGCCTCGGCCAATTTTCCCTGTTAACAGGGAAAATACAGGGAATTTCCTCAAAAACAGACCTCCAAACAGAGAATTTGTTGTAAATTCCCAGGTAAAATCAATGAGTTAGTCCTATATTTTCCGAGGGGAGAGCAGGGAATTTTTTTGGCTGTAACAGGGAATCCTTTCGAACTATCAGGGACAAAACAGGTCGCACTCCCGTGGTTCGATCACGCTGCAATATCGTGCTCCCTCAGCCCAATCCGCCGACTCAGGGGGCGCTCCTCATGATCTTACGTGAAGAGCTCTACAAACCGGTCTGGTCCGAGCCAATGACCAAGGTCGCCAAGCAGTTTGATGTCTCGGGGAGCTATATGACGCGTGTCAGCGCGCAGACGGCGCTGGCCCGATCACGTGCGGCAGACGGCGGGAACAGAAAGAGTATCGAGGACGACGCCAGACTTCATTCTCGCCCGGCCGAAGCTCATCATCCGGTTCCGCCGTTCCCCGCGCGCCGGAAGCGGCCCAGCGTCTGTTCGTCGGCACCGTACCCCGGCTTGAAGCGCAGATCATTAATGCCGAGGCGTCGG
>TARA_R110002124_G_scaffold10096_9_pt1 | contig 10773 bp, 9 predicted proteins | sample TARA_R110002124 | Tara Oceans TARA_R110002124 (sample SAMEA4397445) | marine metagenome | biome: Polar Biome; feature: [SRF] surface water layer (ENVO:00010504); material: water (ENVO:00002006), including particulate matter (ENVO:01000060) such as... | depth 5 m | reverse complement strand
CCAGACCGCGGCGATCTGGTCGAGCCGCAAATGCAGGTGGAAGGTGTCGTCCATCACATTGAGCCAGGGGCCCATGAGCTTGATGTTGTGCACCGGGCCGGAGTGGATCTGGATGCAGCCGGGATTGCCGACAAAGGCCATGATGGGCAGCGCCGTCGCCGCGGACCGCTCGAACAGGGTGGCCACCGCGGTGTGGTCGATCTCGAAGGCATAGTCTTCCCCGACCATTTCAAGCGCATCCAGGCGGGGCAGATTGAGGTCGCGCAGCAGGCCGAAGAACTGATGGGTGTCGGTCATGGCCGACCAGCGATCGCGCAGTTCGGCAACGCCGGCAGGCTCGCCCATCGGCTCGGGCGCGGCGGCGGGGGTCAGGGTGATGGCGTCGCCCTGCTCGGGATGGCGCAGATTGGTCACCAGCACGTCCCAGGCTTCCATATTGGTATCGGGCCGCGCATGGACCTTGTGGATCGCCATGCCCTGGGCGTCGAAGAACTGCAGCGAGCGCCGGACCGAACCGGCCTCGCCGGCCTTTTCGACGGCAAAGCCGAAGGCCCAGCGGGTCGGAAAGATGCGCATGTCGATCTGGGCACCCAGCACCATGGAGGCGCGCGGGCCAATCACGACCTTTTCGAACGGGCCGATCTTTTCATGCACGGCGCTTTCATTGCGGGTCAGCGCCATGACCTCGCCGCAGGCCGGCAGGCCATTGAGCAGGGTATCGACCTCGGGGCGCAGGCGAATGACGGTGCGCCCGACCTGGGCGGCCACCAGTTCCGCTTCGGAAATGCCATGGATGCGGGCGAAATCGCGTTCGCGCATCTCGGGATGACGTTCGCGCAGATTGCGGATTTCAGCGGGAGTCTTGGCGGCAGAAGTATGGGTCATTGTCATGGCCTATTTGGTCAGAATGAGCTTGTCCTGGCGGGTGACGCGCAGGCGGTAGGTGGCGCCGTTGTGCAGCACGGCGATCTCGTCATCGCCGCCAAACAGCTCGGCAGAGGTAATCACGCGGGTGCCCTGCCCCACGGTCGGGGCGGGTTCGGGGCGCGGCGGCAGCTCGGTTTTCAGCGTCACATCTGTCTCGTCGAATTCAGCGTGCAACCAGCCGGGACAGGGTGTCGCGGTGGGCTCACTATTTGTTGACTCTACTAATCATGTTATCTACAGGACGCAATAGGTGATTTTTTAAGTCATATTAAAAAGACGAATGCTCACCCAGAGCCAGCCAGCCGCCAGCCAAAACCAAAAACACATGAATTCTGGAGAATAAGAATGGGGCTGGTCAGGTCACAGGCGACCGCGTTGATGTGCGGCGCGGCATTGGGGGTGGTGGTGATGCAGGCCGCCGCCGCGCAAAGCACTACGGTCAATGCCACCAACATCACGATTCTGGAGCGGCTGGTTATCGGCGCCGGCACGCCCAAGGTGGCGATCGATACGCCGCAGGCGGTAACGGTGGTCAATCAGGACGATATCGACGCCACCCAGGCCACCAGCATCGCCGACGTGCTCAGCACGGTTCCCGGCGTGACCCTGATCGGGTCCGAGCGCATTCTGGGGGAATCGTTCAATATTCGCGGCATCGGCACGGCCGAGACCTCGGGCGACGAAGCCCGCATCGTGGTCCTCGTGGACGGCGCCAAGAAGTTCTACGAGCAGTACCGCATGGGCTCGTTCTTCTCCGATCCCGAGCTCTACAAGCAGGTCGAAGTGCTGCGCGGGCCGGCCTCATCGACCCTTTACGGGTCGGGCGCGCTGGGCGGGGTGATCAATTTCACCACCAAGGATGCGTCCGATTTCATCGCCGATGGCAAGAGCGGCGCGGCCCGGCTCAAGACGCAGTACAGCTCCAATGGCAGCGGCACGCTGGTGTCAGGGCTGGTGGCGCAGCAGGTCAACGACACGTTCGACATTCTGGCGACCGGCAACTGGCGGCGCTCGGACCAGTTCACCCTGGCCAATGGCAATGTGCTGTCCGGCTCGGACTTCGCCGCGCTATCGGGCCTGATCAAGGGCACGGCGCGGTTCGGCGACAATGAGGAGCAGGTGCTGCGCCTGTCCTACCAGCGCTGGAGCAGCGACGCGGACAATCAGGATTATGCCCAGACCGGAACACAGGCCGCCTTCGGCCAGGTCGACCGCAAGGTGCTCGATCAGACTGCGGTGCTGAGCTATGAGAATGATGACAGCGACAATCCCTGGGTGGATCTGAAGGCCAATCTGTCGTTCTCGGACACCGCGGTAAAGCAGGCCAATTCAGCGGTCGGCACGATTGGCGACGCCGAATATGGCTACCGGACCTGGCAGGCCAATATCGAGAACACCTCGGAATTCGATACCGGCGACTGGGTGAATTACCTCACCTATGGCGTGCAGGGCTCCTGGCAGGAGCGCACGGCCTATACGACACTGGCCGTGCCCGACCCCGCCATCACCACCCATCCCGAGGGACAGGAGAAAAGGCTCGGCCTGTTCGTGCAGAACGAAGCCGTCTATGACGACCGGCTGACGCTGATCGGTGGCCTGCGGAGCGACTTTGCCTTCCAGACACCCAAGCGCACCAGCAAGGGCGAATACGAGGTCAACGACGTTGCCCTCTCACCCAAGATCGCGGCGCTCTACGACATCAACGACAACGTCTCGATCTTCGGCTCGGTGGCCCATACCGAGCGGATGCCGACGCTGGACGAACGCTACCAGTACAACTCCACCAAGAGCGCCAGCCTCAACCTCAAGAAGGAAAGCTCGAACTCCTACGAGGCCGGCTTTGCGCTGTCGGGCTATGAGCTGGTGCAGGATGGCGACCAGGCCAGCGTCAAGGTCACCGGCTTTTACAGCAACCTGACCGACATGATCGAATCCTCGCCATCGGTTGCGGGCAATACCTATTTCCGCAATATCGGCAAGGCCACGATCTATGGCGTGGAAGTGGAAGGCGCCTATGAATCCGAACGCCTGTTTGCCCGGCTGGCCTATAGCGCCACGGTGGGCAAGGACGATCTGACGGGCAATGCCCTGACCTCGATCCCGGCGCACAAGCTGGCGGTGACCCTGGGCGGGCGCGAGCCGGAATTCGGCCTCGAATATGGCGTCAAGGCGGCCTTCGTGGCGGCAGCCGAGACCGGGGTTGCCCCGGCAACCGGCAGCGACAAGAGTACGCCGGGCTATGTGACGTTCGATCTGTTCTCGTCCTGGAAGCCGACCTCGGGCGCCTTCGCAGGCACCGAAATCCGCGCCTCGGTCGACAATGTGCTGAACGCCGACTATCGCGACAACCAGACCGCCGACCGCTCGACCGGCCGGACCTTCAAGCTCTCGCTGGCCAAGCAGTTCGACTGGTAACAGCGCAAGGCCCTCGCGTCAGCGCGGGGGCCGTTTGTTATAGCGTGTCGCGTGCGCTGGGTGGACGGTTCGGCAGAGGCGATGGCCCCACCCCCAAGTCGCCGTTGATTGCTGCTTCGATGGATTCTAGGCGCTGAGCAAATTCGCTCATTATTCTCGAATACCAATCAATTCGGCGTTCTTCCGCATTCATTTCAATAATCTGTCTCTGGTATCTTCTGACCCTGTTCTTCCAACAGCTTGATGAGAAGACCAATGCGCCAAGAAGCGTTATCGGAATCAACTATCTGGCAGCGAATTTGCAACGCATCGGAGACTTGATTTGACTTGGCTGAGACAGCTTCAAAATGAGCTTCGATACGCTTAAGCTCTTCAATACCCGTGTAGTGGATGAGTGAGCGTTCCTCGACTACCCGATACGCCTCGATCGAGCATTTTGATAGCATATGGGCGTAACTTTGGAGACGCTTAAGCGGATCTGGATTTCCGCTGACGGTGAGGGGCACAACTGAGAAATAGCCCTCATTTCCAAACCCGTCATCTTGACGGCGAGCTACCTTCACTACCTCCAAGGATGCCTCGATAAGGTCATTTAGCGCTTCGATATATGCGCGCAATTCGTCATCTTGCTGGGCCTTGCGCTCCACTTCCTCCCGCAGTCGCAATAATTTCGTCTGCTCCCCCATGAATGCGACATTGTTGCGCGCCTCGACGACTTGGGCCTCGGCGACCTCGCGCGTTTCGCGCAGCTCCTGTCGCTGGGCCGCAAGTTCGTTGCGCTGCAACATCACCGCTGCAACCAGCCAAACAAAAGCAACAGGCGCGAAGGCACCAGCGAACGTGTCACCAAGCTCGTTAGGTGAAAGACAACCTAGCCGGTTCAAGAGCCACAATCCGGACGGGCAATCGGCCGGCATCTCCGTGCTGGCAAGCAGCCAGCCAAACACCCCAAGAAGCGTAAGAGTAAGTAACAGTGCACCGGCGATGATCGGGGTGCGCTTATCGGCGGATTGGTCCTTCATTTTTCGTCCCTGAGTCTTTGGGCAACTCAATGGTTCTGGCGCAGCGCCCGGCTGATCTCAACCAAAATGCCCAACGCAATTGCGCACGCGGCCACGATAGACGCCTGATCGATGGCTTGGGCTGGCGACTGCCCAAGGTAGCGAGCGGCCCAGATTCTAGCCTCTTCGGCGTTCGGTATGCTGCTGACGATGTAGATTGCGATGCCAATTCGACCCGCAGCCATAATGAGCGCTAGCCAAGCGGCGATGGTGCCAAGCCTAGTGAAAAACATGATGTGCCCCCCAACTGCATTAGCTGCCGATCCTAGCATCGGCTGGGCTGGCGTCTATGCCTGTGGACCGGCGCGCGCATTTGCACAGCAATTATCTTCGGGATTGCGGGCACTAGTTTGTTGACGAGCTGACGACATTTCCGCCAAGTAGTCCCATGATCAAAGAGAGTGAGTACTTGCGACTTCACATTGAGACCGTTCATTCGATACCCGTCGAGGATTTGTCCAATTCACTAAACGCCTATGGGCATCAGTATCAGCAGTTCGCGGTCGATCAAGGATTTGCCCCGAAGGCGGGCGACGCGAGGTTGCTAGTCTCCAGTGTTTCCAGGGGCAGCATTGACATTGCTTTCATCCCCGAACTGGTTGCAGTTGGCATGACCTTGCTCCCTCTGGTTGAGCAAGGCACTCTAGTCGTGAAGTTCGCGGATCAGCTCATCTCGCTGATTAGACAATTTCAAGGTCACAGCGTCGATGACACCGGCCGCAATATCACTGTTGCGGATTGTGATGATGTTGCGAACATCGTCTCGCCGGTAGCTGATAACGGCGGGACACAGCATATCACCGTGATCAATGGTGGCGTCACGGTAAACCAGATCACCGTGACACAAGAGCAAGCTCACAAGATAAGGAAGGTTGCTCGGGCTACGAAAGAAGCTCTTTCAGTGCCCCTTCTAGAGATACGTAAGGCCGTTTCCTTGACGTGGCAGCAACTCGCGAAGGACGCGCCAAAGACACAGGGCAAGCGCAGTCCTGACCAGGGACTAATTGAAGAAATCGATAAGAGCGCACATGCGGTCTTGTTCACCGAAGAGACAGCACACCTGAAGGCGGAGCTTATTGCCGACGGCGAAAACCCTTATCGCATGGTCTACTTTGTGGATGTTGAGGTCTCTCGCATATCAGACCGTGTGGTGTCCTACAGGGTGTGCGGCTTCCACGGTAAAGAAGAACTGGCGGCTTAGGTCAATCTCTACTCTGTTCACGTCATCGCCCATGGCCTCAATCATCGTGACATGCAAGTCACCGATGTAGATGCCACCGACCGACTGGTCTTTATGGCCGGTGATGAGGTCCGACACATTCCGGTTTACGCCGTGCCGCGCCAGCGCCGTCTTGAGGGTATTGCGGAAGCTATGAAAGATCTTGCGGCCGCGACTATGCCCATGTCGGCCCTGTAGCTGCGCAGGGGCCAGCGCCGCCTTACAAGTCTTTGATCTGTCTGATTGTCCCGGACGTCCGGGTAACCGAGGGTAAGTGGCGGAGAGGATGGGATTCGAACCCACGAGACAGCTCATCACCATCTGCGCCCTTAGCAGGGGCGTGCCTTCGACCACTCGGCCACCTCTCCGGCAGGGGGTGGATAGCGGGCGGACAGGATGAAGGCAAGCGGTTTTTGGCAAGAAGCCGTGCCAAGCCACAACAGAAGCAAATTTGGATGGTGGCCGAAGCGATTGCGGCCGGTTCTTCACAGCCGGACGGCGCCGGGATGGCGGTGTGCGGGCCTGTGCGATTCGTGAGCGATGGCCGGGAGGGTCCGGAACGGGCCGGACCCTCGGGCAGGATCGGTCAGCGCTGGTTGAACAGCACCTTTTGGGCTTCCTTGTCGTCGGCCAGGCTCTTCTGGGTCGCGTCCTTGCCCAGTTCGAGGCCCTTGGCGACGGCCGGACGCGCATTGAGGCGTTCAATCCAGGCAGCGAAGTTCCTGAACTCGCCCTTGTCGATGCCATAGCGCTCCCAGGACTGGGCCCAGCCGATGGCGGCGATATCGGCGATGGAATAGGTGCCGGTGATGAAATCGCGGCCCTCGAGCTGCTTGTCGAGCACGCGGAACAGGCGATGGGTCTCGTCGCTGTAGCGCTTGATGGCGTAGGGGATCTTTTCGGGCGCATAGACGCTGAAATGATTGTTCTGGCCCAGCATGGGGCCAAAGCCGCCGACCTGCCAGAACAGCCACTCGTCCACCTTGACCTGCTCGCGCATGTCGGTGGGGTAGAACTGGCCGAACTTGAGGGCGAGATATTTCAGAATCGCACCCGATTCAAAGATCGAGATCGGCTCGCCGCCCGGCCCCTCGGGATCGACAATGGCGGGGATCTTGTTGTTGGGGGAGATCGCCAGGAATTCGGGCGTGAACTGCTCGCCCTTGCCGATGTCGATGCGGTGATAATTATAGGGCACGCCGAGCTCTTCGAGCATGATGTGCAGCTTCTGCCCGTTTGGCGTGGGCAGCGAAAAGGCTTCGATGGGCTTGGTCTGAGTGGTCATTGCCGATCCGATCAACGTTTGCAGTGTGGCGGTTATATCGGTCTTTTACGATGGAGGGCAAGACAGCAGCAACTGCCCTGCCCTCCACAGGAGAAAATCATGCTCGCCTGAGCACCATCTGGGGATGGCCGTTGCCCCGCAGGGCCGTGGACACCCCCCGGCCGTCCACCGTGGACACGACGCGGTGGCGCAGGGTGGCAAACATGAAGTCGGGCGTGACATTGACGGGGTTGTCAAAGGTCACGGTCACCTTGAAGAGCGCGCCATCGCCCAGCATCTGCACGCCGATCAACACGCCGGTAAAGGGCTGTTCGAGATAGCTGCCCTTGACGCGGCCGCCCACCTGGAAGGGTACGGCCACGTGATCGGGCAGGCTGGCGCGCGCGGTATTCCAATCGCGATAGCCATGGGCCCGGGCGATTTGTTCAAGCGCGGCGCCGTGCGCCAGGGGATTGCCGGCGGCGGAACGGCTTTCGCGCAGGGCCCTGGCTTCTGATTTGAGGGTCTGGATGGAAAGGGTATCGAGTGAAAACGACATGACAGGATCTCTCATTTGCATGAGGCGTCTGTTTGCATGGGTGCCCGCATTGCCATGAAGCGCCTCGCAAAGATGAACCTGGGGTTCGCTTCTGCTCGGAGACTGAACTTTACCATCGGAACTGCTTCCGGCGAGCGGCAGGTGCCAGCGACCAAGCAGGGATATGGTGCCGGCCGGCGATTTTGTCAATGTCCCGGCGGGCCCAGATCAGCGGCGGTGATGCCGACGATCAGCAATTTGTGTTGGGCGGGAGGGGCGGGACCGCGTATGGGCTGGGGGCGAGGCCCCTCGGCCCGTTGCCGAGGCGCATAACCCCCACCCTGCCCTCCCCCCTGAAGGGGGAGGAGGAGAGGCCAGTGATCATGATCGAAATAGTGTTTCTGCTGCTTGCAGGTCTGGTGGGTGGGGCGCTGAATTCGCTGGCCGGGGGCGGCTCGTTCATCGTCTTTCCGGCGCTGCTGGCCGTGGGCGTGCCGCCGGTGATGGCCAATGCCTCCAATACCTTTGCCGCGCTGCCCGGCTATGCCAGCGGCGCCTTCGGCTACTGGCACGCCATGGGCGCGCATAAGCATCTGCTGGTGCTCTATGGCGCCATCGCGGCTTTGTTCGGCTATATCGGCGCGGACCTGCTGCTGGTGGTGTCGGACGCCCAGTTCGGGCTGGTGGTGCCCTGGCTGATGGCATTTGCCGTGCTGCTGTTCGCCTTCGGCACGCAGCTGAACGCCTTCGTCGCCGCCCGCAGCGGCGGCGGACGCGGCATGGCGCTGGTCGGCAAGGGCCTGCTGCTGCTGTTCCTGGCCGGGGTCTGCGTCTATGGCGGCTTCTTCAATGCCGGGCTGGGCATATTGCTGCTGGCGTTCCTGGCGACGGCGGGCATGAGCGACATCCACGCCATGAACGGGCTCAAGCTCTATGTGTCGTCGGTCGTGGCGCTGGTGGCGGTGGCGCGGTTTGCGTTCAGCGGCTCGATCGACTGGTACCATGGCTCGGTTGCGCTGGTAGGCGTGGTGGTGGGCGGCTACCTGGCCGCGCGCAACGCGCATCACATCCCCACCCGCTGGATCCGGCTGGCGGTGATCGTCTATGGCGTGTTCATGACCGGGTATTTCTTCTGGGGCGCCTATCTATCGTAATGCGTCGACCTCGTGGTTCGACAAGCTCACCATGAGGCCTACTGCCCCGCCGGCCTGATCCAGACGGCGGCGTCGTGGAAGGTGGTGCCGCCGAAGGGGGGTGCCGGGGCGGCGCTGGTGAGGGTGTTGATGCCCTTGCCGCCGCGATGGGCCTTGTTCTGGTGCAGGCCCTCGGCAATCAGCACGCCGGTGGGCAGGCCGGTGCGGATGCGGGCGGTGAGATCGACCGTGCCGCGATGATTGCCGACAGTAACGAACTGACCCTCACCAATGCCGAGCCGCGCGGCGTCTTCGGGATGGATGAACACCGAGGGCACACCCTCGCGCTTCTGGCTGCCGGGGGTTTCGTTGAAGGATGAATTGAGGAAGCCGCGCGCCGGGCTGGTGGCGAGACGAAACGGGTGTTCGGGCGTGGCGGCTTCGGTGATGGCCCAATGGTCGGCAAAGCGCGGCATGTCAGAGGGATCGCAGGCCCACAGATAGCCCTTCCTGGCGGCGGTGCCGGCCCAGTTGGGGGCAAAGCGGAAGCGCTTGTCGGGCCAGGCAAAGCCATCGGCAAAACGGGCCACGGCATCGGGGCGCTCACGATCGACGAAGCCGGTCTTTTCGACAGTTTCCAGGCTGGGATAGTTGGAGCGCGCGAAGGTGTCGGCGACGACCTCGCGGTCGCTGGCGTGAAAGCTCGCATCCTCGAGGCCGAGGCGGAGGGCCAGGGCGTTGATGACCTCATGGTTGGAGCGGGTCTGGCCCGGTCGCTCGATGACGGCAGGACCGTAGAGCACGCGGGTGTGGCCGCCGCGGGTATAGTAATCATTGTGTTCGAGGAACATGGTGGCGGGCAGCACGATATCGGCCAGTTCGGCCGTTTCGGTCATGAACTGCTCGTGCACGACCAGGAACAGGTCCTCGCGCGCCAGGCCCTGGCGCACCAGCGCCTGTTCGGGAGCGACCGAGGCAGGATTGGTGTTCTGGACGAGCATGGCCTTGACCGGCCCACCCTGCCTGAGGGCCCTGGCATCGCCGGTCAGCACCGGGCCGATCTCGGACATGTCGAGCCAGCGCGGATCGCCCTTTTGCAGGCCGGAGCCGGTAAGGCGGGACTTGTCGAGTGCCCAGGTGCCCGAATTGGAGTGGAAGGCGCCGCCGCCGCGATGCTGCCAGGCGCCGGTCATGGCCGGAATGCAGAGGGCCGCATGCATGGCAGTGGCACCGTTGCGCTGGCGGGTAAAGCCATAGCCGAGGCGGAAATAGCTGGCCGGGGTGGTGCCGACAAGATAGGCGAATTCGGTGATCTCAGCGACGGTGAGACCGGTGATCCCGGCGGCCCATTCGGGCGTCTTGTCGGCGAGATGGGCCTCGAAGTCGGGACCGAAATCGGTGAATTTGGCCATATAGGCGCGGTCCGCGAGATTGTCGCGCAGCAGGATATGCATGACGGCAAGGGCCAGCGCGCCATCGGTGCCGGGGCGCAGGATCAGGCCGAGATCGGCCTGGGCCATGGTGGCGGTGCGATAGATATCGATGACCACCAGCTTGGCGCCGCGCTCCTTTCGCGCGCGGATGGCATGGGTCATCACATTGACCTGGGTGTGCACCGCATTGGTGCCCCAGATGACGACGCAGTCGCTTTCGGCCATCTGCTCGGGATTGACGCCGCCCAGCATGCCGGTGCCGGCAATGTAGCCGGGCCAGGCCGTGCCGGTGCAGATGGTGTCGTATTGCCGCGAATAGCCCTTGGCGGCGCGGAGCCGGTCGATACCGTCGCGCTGCACATGGCCCATGGTGCCGGCATAGTAATAAGGCCAGATGGCTTCGGCGCCGTGCTCGGCCTCGATCTGGGTGAAGCGGGCGGCGATCTCGTCGAGCGCCTCATCCCAGGAGATGGGGGCGAACTGGCCGCTCCCCTTGGGCCCGGTGCGGCGCAGGGGCTGGGTCAGCCGGTCGGGATGGTGTACGCGCTCGGCATAGCGGGCGACCTTTTCGCAGATGACGCCGGCGGTATAGGGATCATCGGCGGCGCCGCGGACCCGGCCAATGGTGTGGTCATCAAGAATATCAACGTCGAGCGCGCAGGCCGAGGGGCAATCATGCGGGCAGACGGAGCGGACGGTGCGCAGGGCGACGGGCTTGTTCATGGCGGCAAAATACGCGTGTCTTGAGAGCGGTGCAAAGCGATAGTTGCGGTGAACGGATCG
>TARA_R110002124_G_scaffold268011_3_pt1 | contig 10775 bp, 12 predicted proteins | sample TARA_R110002124 | Tara Oceans TARA_R110002124 (sample SAMEA4397445) | marine metagenome | biome: Polar Biome; feature: [SRF] surface water layer (ENVO:00010504); material: water (ENVO:00002006), including particulate matter (ENVO:01000060) such as... | depth 5 m | reverse complement strand
CACCCGGCGCTGCGCGCCGACCTCTCCCCTCAGGGGAGAGGTGAGCCAGGGGGTGGTCATGATGTCGGCCCAGGGGTGTATCCGGTCAAGCGCCCCTCTCCCTGTCTCTCCCCGCGAGGGGGAGGGCGTCGACTGGACCAGCGCGGAAGAGTCATCCCTCAGGCTCACTTCTGCACTCCTCGCGGCGAATAGACCAGCGGTGCCTGGCCGGGGCGGTCGATGAGGCGCGTCTCGGGCGAGCCGATGATGACGCAGGTGGCCATGTCGGCCTTGGCCGGGTCGGCATCGGCCAGACTCACCACGCTGATCGCCTCGTCGGGTCGACCGGCGGCACGGCCGAATATCACCGGCGTGGACCAGGGCAGCACTTCGCGCAGGATGGAAAAGGCCGAACCGAGCTGCCAGGGCCGCGCCTTGGAAATCGGGTTGTAGAGCGCGATCACCAGACCCGCGCCGGCCACGGCGCGCAGCCGGGCCTCGATGACGGTCCAGGGCTTGAGATTGTCCGACAGCGAAATGGCGCAGAAATCATGCCCCAGCGGCGCCCCGGCGCGGGCGGCCACGGCCAGCATGGCGGTGACGCCGGGCACGATGGCGAGCTCGAGCGCGCGCCAGGCGGGCGGGCCGTCCTCGATGGCCTCGCAGATCGCCGCGGCCATGGCAAAGACCCCCGGATCGCCACCCGAGACGACGCAGACCTGCTCGCCCGAGGCGGCGGTCATCAGGGCATCCTTGGCCCGGCTCAACTCCTCGCGATTGTCCGAGGCGACGCGGCGCTGGTCGTCGCGCAGCGTGAGGCGATCGAGATAGGGACCATAGCCGAAGAACACATGGCTGGCCGCGATGGCCGCCAGCGCCTCGGGCGTCGCCTGATCGGGATTGCCCGGCCCGGTGCCCACCACTGTCAGCCTGCCGCTCATGCCAGCGCCTCCGCCCGCGGCCGCGTGCTCCAGCCGGGCAGCAGGATGATGGCGAAATAGGGGGCGATATCGTCGGGCTTGTCGGCCAGCCGCATCCAGGCGCCGTTGGCCATGGTGCCGCGCTCGACATAGACGGCCATGTCGAGCCGGCCGGCCGCTTCGATGGCCCGGCGGATCTTGGCCATGTTGCGGCCCACCTTCATGATCACCGCGCCATCGGTATTGTCGAGCCGCCTGGCCAGGTCGACCTCGTCGAGCGTGCCCGGCAGCACGGCCAGGATATCGTCGCCCTGCACCAGTGGCAGCCCCGCCTGCGACCAGCAACCCGACATGGCGGTGATCCCGGCGACCACCTCGGTGGGGTAAAGCGCGGACAGCCGCACATGGATATGCATATAGCTGCCATAAAACAGCGGATCGCCCTCGCTGAGCACGGCCACCGTGCGCCCGGCGTCGAGATGGGCGGCAACGCGCGCGGCGGCCTCGGCATAAAAGCCGGCAGTGGCGCTCTTGTAGTCGTCGTGGCGGCGATCGATCTCGGTGGTTACCGGATAGCCGAGCGGCTCCTCGATCTGGGTGGTGATCAGATCGGCGACGATGGCGCGGGCATTGCTGGCATTGCCCTGCTTGGCGAAATAGGCAATCACGTCGGCGTTCTCGATCGCCCGCACCGCCTTGAGCGTCAGCAGTTCCGGATCGCCCGGGCCGGTGCCGACGCCGATCAGTTTGCCGGTCATATCCCGCTCCTCGCCAGGGCATTGAGGGCCGCCGCCGTCATGGCCGAGCCGCCCAGCCGGCCCCGCACGATGGCATAGGGCACGCCATAGGAATTGTCCGCCAGCGCGGCCTTGGATTCGGCGGCGCCGACAAAGCCTACCGGCATGCCGATGATGGCGGCGGGCTTGGGCGCGCCGTCGCGCAGCAGTTCGAGCAGGAAAAACAGCGCCGTGGGCGCATTGCCGATGGCGACGACGGCGCCCTGCAGCCGCGGCAGCCAGAGGCGCAGCGCGGCGGCCGAGCGCGTATTGCCGATCTCGGCGGCAATGACCGGCGTCTGTGGGTGGCGCAACGTGCAGATGACTTCGTTACTGGCCGGCAGCCGGGCCGCGGTGACCCCGCGCGCCACCATTTCGGCGTCGCAGAAGATGGGCGCACCGGCGGCGAGCGCCGCCTGTGCGGCGGCGACAAATCCCGGCCCGAACTCAAAATGCTGCGCCGCCTCGACCGAGCCGGCGGCATGGATCATGCGGATGGCCAGTTCGGCCTCGGCCGCCGAAAATGCCGACAGGTCCGCTTCGGCGCGGATAATGGCGAAGGACTGCCGATAAATGGCGTCGCCGTCCTTGATGTAGTCGTAGTCGGTCATCGTCATCCTTGCCGGATGGCTGCGGCCAGGGCGGACTCGTCGTCCATGCGCAGCACTGCACGTGGCGTATCGCCCGCCGTGCCGTTGATGACAAGACCGTAACCGTCGGCCCGCCCCACCAGCGTCACTTCGGCACGGCGCGGATGGGCGCAACCCTTGGCGCAGCCCGAGACATGCAGCTGCCTGCCCGCCGGCAGGGAGGGGCTGAGTGTTTCGGCAATGGCGCGGGCGGCGATATGCCCCGACGCGCAGCCGGCGCTGCCGATGCAGGCGCTGATGCGCAGGCGCGGATCGCTCGCGTCGGTAATGAAGCCGAGGGAAGATGCTTCGGTGGCAAAGGCTTCGGGAGCGTCCATGGCCAGCAGGGCATGGTGCGGCGCCAGGCGGAACTGGGCGATGCCGTGCCGCTCGGCAAGTTGGGTGAGGGCGATCAGCGTCGCCGCGTCGCTCGCGCCAAAGGGCAGGGCAAGGCCGGTGGCCGTGCCATGGCGTAACATGAAGCGGGCGATGGGCAGCATGCTCCCCGGATCGCCGGGCCCGCCGGCCCGGACCAGATCCGTGCCGCGGGCAGCAGGGCCCAGATCGGCGAGGCGCTGCAGGATGAGCAGGACGGCAGCGGGGGCTTCGGCGCTGCCCAGTTCGGCCTGCGTCTGGTCGGCAATGGCCAGGGTCCACCGGTCCGGCGTGCTGGCGGTGAGCCGGATATCGGCCTTGAGCGCGCGGCGGGTGATCTGGCCGGAACCATCCACCACCACTGTTACCTTGGGGCCGAGCTGGCTGCCAAGCGGGGCGGCAAGACGGGCAATGGCTGCGGCGAGGGCGCGCGGATCCGCGATCTCGTCGGGATCAAGGCCAGCCAGCGGCGGGGTTTCGACGACAAGGCCATCCTCGATCTCAACAGTCTTGCGCACGGCTGCGGCGAAGGCGGGCGTGGCGACGGCGTTCAGCCCCCGCACCTGCAGATTGCCGCGCGCGGTGATTTCCACCAGGCCATTGCCGTGCTGCGCCGCCAGCCGGGCAATCTCGGCGAGCTGGGAGGGCGTTAGCTGCCCGCCGGCAATGCGCAGCCGGGCCAGCAGCCCATCGCCGGTCTGCATCGGCGCCTCCAGCGTGGGGCAGGCGCCGCGGCGGCGCGATGTGGATACAGCGATAGGCAGGGCCATGGACATGGCCGATGGTTTAGCCGATTGGACCGGGCGGGGGAATATGTGGCGGGCGTCCCGATGCCGGGTTTCACCTCGCCGCTGAGGGCTATCAGCGATGGTCAACAGGCTCGGCAGTCGACTCCCTCCCCCTTGTGGGGAGGGATCAAGGGTGGGGGATGGCTACGAAAACTGGACTCGTGGATCCACACCCCCACCCTGCTCGATAGCGGACTTGGCAGGCCAAGTCCTATCTCGCTTCCCTCCCCACAAGGGGGAGGGTGGGCGCGGTGCGTGTGGCCGTAGCGGACCTCACGCGCGCCGTGACGTCCATGGGGAGCGCTGGCTCTCGAGCCAAAAATCAGCCCCGCTTGCCCAGCAGGTAGGTGTCCATGATCCAGCCGTGCGCCGCGCGGGCGGCTTTGCGGGTTTCGATGATCTGGTCGGCGACGTCGCCCAGCCGCCCGGAAATGGTGATCTCGTCGGGGGTGCCGAGATAGGCGCCCCAGAAGATGTCGAGGTCGGGATCGGCCTGGGTGAAGGCGGTCTGGCCGTCGAGCATGACTACGGTGTCGGCGGCTACCGCGCCCAGTTGGCGGCCGGTGGTGATGTGTACCGGTTCGCCGATGCGGTTGAGGGCAATGCCATGCGCGGCGGTCAGTGCCTGCACCGCGGTGATGCCCGGAATGATCTCGACAGCAAACTCGCGATCGCTGCGCAGCCGGTCGAGAATGCGGATGGTGGAGTCGTAAAGCCCCGGATCGCCCCAGACCAGAAAGGCGCCGCTGCCATGCTCGGGCACTGCATCGAGCAGGGCGCCGAAGCGCTGCGCCAGCGCTTCATGCCAGGCATCGACGCCCGCACCATAGTCGGGATTGAGTGCATCGCGCTTGGGCACGCTGTAATCGAGCGTGCGGCTGGCTGGATTGGTGACGTAGCGGGAGATGATCTCGCGCCGCAGATCGGCCAGTTCGGCCTTGTTCGTCCCCTTGTCGGGAATGAACAGCACATCGGCGCGGTTGAGCGCATTGATGGCCTGGATGGTGATGTGCTCCGGATTGCCGGCCCCGATACCCACGACGAGAAGTGTCTTCATGGCCCGGTTCTGCCTCACGGCCGGCGCGTTGACAAGCGGTGAGCATGCCTGTATTAAACCAGTTAGTATTATACTAAATGGTTGAGTACAGATGACCGACCCGCTCAGTGTTACCCTCACCGCCCTCGCCGACCCGACACGGCGCGCCATCCTGGCCCGACTCGCGCAGGGAGAGGCCAGCGTCAATGAACTGGCCGAGCCATTCGACATGACGCTGGCCGCGGTTTCCAAGCACATCAAGGTCCTGCAGACAGCAGGTCTGATCAGCCGAAGCAAGCAGGCGCAATGGCGCCCGTGCCGTCTGGAGGCCGCGCCGATGCGCGACGTCGCCAAACTGATCCAGGGCTACCGCCAATTCTGGGAGCAGAATCTGGACCAGCTCGATGGCTATCTGGCGCGCCTGCAGACACCCGCCAGCGACAGCAAGAACTAAGTTTGATTTCACCAGGGAGAATATCCATGAACGCACCGACCGGCCCCAACCTGTTCAAGACCGAACTGCCCGAAGATGAGCCCTTGATCATCATGTCGCGCACCTTTGATGCGCCGCTGGACCTGCTCTGGACGGTGTGGACCCAAGCCGAGCATGTCGCCTATTGGTGGGGTCCGCGTGGCGACAATCGCGTCGTCGAGTACGATGTACGCAAGGGCGGCAAGTGGCGCATCATCTCGTCGATGGGCAACGGCGAGGAGGTGGTGTTCTTTGGGACCTATCTCGAGGTCGTTCCCAAGTCCATGATCCGCAATACCTTCGTTGTCGAGGGCATGTTCGAGGAGGACGATCGCTTCTACGAGGAGCATCAGTTCCGCGAAGTTGACGGCAAGGTGTTGTACCGCTCGATTTCCAGGCTCGACAGCTTCGAGGCCCGCCAGGGTGTCATCGACAGCGGTATGGAAGAGGGCGCCAATGCGTCCATGGCCAAGGTCGACGAACTGCTGCGGCGATTGGGCGGCCGCTAGGCGCGGTCCACGACGGTATGGTCATAGATCACGGTTGCGCGCGCGGCGCGGCAGCGTCTTGACCTTCCCAGGTGGCAAGCCGCCAAGCTGGTTCCCTCTCCAAGCGAACGGATCCCGCGATGAAACTGCTTCTTGCCGCCGCCACGATTGCCCTGACCCTGTCGTTGCCCGCCGTGGCGCAGGACCATTCTGCCATGGCGGGCATGGCGCCATCCGACAACCCGGCGACCATGGCCTATGAAGCCGCCAACATGCAGATGCATGAGGATATGGCGATCGCCTTTACCGGCGACGCCGATGTGGACTTCATCCAGTCGATGATTCCGCACCACCAGGGCGCCGTCGATATGGCCAGGATCGTGCTGGAGCACGGCGAGGATCCCGAGGTCAGGGCGCTGGCCGAAGACGTGATCAAGGCGCAGGAAGCCGAGATCGCCTGGATGCAGGCCTGGCTCGAGAAGAACGGCCACTAGGCCCGTCGTGGTCCGCTGACCGAGTTGCGCACGATCAGCTCGGCGCGCAGCAGCACTTCCTTTTTGGCGGGCGTTTCGCCCGCCAGCAGCGCCAGCAGCAGGTCCATGGCCTCTTCGCCGATCTTGAGGCGTGGCTGCTTCATGGTGGTCAGCGCCGGGGTGACGAAGCTGGCAAAGGAAATATCGTCAAAGCCCATCACCGAGAATTCGCGGGGCAGATCATATTTGCGCGCGCTCAGCGCAATGATGACGCCCAGTGCCGTGGCGTCGTTGACGCACAGGAAGGCGGTAGGCAGCACATCGCGCACGAACATGTGCTCGGCGGCGGCACGGCCGCTTTCGGTGGTGCCGTCGCCATCGAGGATCATGCGCGGATCAATGCTCATGCCGGCGCCCGTCAGGGCCGCGCGATAGCCCTGCTCGCGCAGGATATTGACGGCCTTGCTGGTGGAATGGCCGATAAAGGCGATGCGCCGGTGCCCCTGCGCGACAAGATGCTCGGCCGCGATCCGCGCACCCTCGAAATTGTTGACGCCCACAAACGGCACATCGCTGTTGGACACCGGTTCATTGACCGCCACCATGGGAGGCAGCCGCACCTCGCTGCCTTCGGCGCCGATGCCATAGGGCAGGTGACCGGTGAACAGGATCAGGCCATCGGCCTGGTTGGAATTGATAAAGCGCAGATAGTCGGTTTCGCGATCCGGATCGTTCTGGGTATTGCCGATCAGCACGCCATAGCCGCGCTTGCTCGCCTCGGTCTCGAGACCCACCAGGATATTGGAAAAGTTCGGGTCACCCACGTCGGGCGCCAGAATCAGGATCATGTTGGAGCGGCGCATGCGCAGCGAGCGCGCCATCGCATTGGTGGTGTAGCCGGTGCGGGCGACGGCCTCGGTGACGCGACGGCGCGTTTCGACCGCCACCTTGGTGGGCTCATTGATGGCGCGGCTGACCGTGGCGATGGATACGCCGGCGATCGCCGCAACATCTTCAATGGTGGCCAGTTTCTGGTGCTGCAATCTGTGCCTCGCACGCCCTCTGGCGCCCGCTGTCCTTGCCTGTAGCAGATGGCACGGCCGGCGCCAGACTCCGCTTGCTGCCCATGCCGTTTCTCCGCACTGTAAACCTTTACATCATTCGTGAAAACCTTTACATCAGTCAACCGAGGACGAAGAGATGGGTTCAAATCCGCCGCGTTCGAGGGAGGGGTCGCAATTGTCCATCGCCGAAGGCACGTCTGCGCCTGCCATCCTGTCCGCCCAGCGGATCAGCAAGTCGTTTGGCGAGATCCCGGTGCTGTTCAGTATCGATTTCGATATCCGGCCCGGCGAGGTCCACGCCATTATCGGCGAGAACGGCGCCGGCAAATCCACCCTGATCAAGATCCTGTCCGGCTTCGAGCGGCCGACCTCGGGCACCATCACCTATGACGGCAAGACCGTGGAGCTGCCGCCCAATGGCGCGGCCGAAGCCATGGGCATCGTGCTGATCCACCAGGAACTCAACCTTGCCGAGGACCTGACGGTCGCCGCCTCGATTTTCCTGGGGCGCGAACTCAAGCGCTTCGGCTTTCTCGATACCGCCGAGATGCGCCGGCGCGCCGTGGCCGTGCTCGACACCCTCCATGTTCATGTCGACCCCGACGCGCGCATCAAGACGCTGTCGGTGGCCGACAAGCAGATGGTGGAAATTGCCAAGGCGATCAGCCGCGACGCGCGGGTGCTGATCATGGATGAGCCCACCGCCGTGCTCTCGGCCAGCGAGACCGAGACGCTGTTTGCCCAGATCCGCCGCCTGACGGCGCGCGGCGTGGCGGTGATCTTCATTTCCCACAAGCTCGACGAGATCATGGAATTGGCCCAGCGCGTCACCGTGCTGCGCGACGGCCAGCTGATCGCCACCATCGGCACCCACGCGCTGACCCCCGATTCCATCGCGCAGATGATGGTGGGGCGCGAGCTGTCCAATCTCTATCCGCCCAAGCATGAGCCTGACGTGGACGCGCCCGTGGTCCTGTCCGTGCGCAATCTGGTCGCGCCGGGCGTCAAGGATTTCTCGTTTGAACTACGCAAGGGCGAGATCCTGGGCTTTGCCGGGCTGATCGGCTCGGGGCGTACCGCCGTGGCCGAGGCCATTGTCGGTCTCAGCCCGCGCGACTCCGGCGATGTCAGCGTCAATGGCCAGCCCGGCAATTTCACCAGGGTAGCCCAGTCGGTTGCGGCGGGACTGGCCTATATGACCAAGGACCGCAAGGGCAGGGGCCTGCTGCTCAACATGGGCCTGCAGCCCAATCTCACGCTGCTGACCCTGGCCAAGCACCTCAAGCACGGCTTCCTGGACAATTCGAGCGAGGCGCGGGCGCTCGAGCGGGCGGTGCGCCGCTTCGACATCCGGGCCCGCGATGCCTCGGTCCGGGTCGGCCAGCTGTCGGGCGGCAACCAGCAGAAGCTGATGCTGGGCAAGACCATGGAGAGCGAGCCCGACATCATCATCATGGATGAGCCGACGCGCGGCATCGATGTGGGCACCAAGCAGCAGATCTATCACATCATCGCCGCGCTCGCCGCCGAGGGCAAATCGATCATCCTGATCTCCTCGGAAATGCAGGAGGTGATCGGCCTCAGCCACCGCGTGGTGGTCATGCGCACCGGGCGGTCGGCCGGCGTGCTTGAAGGCGCCGAAATCACCGAGTCCGAAATCATGCGGTACGCCGCGGGCATCAAACAGAGTGGACATCATGAGCACATTAGCGCCTGAGACGGCCGACAAGCCCGCGCGCCGGTTTCGCCTCGATCTCAAGACGGCAGGGCCGCTGATTGCGCTGGCGCTGCTGATCGTGCTGGGCATCTCGCTCAACGAGAACTTCCTCAGCTACAACAATCTGACCAATGTGCTGGCGCGCACCTCCTTCATCGGCATCATCGCCATCGGTGCGACCTTCGTGATCACCTCGGGCGGGCTCGACCTGTCGGTCGGTTCGATGGCGGCGGTGATCGCCGGGGTGATGATCATCGTGATGAATGCGCTGATCCCCTCGCTGGGGATCGGCTGGAGCGTGGTGCTGGCCGGCATGGCAGCCGGCATTGCGGTGGGTGGCCTGGCCGGTTTCGGCAATGGCTTCATGATCACCCGGGGCCGCATCGAGGCCTTCATCGTGACGCTGGGCACCATGGGCATCTTCCGCTCGCTGGTGACCTTTCTGGCCGATGGCGGCACGCTCTCGCTCAATTTCCAGGTCGCCGACGTCTACCGGCCGGTCTATTACGATGGCCTGCTGGGCGTGCCCTATCCGATCATCGTGTTTGCCCTGGTGGCGATTGCCGGCGAAATCGTGATGCGCCGCACCGCCTTTGGCCGCTATTGCGCCGCCATCGGCTCGAGCGAGCAGGTATCGCGCTATTCCTCGATCAATGTCGATAATGTCCGGCTGCTGACCTATATCCTGCAGGGCGTTCTGGTGGGCGTGGCCGTGCTGCTCTACGTGCCGCGGCTGGGCTCGGCCTCGAGCACCACCGGCGTCTTGTGGGAACTCGAGGCCATTGCCGGGGTGATCATCGGCGGCACCACGCTCAAGGGCGGCTATGGCCGGGTCTGGGGCACCGTGGTGGGCGTCGTCATCCTCGGGCTGATCGGCAATATCCTGAACCTGCAGAACATCATCAGCCCCTATCTCAATGGCGCGTTCCAGGGCGTCATCATCATTCTCGCCGTGCTGCTGCAACGCGGAGGGCGCTCCAGCAGCTAGCGACCAACAGACCACATCGCCCAGAACCTTGGGCATCAACGGGAGGACTGCAATGAAACTGATCAAGACCCTATTGGCGACCGCCGTGGTCGCAGGCAGCATGGGCGGTGTCGCCATTGCCCAGGACAAGGTTACCATCGGCGTCTCGGTGCCGGCGGCCGACCATGGCTGGACCGGCGGCGTCAACTACTTCGCCCAGCAGGCCATCGAGCGTCTGGGCACCACCTATCCGGACGTGACCTACGTCTTCACCTCGGCGCCGGACGCACCCAAGCAGATCGCCGACATCGAGGACATGGTGTCCACCCGCAATATCGACGCCCTGGTCATCCTGCCCGGTGATCCGGACGCGATGACGTCGGCCATCAAGCAGGTCAAGGATGCCGGCAAGTTCGTCACCGTGGTGGATCGCGAGCTTTCGATCACCGGCGTGGAAGATCTCTATGTGGCCGGTGACAATCCCGGCCTGGGCGCCAACTCGGCCGAGTTCTTCAAGCAGCACATGCCCGATGGCGGCAATATCGTCATTCTGCGCGGCCTGCCGATCCCGATCGATGCGCAGCGCTTTGACGCCTTCATGGCCGGCCTGGAAGGCTCCAACATCACCGTATTGGACAATGAATTCGCCAACTGGAACCGCGATGACGGCTTCAAGGTGATGCAGGACTTCCTGACGCGCTTCCCCGACATCAAGGGCGTCTGGGCGCAGGACGACGACATCGCCCTGGGCGCCATCGAGGCCATCAAGCAGGCCGGCCGCGACAAGGAGATGTTCATCGTCGGCGGCGCGGGCATGCAGCAGATGATCCAGCGCGTTGCCGATGGCGATACGCTGGTGCCGGTCGATGTCAGCTATTCGCCGGCCATGATCGCCACGGCGATCGAGCTGACCACGGCCCACCTGGTGGGCGGCGTACAGGTCTCGGGCCGCTATGTGCTCGACTCCACCCTGATCACCAAGGACAATGCCGACGAATTCCTCGACGCCGAAAGCCCGTTCTGATCCCAACCCAGACCGGACACGCAAAGGGCGCCTTCGGGCGCCCTTTGTTCTGGGTATAACCGACGGT
>TARA_R110002124_G_scaffold63350_36_pt1 | contig 10777 bp, 10 predicted proteins | sample TARA_R110002124 | Tara Oceans TARA_R110002124 (sample SAMEA4397445) | marine metagenome | biome: Polar Biome; feature: [SRF] surface water layer (ENVO:00010504); material: water (ENVO:00002006), including particulate matter (ENVO:01000060) such as... | depth 5 m | reverse complement strand
CTTTGCCATGCGGGCGCACAGGGTCTGCTGACCGGACCCGCCGTGCGGCGGCTGGGCGAGCGGTCAGCCCTGATCGTCGGCATGATGTGCGAGATAGTGGCCCTGGTCGTCATGGGGCTGGCTACCCATGGCTGGGTGATTTTTGCGCTGATGCCGATCTTTGCGATGGGTGGCATTGGCATGCCGGCGCTGCAATCGCTGATCACCAGCCAGGTCGGCGCCGACAAGCAGGGGCAGCTGCAGGGCGTGCTGGCAAGCCTGGTCAGCCTGGCCGCCGTGCTGGGGCCGCTGTTCTTCAGCGTCGCCTATTTTGGCGTGCGCGATTCCTGGCCGGGCGTGATCTGGATCACCGGTGCGGCTGTCTATCTTCTGGCGCTGCCCTTGATGCTCGCCATGCCGCGCCGGGTCGATACACACCCCGCGGCCGGTGGATAATGGCGGAAATCGGCGGAAAAGCCCGGAAATCCTGCCCAGATCGACTTTGCGGACTTGTCGCATTGCGTTTTCCGGTCCATTAACGGTTTTGCACCGTCTGGCCTCGCGAGAAGCCCGGAAATCCTTGCGTTTCACTCAGAATCGACCAAGGTTACCGCGTTTTGACATTTGCCAGCGAGGGCGGGCAATTCACTCTGAGGAAACGCAATGAACAAGAACGATCTGATTGGCGTTGTCGCCGACAAAGCGACCATCACCAAGGCACAGGCCGCCGAGGCGGTTGATGCAGTGTTCGCCGCCATCACCGATACGCTCAAGGCTGGCGACGAAGTCCGTCTGGTTGGCTTTGGCACTTTTGCCGTGTCGCAGCGCAAGGCCTCGACCGGCCGTAATCCGGCCACTGGTGCCGAGATTCAGATCCCGGCCTCCAACCAGGCTAAGTTCAAGCCCGGCAAGGGCCTGAAGGATGCGATCAACTAAGATCAGTCTTTTTGACTGACGCCGTGATTGGCCCCGAGCGTTCTGCGCCGGGGCCTTTTCGTTTCCGACACATTTGGTGGTTGACGATGGCGGGCAGGGACCTTAATCAAGGCCACCTTGCATCGGTCGAACAGACCCAGGCGGGCGATTAGCTCAGTTGGTAGAGCGCTTCGTTTACACCGAAGATGTCGGCGGTTCGAGCCCGTCATCGCCCACCATTATTCTCCCTTCACACATGCGGTCCTGCGGGTACGCCCCACGATAACTCATCGCGGCAACCGGCGCCGGCGGATCGAATGCGGATGCGATTCTTATCTTCCACATCAGGAAATCGTCACTAGCGGCTGTTATGGCGAGGTTTTTCCACAGCTGGTGTCGCTTTCTTGAAAATGTCGCAGCAATCTGGATTTGGTCGCTTGACTTGGCCATGGGGGGTCGGTAAACGACACCCACGTTGCGCGGCAGACTTGTTCGCCGCCGCTGCGGGAGTAGCTCAGTTGGTTAGAGCGCCGGCCTGTCACGCCGGAGGTCGCGGGTTCGAGCCCCGTCTCTCGCGCCACCCTTTCCCAGGGTTTGCGCGTTTCACTCCCTTCCAGTTTCAACTTTGCCTAGGTTCTGAACTCATGAACGGGATTCCCGATCAGAGGGCATCCTGATTCAATCTGCAGAGCTCGCGGAGTGGGTGCGATGGCGCGATTTGCTCTGGCAGATGTCGAGTGGGAACTGATTTGGCCCCTTTTGCCGACCAAGCCGCGCGGGTTGCGCGAGTGGACGACCGCAGGGTCCTGAACCCACTTGCTGGCGACGTTTACAGACGAATCGCTGGCTCAACGACGATGCAGGCGCATAGCAAGTTGCTGGCAGGCCAATACCATCGCGGTCAGGCAATGGTAGACAGTTCCCGTCGCTGCGGTGAGAGGCGGATAGTCCTGCGAGCCAGCGGGTGTCGATGGCACATGCAGCATGCCGTCGAGGACAATGATGGCGTCAGGATGCGACCGCGCAGTGCGTGCTGCCAAATGAGCAGTTTCGACGATCCGCACGGGCGTCATGGCGGTCATCCAGCCGTTCCTGATGAGGTCCAGTATTTGGCTAGGGTCTTGGGCGTGTGCATATTGCCGTAAAGGTAGTCCCAGAAGGCAACTCTCTCTTCGGGCGCGACTCTCGTCCAGACATCGTGGACGGCCATGTCGCCGCACCAATAGGCGTAGACGAAGGGGGCGCGCAGGTTGTGGCCCAGAAAGGCCAGTCGTGAGCGCGCGGTTACGGGGTCCTGGAAGCCGCCTGCCGCCACGATCGGCACGATCTCATCGAGCGACTTGCCCTGCGCATGCATCATCCAGGCGGCGTTGCAGCGCAGGGCGCCGCGCAGCCGCTGCAGGGCGACGCCGAGCTCGTCTTCGGGTCCTTCGATCCAGTCGAGAAAGACCATGCCATTGTCGGCAATGCCCTCGAACAGGGCACTGCTAGCCGAACTTGTGACCACCTGGGCGCCATCGAGCGGCATACGGTTTTCAGCAACGTATTTTTCGCGCAGCGCCAGATGCACCAGATGGCCGGGAAACACCTCGTGCGTCGCCAGGTGCTTGAGGGCGAAGCGGGTATAGGGGAAGTCGAGGTTCATCAGCACCTTGCGCGTGGGATAGTCGCAATAGGCCGAATAGGGTGCTGCGGTGACGCCCACTGGCTCCATCCACTCGTCTGCCATGGGATACATGGTGGCGCTCACGCGATGGCGGGCCTCGAGCGTCAGGGTCCGCATGGCTTCCAGCACCTGGTCGCGTGGCACCAGCACGCTCTGCTCCCAGCGCGCCAGATCGTCGGCCAGGCCGTCGCCGGCAAATCCCATCTCGTCGAGCTTGTCGCGGATGATGCTGCGATAGCCATCGAGGATGTCGTCACCGACCAGTTGCGTGTCGACGCGGATCTGGCGGCGCACGCGCTCGGCAAAGGGAAGTTCCTGCTCCTGGAAGGTGGCGACCAGCGTGAGGAGCGAGTCGATCATCTCGTCGAGATAGTCGCGGCGCAGCTGGCTTTCGGCCTCGCTATCAAGACGGGCGCGCAAGGCATTGAGTGCGGCGATGGCCGCGTCATAGTCGGCCAGCGGCATCGGTGTCACCTCCGCCACGGCGACCGGTATAAGGCCCTCCCTGTCGAGGATGCCATCGCTGCGCGGCGTGCGGCGATAGAGTTGATCAATACCGGCGGTGAGTTCGGCCAGCTCCTTGCCGAGTTGCATAATGGTGCTCCCTGGTTACTGGTGGCCGGCAACGGCTTTGGGCTGATAGGGCGCCTCCATGGCGGCGATGTCTTCGGCGCTGAGGCTGATGTCGAGGGCGGCCACGGCGTCGTCGAACTGCTCCAGCTTGGAAATGCCGACAATGGGGGCGGTTATGCCGGGGCGGGAGGCTACCCAGGCATAGGCGATTTGGGCCGGCGGCCGGCCATGGCGCTCGGCAATCTGGCGCACGGCAGCGATCACCGCGTCGTCCTGGGCAGCCGAGCGGTCATAGAGCGCATTGGCGGTCTTGTCGGTCTGCGCGCGGGTTGAGGCATTGTCGGTGCGGCCGGCAAGGCGACCGCGGGCGAGGGGGCTCCAGGGGATGACGCCGATGCCCTCGGACCGACACAACGGCAGCATTTCCCGTTCTTCCTCGCGATAGATCAGGTTGTAGTGCGGCTGCATGGAGACGAAGGGCGCCCAGCCATGGGCGCGCTGCAGGCCCAGGGCCTTCATAAACTGCCAGGCGTGCATGGATGAGGCGCCCAGATAGCGCACCTTGCCGGCGCGCACGACGTCGTTGAGCGCGTCCAGGGTTTCTTCGAGCGGCGTGTCATAGTCGAAGCGGTGCAGCTGGTAGAGGTCGATGTAATCGGTGCCCAGTCGCCTGAGGCTGCCATCCACCGCCTCGAAAACGTGCTTGCGCGAGAGTCCCCGGTCATTGGGATCGGTGCTCATCGGATTATAGAGCTTGGTAGCCAGCACCAGCTTGTGCCGCGGGAGATCGGCCAGCGCGCGCCCCACCACCCGCTCGCTTTCGCCGGCCGAATACATGTCGGCCAGGTCGAAGAAGTTGATCCCCAGTTCCACTGCGCGCTCGAGAATGGGACGCGACTGCGCCTCATCGAGCACCCACGGCGCCCAGCTTGGTGACCCAAAAGTCATGCAGCCCATTGCGAGGCGCGACACCTTCAGGCCAGTTCGTCCAAGGTTGTTATATTGCATTAGTACACCATAGTCGGTCGGGGGCGCAGGGCTATGGCGAGCAACTGTCGCAGCCACCGAATTAGAACGAAAAGGACCGCCATTGAGCCCATCTTTCCTCAACAGTGCACATATTTTACGCGTATGCAAACCGTGGATAAATAAATTGCAGAGACCTTGCGCTTGAAAAAAACGATGATACGGTTCGGTGTACTGAAGAGGTAGCACACGCTTTGTTTCCCATCGACTCATCCAGCATTGACAAGTCGCTCCCGGTTCCGGTGGGCACGCAACTGCATGGCTTGCTCAGCTATATGCTGGCTTTCGGCGGGTTGAAGGAGGGCAGCAAGCTGCAGTCGGTGCGCCAGCTCGCCGCCGAACTGGGCATTGCGCCCATGACGGTTGCCCAGGTCTACCAGCAGTTGCGTGACGAGGGGCTTATCGAGATGCGCAAGGGACTGGGTGCCTTTGCTCGTGCCGTTGCGCCCAGCCGGATCGACGAGCCTCAGCCGATCAATGCCCTGCGCAATGATATCGAGGCCATCATCGGTCGTGCCGAGGCGCTAGGCGTATCGACCATGGCGCTGGTGTCGATGATCAATGCGCAGTCCCAGCTGCGGCGGCCGACAGTGGCACTGTCGCTGGTCTTTGTTTGCATTTTCGAGGGGCCAGGGCGCGACTATGTCGCGCAGATCCGACCCAGCCTGGGCGTCAATGACACGATGCGCCTGGTCACCCTGGACAGCCTCCGCCAGCCCGGTCCGGCGCTTGATGCATGTCTGCAGGCGGACCTCGTGGTGACTTTCGCCCATCGTGAAGCCGAAGTGCGTGCGCTGGTCGGAGAACAGGTGCTTGGGCTGCGCTTCCTGCCGTCGCAGCAGACGCGGCAGAACCTTGCGGGCCTCGATCCGCGCTCGCGCGTCGCCGCGGTGACCCACTTCCAGGAATATATCGCCATCATGCGACCCAGCGTCCGCGAATTCGCGCCCCATGTAGCCGATATTGCCGTGACCTGGTCGACGGCGCCGGACCTGAGCGACGTGCTGCGCATCTGCGATGCGGTCATCTTCGCCTCTGGCGCCGACCACATCGTAGACCTGGTGCCACCTCATGTCCGATGTTTCGAGTACCGGCATGCGCCCGACCAGGGCGCGCTCGAGAATGTTTTCGTTCCGCATCTGGCCAGTCTTCGGCAGCAGCGGGTCGCCAAGGAGTCGGAGGGAGGGGCCGAAGGGGAAATGGCCCGCCACCCAACACGTCTGACCGTCGTATCGTAAAAAGGGAACAGGGAATGAAACGCTTTCTTCTGACGAGCAGCGCGCTTGTGGCGCTGAGCTTTGCAGCGGCACCACTGGCCATCGCGCAGGACGCCGACACCATCGTTGTGGGTACCGATGTGGATGCCGGCACGCTTGATCCGCGTCTCACGCGTGACACCACTGCTTCGCGCACCGCCGATCTAATCTATGCAGGCCTGGTGCATATCACCCCGACGCTGGAACCGGTTCCGGATCTCGCAGAAAGCTGGGAAAATCCCGATCCGCAGACCTTCATCTTCAAGCTGCGCTCCGACCTGACCTTTTCCGATGGCAGCCCGCTGACCGCCGAAGACGTGGTGTTCACCTATAGCTCGATGATCGACGCCGACTTCAACGCACCGGCCCGCGCGCTTTATACGCCCATCACCGCGGTCGAGGCGGTGGATCCTCTCACCGTCAAGTTCACACTGAGTGCGCCCTATGCGCCGCTGCTGAGCTATCTCGATATCGGCATCGTGCCCAAGGCGCTGGTCGAAGGCGGTGCCGATCTTGCCACGAGCCCGGTCGGCGCCGGCCCGATGAAGCTGGTATCGTGGAACCGTGGCAGCGAAATCGTGCTGGAGGCCAATGACAGCTACTGGCGCGGTGCGCCGGAGATCGAAAATGTCACCATCCGCATCATCGGGGACAATTCGGCCCGGGCGCAGGCCTTCGAGGCCGGCGACCTGGACGTGATCCAGTCGCCGCTGTCGCCGCAGGACATCGAACGCCTCGCGGCAGATGACCGCTTCGGCAATGTCATCACGGCCGGACTGGGGGTGAACTATCTCAATTTCAACACCAAGGATCCGCTGCTCAGCGATCCCAAGATGCGGCAGGCCTTCGCCATGCTGGTGGACCAGGATACCATCGTTAACGACATCTACCAGGGCGTCGATGAAGTCACCCATTCGATCATCCTGCCGTCGTCCTGGGCATATTCCGACACCATCAGCCAGCCGACCTTCGACATCGAGGGCGCCGTTGCCCTGTTTGGCGAGCTGGGCTGGAGCGACAGCAATGGCGATGGCGTGCTCGACAAGGATGGCGCAGACCTGGCGATAACGCTGGCGACGCACAGCGAAGATCCCAACCGCGTGCAGACCATAGAATATCTGCAGGCGATCTTTGAATCGGCCGGCGTCAAGGCGACGGCGCAGATCTCGGACTGGCCGTCGTTCTCGACCAATTACGTGCAGAAGAGCATGCACCAGATCGCGCTGCTCGGCTGGCTCAACATCGTCGATCCCGACCGGCTGATGTTTGCCCAGCTGACCACGGGCGGCTCGACCAACTGGGGCGGCTATTCCAACCCCGAGGTGGACACGCTGCTGCAGGCGGGCCGGTCGACGCTCGACCAGGCTGAGCGGGCGCAGAACTATCAAGCCGCTGCGACGATCCTGGCCGAAGAGCTGCCCTATTACATCCTCTCGGCCCAGGGCTACCAGATGTTCTATTCCAAGGACATTCCGGTCACCGTGCAGGCGACCCCGCGCGGCAATCTGCGTGGTCTGATCGGCTTAACCGACTGATTTCCTGACGACTGCGGCCGGCATCGCCAACGTGATGCCGGCCGGCTTTTCAGACATTGCCAAGAGAGCACAGATGGCCTTTCACCAAGTCCTCGGTCACGATTATTACGCCAAGGTGCATGCCGATATCCGGGACCGCATGGCGCGCGCCGGCATCGACCTGCTGCTGCTCGATTCCAATGACGACGTCATCTATACGACCGGTTTTTCGCACTATACCACTGAGCGTCCGGTCGTGTTTGCGATCAGCCAGCAGGGCACCTGGCTGCTCCTGCCCAAGCTCGAAGAGAGCCATGCGGCGCACCAGAACATCGCCGCCGAGCCGATCATCTATTTCGAATTTCCCGGTGTCGACGGCGCGTTCAGCGTACTCGGCCGGGCCTTTGAAGGCCTCAAGGGCACCGTGGCCTATAGCCACGCCATTTCGCTGGCGCGGGTGGGCCAGATCGAGGCGGCTTTCCCCCATGCGCACTGCGTGCCGAGCAACCTCGTGCAGCAGATGCGACTGATCAAATATCCCGAGGAAATCGCGCTGCACCGCGAGGCGGCGCGGATTTCCGACGCCATGGTGGTTGCCGGGGTCGGGCTGATTGCCGACGCCATGGCGTCCGGCGGCACGCTGCCCAGCGAGATCGAGATCGAGTCCTTCGTCTCGCGCCACGCCATGAAGATCATGCATGAAGAACATGCCGACCTGATGCTGGTGCAGGGACTGGCCAGCGGGCTCGTCTATTCGGGCGCGCGTTCCGCCTTTCCCCATGGCATGCCGACCGGCAATCCGGTCAAGCGCGGGGAAAGCATTATCCTGTCGTTGGGCTGCCGCGTCGGTGGCCGCGCCGCAGAGAGCGAGCGCACGCTGTTCATCGGCGAACCCAGCGCCGTGCAGCGCGAGCATTATGCGGTGGCCTATGAGGCCCAGCGCATGGCAACGGCGGCGCTGATCGCCGGCCATACCTGCGCCTCGGCCGACAACCTGGCACTGGCTTTCATCCGCGACAGCGGCATGACCGACTATCTGCTGCACCGGGTCGGGCATGGCATGGGCGTCATGTTCCACGAGGCGCCCTGGGTGGAAGCAGGCGACCAGACCATTCTCGAGCCGGGCATGATCACCTCGAGCGAGCCGGCGATCTTCGTGCCGGACTTTGCCGGTTACCGCATTGCCGACACCGTGCTGATCACGGCCGAGGGACCCGACAGCATGACGCATTATCCCCGCCGAATCGAGGATGTGGTCATTGGCTGACGTAGTCCAAAGCACGAGGGAGCCGACGCCATGATCGCCTATGTCGTCCGCCGGCTGCTGCTGTTGATTCCCATGGCCATTGGCATGGTGGTGGTGACCTTCGGCCTGCTGCTGCTAATTCCCGGCGACCCGGCCGCGGTGCTGCTTGGGCAGGACGCGACGCCCGAGGCCATCATCACGCTGCGCAATGCGCTGGGGCTGAACGACCCCTGGTATATCCGGCTGTGGGACTATTTCGCCGCCCTGTTGCAGGGCGATATGGGCCGCTCGATCTTCCAGAACCAGCCGGTGGCCGAGATCATTGCCGGACGCCTGGGCGCCACGATAGAGCTCGCCGTGGTGGCGCTGCTGCTGGCCACCGTCATCGGCATGACCCTGGGCGTGCTCGCCGCCATTCGGCAGGGCTCCTGGATCGATACGGTGACCATGCTGTTCGCCCAGCTGGGCGTCTCCATGCCGGTCTACTGGCTGGGCCTGCTGCTGATGCTGCTGTTTGCGGTGCAGCTGGGCTGGCTGCCGGCGATAGGCCGCGGCGTGCCGCTGCATGAGGCGGCGTTTGCCGCGCTGACCGGGCGGCCGCAGGTTTTGTGGGACTCCCTCACCCATATGGCGCTGCCGGCTTTGGCGCTGGCGGCCAATTCGGCGGCGATCATCTCGCGGCTGGTGCGGGCGTCCATGCTCGAAGTGCTGCGCGAGGATTTCGTGCGAACCGCCTACGCCAAGGGGCTGCGCCGGGGCAGGGTGGTGGTGCGCCACGCGCTGCGCAATGCGCTGCTGCCGGTACTCAGCGTTATCGGCCTGCGCTTCGGTGCCCTGTTGGGCGGCGCCGTGCTCACCGAATCCATTTTCGCCTGGCCAGGGCTCGGCCAGCTGACCATTGCGGCGATCTCGCAGCGCGACCTGCCGCTGATCCAGGGCATCGTGCTGACCTTCGCCATCATCTATGCGCTGGTGAACCTGGCCGTCGATCTTCTCTATGCCGCGGTCGATCCGCGCATCCGGCTCGGGTAACCGCCATGCAACTGCCAAAAGCCCTGCGCAATACCTCGCTGGTCATCGGCGCGCTCATCACCCTGTTCATCATCCTCTGCGCCGTTTTTGCGCCCTATGTGGCCACGCATGGCGTCGAGCAGATGGACATGCGCAACCGCTTTGCGGGGCCGACTCTCGAGCATGTCCTGGGTACTGACAATTTCGGCCGCGACCTGTGGTCCCGCCTCGTCTTTGGCGCGCGGGTCTCTCTGACCATTGCCATCATCTCGGTGCTCTGTTCGGCGCTGATCGGCACGGTGGTGGGGCTGGTAGCCGGCTATTTCGGCGGCTGGGTCGATCAGGTGCTGATGCGGATCACCGACATCTTCCTGGGCTTTCCGGCCATCGTGCTGGCGCTGGCCATCGTCGCGGTGCTGGGGCCGGGCGTGCTCAACGTATCCTTTGCCATCATCGTGGTGGCCTGGACCGAATATGCCCGGGTCGTGCGTGCCACGACGCTGGTGCTGCGCGAGCAGAACTATGTGCAGGCGGCGCGAGCCCTGGGCGCCAGTCCGGCGCGCATCCTGTTCAAGGAAATTCTGCCCAATGCGCTGGGCCCGATCATCGTGCTGTCCTCGCTTGGGCTGGGCACCGCGATCATCGCTGAATCGGCGCTGAGCTTTCTCGGCTTCGGCCTGCCGCCGCCGACACCCACCTGGGGCTGGACCCTTGCCTATGGCACCAAGTTCATGCGCGACGCGCCCTGGCTCTCCATCATTTCGGGCGCGACCATCATGGTCACCGTGCTCGGTTTCAACCTCCTGGGCGACGGGCTCAGGGACGTTCTCGATCCGCGCCAGCTGTCTCGCGGCGGCGACAAGGCCGCCAAGGCCAAATAACCAAAGGAAGAATGCGAATGGTAAAGTCCATCAACCAGCTGCGGCCCAAGTTCACCACCAATGCCGATGGCAGCGATGCCGTGCTGTTCATGCACGAGCTGGTGGGCGAGGAGGATGGTCCTACCGTCGGCATCTCCGCGTCGATCCACGGCAACGAAAATACTGGCTCGCAGGCCATTCTTGAGCTGTTCCGCCTGCTCAAGGACATGAAAATCAAGGGTCGCATCCTGCTGCTGCCGGTGGCCAATCCATCGGCTTTTGCCGTCAATGAACGCTTTGCCACTATCGACAAGGTCGATCTGAACCGCCAGTTCCCGGGCAATCCCAGGGGCACCTATAGCCAGCAGCTGGCCCATGCCCTGACCGAGCACTGTCTCAATGTCATCGACATGCATATCGACCTGCATAGCGGCACCGACCGGCCGACCGTGGACTATGTCTATATCTGGAACGATGAGGAGCTCTCGCGGGCCTTTGGCTCCAAGCTGCTTTACCGTCCGGTCGAGAACAAGCAGGGCACGGTGTTTGGCGGCACGACCAAATCGGTGACCATCGATACGCGTAACATTCCGGTTGCGGTTATCGAGCTGGGCGGCGGCATTGTCGACCAGACCCCCTATATCAAGCGGACCGTGGATGGCGTGCTCAACATGCTGCGGAGCAAGGGTGTCATTCCGGGCGATGTGCTGCCCAATCCCAAGCAGATCGTT
>TARA_R110002124_G_scaffold186786_1_pt1 | contig 10777 bp, 11 predicted proteins | sample TARA_R110002124 | Tara Oceans TARA_R110002124 (sample SAMEA4397445) | marine metagenome | biome: Polar Biome; feature: [SRF] surface water layer (ENVO:00010504); material: water (ENVO:00002006), including particulate matter (ENVO:01000060) such as... | depth 5 m | reverse complement strand
GGCCTCGATGGCCCCGAGGCACGCCCCCCCGTCACCTCAGAAATCCAGATTGAAGTAACGATCAGGCGGCGGGAAGCCGGGAACCTGGTCGGCCAGCAGCGGGCGGAAGGCCGGGCGCGACTTGATCGTCGCATACCAGCTCTTGACCGCCGGCGCGCGCTCCCAGTCCACGTCGCCGATGTAGTCCAGACAGGACAGATGCGCGGCGGCGGTGAAATCGGCCAGCGTCATCGCGTTGCCGGCCAGCCAGCGGCGGTGCTCCAGCAGCCAGCTCATGTAGTCCAGATGGTATTTGATCCGTTGCGAGCCCTTCTTGATACGCTGCGAATCCGGATAGCCGCGCCCCATGATCTTCTTGTTGATGCGCTCGTACAGCAGGTTGGCGGTCACTTCGGAATGGAAGGTGTCATCGAACCAGGTGCACAGGCGGCGCACCTCGTAGCGGCCCGCCGGGTCCCTTGGCATCAGCGCGGGTTCGGTGTGGACTTCGTCCAGAAACTCGCAGATCGCCTGGCTTTCGGCCAGCATTCGCCCGTCATAGCGCAGGATCGGCACCTTGCCCGCCGGGTTGCGGCGCAGGAATTCGGTCCCGGCCTCCCAATAGCGTTCCTCGATCAGTTCGACCTCCAGACGCTTCTCGGCCAGGGTCAGGCGCACCTTGCGGCAAAACGGGGACAGGGGAACGTGAAAGAGGCTGAGCATGGGGCCTTCGCGTGGGTCGGCAGGGGCCCCTTCCTTTGCACCGCGCCGGACGAAAGTTCAACCTTGGAAACAGGTGGCACGGTCATCGCCGGCAATCGTCGCGGCGCCGTCCAGGATGGCGGTCGCGCGACGGCGGATGCGTTCGGTCGGATCGCCGGCGTCGCGCGACTGCGGTGCGGGCAGCACGGCGGCCAGCAGCGCGGCATGTCGCGGGTCCAGATCCAGAGCATCGCGGTTGAAATGGAAACGCGCCGCGGCTTGCACGCCGAACACCCCTTCGCCGAACTCGGCGACGTTCAGATACACCTCCAGGATGCGCCGTTTGGTCCACAAGATCTCGACGATCGGAGTGATGAACGCTTCCAGCGCCTTTCGCACCCAGCTGCGGCCCTGCCACAGGAACACGTTCTTGGCGACCTGCTGCGTGATGGTCGATGCCCCGCGCCCGGACCCTTCGGCCAGCGCGGTGCGGATTGCCGCCATGTCAAAGCCCCAATGGCGGCAGAAATTGGCGTCCTCGGCGGCCACGACAGAGCGCGCCATGACCGGGGCGATGGCGTCCATGCTCACCCATTCATGCTGGATCCCGCCCAGCCGCCGATATTCCTGCCACATGTAAAGCCCACCCGGCGGATCGACGAATCGGTAGAGGCCGATCCATGCGACCAACAGGGCGACGCATCCGGCCACGCCCCACAGGGTCCAGCGAAACAACCGGCGCAGGCCATTTGCCGCTCGGGCCAGAAGCCCGGGTTTGCGGGTGCGGGATTTGCTCTGTCGTGCCATGGGCAGCAGTTAACGGCGCGGGCCACCCGGCATCAAGCACAGAGTGATCGGTGCGGCGACCCGCGCGGTTCGCTCTCGACAGGGCGCGGCGCTGTGGTAGCGTCAGCCCCCGATATCCGCTTCGTCTCCAGTCCGCGCCCCCCGAGCGCTCTCCCCGAAAGGCCCCGAACATGATGGTTCTTCACCACAGCCCGACTTCCCCCTATGTGCGCAAAGTCATGATCCTGCTGATGGAAAGCGGCATGAGCGACCAGGTGGAACTGTCCGCGGCGATGGGCACCCCGGTCGATCCCGGCACCATGCCGATCGGCGCGAATCCCCTGGGCAAGATCCCGGCGTTGGAGCGCCCGGACGGCTGCACGCTGTATGACAGCCGGGTCATCACGCGGTATCTGGCAACGCTGGCCACCGATGGCCCTGCCTTCTACCCCGACGGCCCCCGCCTGTGGGAGGTTCTGACGCTTGAGGCTACTGCCGACGGAATCCTCGATGCGGCAATTCTCATGCGCTATGAAACGGCGCTCAGACCCGAAGCCGCGCAAAGCAGCGCCTGGATCGAGGGCCAGTGGAGCAAGGTGGACCGCGCGCTGGATACCCTGGAAGCGCGCTGGATGGGGCACCTGTCCGGGCCGCTTTGCATCGGGCAGATCGCGGTGGGCTGCGCGCTTGGCTATCTGGATTTCCGGCACGATGCGCGCAATTGGCGCGCCACGCGCCCCAGTCTGACCGACTGGTATAAACGCTTCTCTCAACGCCCGTCGATGCAGGCCACGCCCCCCGCCTGACGGCGGGATCAGCCGGAGATTCGTGCCACTCCCCTTTGCCGATCAGCCTTGCGCGCCGGCCCTTCGGGTCTGGGCCGATGGGGGATGCCGCGTGTCACCGGGCCCCGAACCGGCGGCCCGGACCGACACCGGGGGGGCGCGCCCGATCCGCGCGCAACCCCCTGGCCCGCGCACAGCTTGAAGGGTGGCCGGGGGCGGCGCCGGTCCCCGATCGGACCCGGCCCCGGCGATAAATCCGGGCGCTGGTCTTTTCATTGCCGGATTCGCACTTACGTTGGGGCCATTGCGCCCCCGAAGCGGGCAACGGACCCCGCCGCGACACGCTGCGCCGCGGCAAATCCGGGCGGGTGCGGCATATTTCCCCCTTTTGGCGGCTGGACTGGCATTCAAATCGCCGTTAAACAGCGACCTTGGAAGCTGCAGGTCACTGCGGCTCGTTTTGGCCATTCGCCAAACCCGTGACCTTGAAATGGAGAATGCTCGTGTCCCACGCAGACGACAACGCAGGCACTCGCCGGGATTTTCTGTATTACGCGACCGCAGGCGCCGGTGCAGTGGCCGCTGGCGCTGCTGTCTGGCCGCTGGTCAACCAGATGAATCCGTCGGCTGACGTGCAAGCCCTGTCCACGATCTTTGTCGATGTCAGCGGTGTCGCACTCGGCACGCAGTTGACCGTAAATTTCCTGGGCAAACCGGTGTTCATTCGCCGCCGCACGCAGCCCGAAATCGAAGCGGGTCGCGCGGTCGCGCTGGATGATCTGATGGATCCCATCGACTACGTGAACGAAAACCCGAATCAAGTCACGGAAGTGCCGGCGCTGGATCAGAACCGCACGATGGATGAAGCCGGCGAGTGGCTGGTGATGATCGGCGTGTGCACCCATCTGGGCTGCGTGCCGATCGGCAACGAAGCCGGTGATTTCGGCGGCTGGTTCTGCCCTTGCCACGGGTCGCACTACGACACGGCCGGACGCATCCGCAAAGGACCTGCCCCCAGGAACCTTGATATCCCGCTTGCAAGCTGGGTCAACGAAACCACCATCAAGCTCGGATAAGGGAGACAAGGCATGAGCGGGATTCCCCACGACCACTACGAGCCAAAGACCAACGCGGAGAAATGGCTTCACCGCCGCTTGCCGATCGTTGCGCTGATCTACGACACCTTGATGATCCCGACTCCCAAGAACCTGAACTGGTGGTGGATCTGGGGCATTGTTCTGGCCTTCGCCCTGGCGCTGCAAATCGTGACCGGCATCGTGCTGGCAATGCATTACACGCCCCAGGCCGACATGGCGTTCAATTCCGTTGAACAGATCATGCGCAACGTGAACGGCGGCTACATGCTGCGCTACCTGCATTCGAACGGGGCCTCGCTGTTCTTCTTCGCGGTCTATATCCACATCTTCCGGGGCCTGTATTACGGGTCCTACAAGGCGCCGCGCGAAGTGACGTGGATCATCGGGATGCTGATCTACGTGCTGATGATGGCGACCGGTTTCATGGGCTACGTTCTGCCCTGGGGCCAGATGTCGTTCTGGGGGGCCACCGTTATCACCGGTCTGTTCGGCGCCATTCCCGGCATCGGCGAGCCGATCCAGACCTGGCTTCTGGGCGGACCGGCGGTCGGCAATCCGACGCTGAACCGCTTCTTCTCGCTGCATTACCTGCTGCCCTTCGTCATCGCGGCGCTGGTGATCGTGCATATCTGGGCCTTCCACACCACCGGCAACAACAACCCGGCGGGCGTCGAAGTGCGCAGGGGTTCCAAGGAAGAGGTCAAGAAGGACACGCTGCCCTTCTGGCCCTATTTCGTCATCAAGGATCTGTTCGCGCTGGTGCTGGTGTTGCTGGTGTTCTGGGCCATCGTCGGCTTCATGCCGAACTACCTGGGCCACCCGGACAACTACATGATGGCCAACCCCCTGGTCACACCGCCCGAGATCGTGCCCGAATGGTATTTCCTGCCGTTCTACGCGATCCTGCGCGCCTTCACCGGCGATGTCTGGGTGGTGATCGCCGCGAACTGGCTGTCCTTCGGCATCATCGACGCCAAGTTCTTCGGCGTTCTGGCCATGTTCGGGGCGATCATCGTGATGGCGCTGACCCCGTGGCTGGATACCTCCAGCGTGCGCTCGGGCCGTCACCGGCCGATGTTCAAGTCGTTCTTCTGGCTGCTGGTGCTGGATTTCGTCGTCCTGATGTGGGTCGGCGCCCGGCCCGCCGCGCCGCCCTATTCGACGATCTCGCTGATCGCCTCGGCCTACTGGTTCGCCTACTTCCTGGTGATCCTGCCGCTGCTTGGGGTTCTGGAACGTCCGACCGCGCCACCGGCGACCATCGAGGCGGATTTCAACGCCACCGTGAAGGCCAAATCTGGCAAGGGCAAGATTGCCCCTGAACAGATCCCGGCTGAATGAACGAAAGGAAAGAGTGAAATCATGATCAGGAAACTTGCCCTTTCGGCCATTGCGGCGCTGGCCATCGGTGGTGGTCAGGCTGTGGTAGCGGCCCCCGAACGCACCGTCACCGACTTCGACTTTTCGTTCGAAGGCCCGTTCGGCAGTTATGACCAGGCGCAGCTTCAGCGTGGTCTTCAGGTCTACACCGCCGTGTGTTCGGCGTGTCACGGCCTGACGCAGGTGGCGTTCCGCACCCTGACGCAGGAAACCGGCCTGGGGCTGAGCCCGGAGGCCGTTCGTGCCTTCGCCAGCGAGTTCGAGGTGCCCGACGGCGAAGGCGGCTATCGACCCGCCGACAGCCCCGATCGTTTTCCCCCCTCCAACATGGAAACCGCGCCGGACCTGAGCCTGATGGCCAAGGCACGCGCCGGGTTCGCCGGGCCTTACGGCCTGGGGATCAACCAGTTGCTTTACGGCATGGGCGGCGCGGAATACATCGCCTCGTTCCTGACCAGCTTCACCGGTGAGGAAAGCGAGCAGGGCGGCGTCCTCTATTACGAGAACGAATCCTTTGGCGGTGACGTTGCCATGCCGCCGATTCTGTCACCCGATATGGTCGAGTATTCGGATGGCACGGTGGCGACCGAAGAGCAGATGGCGCAGGACGTCGCGGCGTTCCTGATGTGGGCCGCCGAGCCCCACCAGACGGAGCGCAAGCTCTGGGGTCTTGTCGGTGTCCTTTTCCTGACGCTGCTGGCATCGCTTCTGTATCTGACCAACAAGCGGCTTTGGGCCCCGATCAAGGACCAGGCCAAGCGCAGCTGAGGCCCGCCTTCGCTCAAAGACCTGTGAAACGCGCCCTTTCGGGGGCGCGTTTTGCGTTGCACGGCCGTGGCATCTCGTCGCTCATGCCGCTATGGTTCTCATCGACCTCATGCAAGGCGACCCGATGCCCAAGCTGCCACGCCCCCTGTTCGCCCTGCTCTGCGCACTGTTCCTGGCGCTGTCGGCCCTTCCGGGTGCGGCCCAGTGGGACGGATGGGACACCGCAAATGGCCGCCTTCGCCCGGTCACGGCGGGTGTCTGGACGGTCCTGCCCCCGCAAGACGCGCGCTTTGGCTTGTCGATCCAGGCTCTGGCAATGAACCGGGGCGGGCGACTGACGCTTTCCTGCGGCCCGGGTGACGCGCGGCCGGAACTGGTGCTCGACCAGTATGACGGCAGCGCCCTGCCCCGCCCCGTGGACGCACGCGAAATCTCCGCCCTTCAGGTCGCGCTGGAGATCGACGGGCGGCCCTTCGCGGCTGTTCTGGCCTATGACATCAGCCGCCGCCGCTGGTCGGGCGAGGCCCCCTGGGATGCGGGATTCTGGGATGCCTTCGCTTGGGGCCGAATGATGACCCTCAGGAACGGCGCGGGCGATGTGGTCAGCCGGTTCCAGCTTCGCGGCAGCCGCCAGGCCCGGCGCGCCGTCCGGCGGTCTTGCGGCCTTTGACCTAACCCAGATACGCCCTCAGCGCGGCGGGCGGATCGGCAAGCAACGCGGCGGTATCGCGGGGTGCAGACACCGACCCCTCGGCGACCAGCAGGGTTTGCGGGCATAGGCGGCGGGCGTCCTGCGGGTCATGGGTAATCATCATCACGCTGGCCCCGCTCTGACCGGCGATATCGGCCACCAGATCCAGCATGTCGTGCTTGAGCGCCGGGCCCAGGGCCGAAAAGGGCTCGTCCAGCAGGATCAGCGGTTTTTGGCGCAGCAACACGCGCGCCAGCCCGGCGCGGCTGATCTGGCCGCCAGACAATCGCGCGGGCTTTCTGTCGTGCAGGCCGCTCAACCCTACCCGGTCCAGCGCCCCGGCTACGCGCGCTGTCTCGGACGCGGTCAGCCGCAACGACGGCTTCAACCCCAGCGCGACGTTCTGAAACACCGTCAGATGCGGCAACAGGTTGTGATCCTGAAACAGGATGCTGAGCGGGCGCTCGGCGGGCGGCAGGGAGCCAATGTCCCGGCCTTGCCAGGCTATCGCCCCACCGGCGAGGGGCACAAATCCGGCAATGGCATTTATCAAGGTCGATTTGCCGGCGCCGGATGGCCCGAGCACGGCGGCAATCGCGCCCGGTTCCAGCGTGAATTCCGCCGACAGATGAAACCCGTCCTGCTCGATCCGCACGGCATCAAGTGTCAGCATCACGCCCCCCGATCATCCGTTCCAGCCCCGCGAACGCCGCCAGCGAGGCCAGCAGCAACAGCAAGGCCGCCCCGGCGGCGGCGTCGGTGCGGTAGGCGCCCATCAGGCGCTGCAACTGCAAGGGCAGCGTTTCACCCCCGGTTTGCGCGAACAACACGATGACCCCCAGATCGCCCATCGACAAGGCCGCGCCCAGCCCCAGCGCAAAGCCCGCCGGCCTGCGCAAGCGCGGCCACAGGACCCAGCGCAGATGTCCCCCGAAGCCCAGCCCCAGGGCTGCCGACAGCCGCGCGTAATCGGCCTGCGCGCGGCGCGCGGCGGGCAACACGGCGCGCAAGGCAAAGGGCAGCGCCATCGCGGCATTGACCAGCGCGGTGACCGCCAGGGCAAAACGCGCGGGGTCGGCCAGCGGATGGATTACAATGAACAGCCCGGTGCCGATCACCAGCGGCGAGGCCACAAGCGACGCCATGCCGATGCCTTCGGGCCAGCGCCGGAGCAAGCCGCCCAGGGTCAACGCCGCGACCAGCGCCGCCAGCAGCAGGACGGACAGCCCGGCGACCAGCAGCGATTGCCCCAAAGCCCGCCAGACAGCCGGTGGAAGCCCCGCCAGATGCGGGGCACCGCGCAGCACCACCAACGACAGGGGCAGCAGCAGGAACAGGGCCGCCACCCCGATCCAGCCGGCATCCAGACTGCGCGCCACCCCGCCGGGCGGGGCCGGGGCCAGCCGGTCCAGCCCCGTGGCGCCGGGTTCAGGCAGAGTCAGACGGGCCAGCGCCAGAAGCGCCAGCATGCCGATCGCGGCCTGAAGCAGGGCCAGAAGCGCAGCGCGCCCCAGATCGAAATCGAACCGGAAGGCCTGATAGATGGCCAGTTCCAGCGTTGTTGCGCGCGGCCCGCCGCCCAGCGTCAGCGCCACCGCAAACGAGGTCAGGCTGATCAGGAACACCACCGCCAGCGCGCCCGGGACCACCCGCAGCAGCATCGGCCCTTCGACATGGCGAAGCCGCGCCGCTGCGCCGAAGCCAAGCGCGGCACCCAGGCGCTGATGCTCGGCCGGGATGCGGGCCCAACCTTGCAACAGCAGCCTGACCGACAGCGGCATGTTGAAGAACACATGCGCCAGGACAACCCCGTGAAAGCCATAGATGCTGACGGGCGGCAGGCCCAGCCATGCCAGCGCGGCGTTCACCACGCCGCCGCGCCCGAACACCGCCAGCAGCCCGATCACCGCCACCAGCACCGGCAGGATGAACGGCGCCCCCATCAGCAGGATCAGCGCGCCGCGCCCGGCAAACCGCCGACGCGCCAGGGCGCGCGCGACCGGGATCGCGAAGGCCACGGACACCACCGCCGAGGCCACGGCCTGGGTCAGCGTGAACCGCGCGGCGGCCCAGTCTGCGGCGCCCAGCCGGGCCGCGCCCTCGGCCCGCCACACGACAGCCCCCAGCGACCCCAGGTTCAGCGCAAGCAAGACCGCCGCCGCCACAAGGGCGGCGGCCAGGACCGGCCAGCGTGGCTCAGCGCGCCAGCGCATCCCGCCAGACGCTCAGCGCCCCGTCGCGCAGGGCCGCGGCCTGCTCGGCCTCAAGCAGCAGCGACCGATCCGGTCGCAGCAAGGTCTCGAACCCGGCGGGCAGGCCCGCGGCGGACGTGACCGCGGGATACATCCAGTTGGTTGTCGGGATCACCGACTGGAACGCCTCGGATGTCATGAAATCCAGAAACGCCCGGGCCAGGTCGGGCTGGTCGCTATTGGCCAGCATTCCCGCCACCTCGACCTGCATGTAGTGCCCCTCGGCGAAGGCGGCGGCGGCCTTGGTGGCGTCCCCCTCGGCAATCAGGTGATAGGCGGGCGAGGTGGTATACGACAGCACCATATCGGCCTCGCCTTCCAGAAACAGTCCGTAAGCCTCGGACCAGCCCGGGGTCACCGTCAGGATGCGCGGCGCGAGCCCTTCCCAGATTTGCGCCGCCTGATCGCCGTAGGCCGCCTGCACCCACATCAACAGACCCAGGCCGGGCGTCGAGGACCGCGGATCCTGGATCACGATGCTCAGGTCCGACGCAATCAGTTCGGGGAAACTGCCCGGCACCCGCGGCGTACGCGTTGTGTCGTAAACGAACGCGAAATATCCCCAGTCGAACGGCAGGAACAGCGGGTCGTCCCAGGCGACGGGCAGGTCCAGCTCGGGCGACAGGCCGTGTTCGGCGAACAGGCCCGTGGCCGCCGCCGCGAAGGTCAGATTGGTGTCCAGCCCCAGCACGACATCGGCCTCGGTCCGCTCGCCGGTCAGCATCAGCCGGGCCAGCATCGCCGCGCCATCGCCCGCCGATTCGAACACCAGATCGCAGCCGCACCGGGCCTCGAACGCCTGTTCGATGGCCGGGCCGGGGCCCCAATCCGAAACAAAGCTGTCATAGGTCAAGACCCGCAATTGCGGGGCCTGGGCGAATACAGGGGTTGCCAGCGCCATGGCGCCGAAAACTCCCGAAGCAAGAACGGTAACTCTCATGTCATCCTCCATTGCGACGGGCGGGGTCGGGGTGAGGATGCGTCCTGTCACCTTCCCTCCGCCGGTCCTAACCGGTTCAGGTTCAACGGGTTCGCGGTTTCCCGCATCTCAGCCCGCGTCAGACGCGCGCACCCCGAGGTAGGGTGCAACATACCCCTTTGCAGGCGCTTCGCAAGGGGGCAGGATGGGCGCAGAACGGAGGACAGCCATGACCCTAGCCATCACCACCGATTTTCACGGCCAGACCGTGATTTCCACATTCGAGATGACACCGGGCACCTGCGCCGACGTGCTGGACGCGCTGACCGACGCCTATGACAAGGTGATTCGCCTGCAACCCGGCTTCCTGGGCGGCGCGATCCATGTGAACGACGCGCAAACCCGGGTTTCCACCTATTCCCGCTGGGAAAAGCGCCAGGACTTTCAGGCGATGCTGCGCACCCCGGAAATGCGTGACCGCAACCGCGCGATTGCGGCGATGTGCGCGCGGTTCGAACCGGTGATGTACGAGGTTTCGGCGGTATTTTGAGCAAGGTGGGGTCAAACCCCACCCTACGGCCAAGGCGACAGGTTGGAACTTGTCCAGGATCCTTTGTGAAGGGGACAGCCGTCGGGCGCTGATCACGCTGAACCAGCCGGACGTGATGAACACGCCGCGCCTGGCGACGATCCCAGGCGGCATCACCCGCCATGCACCCGAGGGGCTGAATTTCGAGGCGCGTGCCGAGGAGATGGGCTGGAAGCAGGCCGTCGCCAAGCGCGGTTGCGGGCCTGGGGGATGAACCGACCTTTGCCGCCGTCGGACCGCAGAAGATTTCGCCTCTGCGGGGCGATCCGGGGGCGCTGCCCCCGAACGGTGCTGCGCACCGACCCCCGGAGTATTTTGGGGCAAGATGAAGGGGGCCGGTATTTTGCCGGGGCTTGAGCGTTCGGCGCGCGGCGTTTAGACCGGGCGCAAAGGGAGAGCCCGCATGTCGTTCAACAGTTTCGGCCATTTGTTTCGTGTCTTCACCTGGGGCGAGAGCCATGGCCCGGCCTTGGGTGCGACGATCGATGGTTGCCCGCCGGACGTTGCGCTGACCGAGGCCGACATCCAGCCCTGGCTGGACCGGCGCAGGCCCGGCCAGAACCGGTTCACCACGCAGCGGCGCGAGGCAGACACGGTTGAAATCCTGTCCGGCGTTTACGAGGGACGCACCACCGGCACGCCGATCCAGCTGATGATTCGCAACACGGACCATCGATCAAAGGATTATTCCGAGATTGCAAAGACCTTCCGGCCTGGACATGCGGACATCACCTATCACCAGAAATACGGCATCCGCGACCCGCGCGGCGGCGGGCGCTCCAGTGCGCGGGAAACCGCGGCGCGGGTTGCCGCCGGCGGCGTCGCGCGG
>TARA_R110002124_G_scaffold33268_10_pt1 | contig 10787 bp, 9 predicted proteins | sample TARA_R110002124 | Tara Oceans TARA_R110002124 (sample SAMEA4397445) | marine metagenome | biome: Polar Biome; feature: [SRF] surface water layer (ENVO:00010504); material: water (ENVO:00002006), including particulate matter (ENVO:01000060) such as... | depth 5 m | reverse complement strand
TATTGTGGTTGTAAGACTAGGGTCAGTACAAATAAAAGAATAGTTGTAAAGCCAGTCCATACATACCATGAAGGCAATCCTTCACGATACAATACAATGATAAAGATGCTGTAAATAAGCGCGCTACCAGGGTCTGGTTGTGGTAGGATAAGTAGAACGGGTAAAAAAACAATCGCAAGAGCTTGAATTTGACGATTGACCTCCTTTAAGTTAATTTGAGAATCACTTAAAAATTTTGCTAAAGCCAATGAGGTTGCTGCTTTTGCAAATTCAGAGGGTTGTAATGTGAAGCTACCTATTGCATACCAACAACGCTGGCCAGCGATGGTTTTTCCAAATAAAAATAGACCTGCTAATGATAATAGAGAGACACCAAAGATGATACTCGCATATTTCTCATAAAACTTACCGTCAATAGCAAGCAGTATGAAAATTAGAGGAATAGTCAATAAAATAAATATAAGCTGTTTCTGGTAGGTATCTTCTATAGATGACAAGGACGATGAGTAGATATTTAACCAACCCATAATCACAAGTGCACCATAAATTAGTATACATGTCCAGTCAAGATTTTTCTTTATACTCTGATTTTTCATTTGAAATGAATCTCTTTTTAATTTTGTTTAGTAGAATCAATAGGTGTAAATGTGTTCACAACATTTTTTTTCCCTATAGAATCTTTAGGCGTAGTTTCAATAGCGCTAGCTTCCGTCATTCCGCCTAATTTTGCATATTGATCTCGTAAGCTAATATTTAGAACTCTCGTTTCTAAATCTATTCTTGTAATTTTTTTTCTAAGGTATCTTTCGATCATTAGACTGGCAATAGGACCCGCAATTGTTGCTCCAAATCCACCATTTTCTACTAAAATGGCTATTGCAATTTTTGGATTATCCTTTGGCGCAAAAGCTACAAAAATAGAGTGATCCTTAAGCTGAACTCTTTTCCCTCCAATTTTAGCAAAATTTTCTGCTGTACCTGTTTTACCAGCAATGTCAATTCCTTCTACTCGCAATGAACTGGCGGTACCCATGTTGTACACGTCAAATAAACCTTGAATCATAGGTTTAAAATACTTTTTATCAATGGTCGTCTGATGTTTCACTTTAAATTTAGGGTCAATAGCAGTGCCTTTAATTTTCTTGATGATGTGGGGAGTATAGTAGTAACCTTCATTAGCAACCGTCGCCATCATATTGGCTAGTTGTATTGGTGTCATTAAGACTTCTCCTTGTCCGATTGAATTTGATATAATGGTCGTGCTTCTCCAGCCTCCGTTAGGATAGATTTTTTTATAAGTTTTTGAATCCGGAACATTCCCTCTTTTTCCTGTGGGTAGATCATAACCCATAAAATCACCCAGTCCAAAGCTTTTTACGTGATTGCTCCAAACATCAACGGCATAAGATGGTTTTGCATATTTATTAATAGTCCTCATGTAGACATTAGCAAAATAGGTGTTACAGGAAGCGTATATCCCATTATTCAATTTGTGCGGTCCAAAACCGTGACATTTCATAAATCGTCCTCTTGCATAACTAAATCCATGATGGCACATAAAAGTGGTTTGTTCGTCTACAACACCTTCTTGTAAACCAATTAAACCAGTTAATATCTTAAAAGGAGAACCGGGAGGGTACTCTGCTAAAAGACTTCTGTCATAAAGTGGTTTTGCAATCGAGTCGTAATATAATAAGGTGTAATTTTTAGAGCGTTGTCTACCAACCAGAATAGATGGGTCATAAGATGGGGCGGTGACAAGGGCTAGAATCTCGCCCGTTTTAGGTTCGATCGCTACAATCCCCCCTCTTTTATTAATCATTAATTGCTCTCCATACTTTTGTAGTTCAGCATCAAGTGTAAGATTTATGTCTTCTCCTTGTACTGCAATAGTATCATATTTCCCGTCTTTATAAGAACCTATTTCTCTGTTGTATTTGTCTTTTTGAAAATATTTAACCCCTTTTATTCCTCGTAGGATTTCTTCATAACTTTCTTCAACACCTTGGCGGCCTATCAAATCCCCACTGTTATAGTACGGGTTTTTAGCAATTAATCGTTCGTTAACTTGAGTGATAGACCCAAAACATTTGCTCCAAAATCCACTTCATAATCACGAAGCGAACGTTTTTGAAAGTAGAAACCTGGGAATTTTCGTATTTTTTCTTGAAATGCAGCAAACTCACTCTTGTTTAATTGAGATAAAAAAACGGAAGGAAGGCGTGGGCTGTACACTTTAGCTTTAGCTATTTTTTTAATATAGTCCTCTTTTGTAATATTTAATAACTGGCAAAACTCTAAAGTGTCGATTTTTTTTAACTCTCTTGGTATTACCATAATATCATACGACGCTTGATTAGATACTAACAACTTCCCATATCGATCAAAAATATAACCTCTTTCGGGATAGTCGTATTTTATTTTAATGGCGTTATTATCTGATTTTAATTTGAAGCTGTCATTGATAACCTGCAAATAAAATATGCGAATCAGCAGCAATAATGCTGCGACGATAATTAAGGAAGGCAGCAGGAGTTTTCTCATCTTTTGTTAGGCTTGATTAGGTATATTATTATGATACAGCTAATGATAGTAAACACGGTACTTAATAATGTTCGAATTAGGATGTCCCAGAAGAAACTGACCTGAAACGCTTCTAATATAAATAAGGTGAAATGATGAACTATTACTGAAATTAATATAAAAGAGAACCGCTCAGGGGTTAAAACATCATTCAATTTTATCGTTTGGTATTCGTAACTAATTCCAAAGGAAAATTTAAATATAGAAGGCCTGAGATAAGCTAAGGTCAGACAGGAAGCAGCGTGCACACCTCCTGAATTAGAAAACACATCCATGGTGAGGCCTAATAGAAAACTGGCTAGTAAAAGCCCAGCTCTATTTCCATTAACAGGGTATAAAATAATAAACAACATGTAAGGTAGGGGCATTATAAACCCTAAAAAATTCATATTGTTAAAAATAACAATCTGGACGGCCAATAATAAAATAAACCGAAAAATATTGACTAACAAAGTGCTATTCATCTTTCTCTCTTTTTTCTAAATTATTAAGTTCATCTCGGTATTTGCTTTTTATAATATATACGTGACCTAAATTAGTCATGTCGTTAAATAGCTTAACAGTTATTGTATAATAATGAGTTTGGTCATCGATTTCTACTTTATCAATTGTTCCAATGTTGATGTTTTCGGGAAAAATAACGGATTGTCCTCCGGTTACGATAGTATCTCCTTTTCTAATAGCTGCTAATCTTGGGACATCTATCAATTGAACAAAACCAGTACTTTTTCCGTTCCAAATTAAAGAGCCAAAATGATTTGATTTTTTAATTTTAGCATTTATTCGAGATTTGACATTCAAAATACTGATAACAGTGGAATATCTAGGAGAAGTATTGTCTATAATTCCTACTAATCCTAAATTATTGATTACTCCCATATCCGATTTTACACCTTGTAAGGCACCGGAATTTAATGTGAGGTAGTTTTCGTGAACATTATAGGAGTTATGAATCACTTTAGAAACCACAATGTCGTAAGGCTGTGTTTCCTTTGTTTTTTCTAATTCTGTAATCGAAATAGAGTCGGTAGCGGCAAATAAGACACTTTTTAGCCTGGCATTTTCAATTGCCAAAGCGTCATTTTGAGTTTTTAAATTCAAATATTCGCTCACATTATTGATCTTTTCATAGACTCCGCCGCTTAAATAATTAGCGGAGCTTATTATTTTACTTCTATGGTAGGAGTGAGCTTGTATCGTAAGCAAAAACGAAATGCATAATAACAGCAAAAACAGTATTCTAGTACTGTTTTTGAATATAAAATTAAATATTTGCTGCATTCTCTTGTTTAATTATTTTGTTTCAGGATTTGCTTCTAAACGGAATTCTTCAACATCTTATTTTATTAAGATACTTTTAAATTTCGAAAGGTTTTTAAGCGCCATTCCTGTTCCTCGAACTACTGCTCTTAATGGATCTTCTGCAATGTAAACAGGTAAATCTGTTTTTTGAGAAATTCGTTTGTCTAGTCCACGTAACATAGAACCACCACCGGCAAGGTAAATACCTGTATTGTAGATGTCTGCTGCTAATTCCGGAGGAGTTTGAGACAAAGTTTCCATAACTGCGTCCTCAATTCTTTGAATTGATTTGTCTAACGCTTTAGCGATTTCTCTATAAGAAACCTCTACTTGTTTTGGTTTACCGGTAAGTAAATCTCTTCCTTGAACAGACATGTCTTCTGGAGGAGTTTCTAAGTCCTCAATAGCGGCTCCAATTTGGATTTTTATTTTTTCAGCTGTACTTTCTCCAACAAATAAGTTGTGTTGAGTACGCATGTAATATACTATGTCATTTGTGAAAACATCACCAGCAATTTTCACTGATTTGTCGCATACAATACCGCCAAGTGCAATTACAGCAATTTCAGTTGTACCTCCACCTATATCTACAATCATGTTTCCTTTTGGTTGCATTATATCGATACCGATACCAATTGCTGCAGCCATAGGTTCATGAATTAAGTAAACTTCTTTACCATTTACTCTTTCACAAGATTCTTTTACCGCTCTCATTTCAACTTCTGTAATTCCAGAAGGAATACATACCACCATTCGTAAAGCAGGTGTGAACATTCTTTTTTTCAATGCTGGTATGCTTTTTATGAACATACTAATCATTTTTTCTGAAGCATCAAAATCAGCAATCACACCATCTTTCAAAGGTCTTATTGTCTTAATGTTTTCATGTGTTTTACCCTGCATCAAGTTGGCTTCTTTACCAACAGCAATGATTTTACCAGAGATCCTGTCTCTAGCAACTATTGATGGGCTGTCAATTACGACTTTATCATTATGTATGATTAAAGTGTTAGCGGTACCAAGGTCTATCGCAATATCCTCGGTCATGAAATCAAAAAATCCCATAAGTTTTTCAGGGGTTTAAAAAGTTAAAAATTAGGAGCGTACAAAGTTAAACAAATTAATGCTTAAAATGACGTGTTCCTGTAAATACCATTGCAAGTTTATTCTCATTACAATAGTCGATGCTTAATTGATCTTTTATCGATCCTCCTGGCTGAATGACAGCTGTTATGCCAGCGTCTTTTGCAAGTGCTACACAATCTGGAAAAGGGAAGAAAGCGTCGCTAGCCATTACGGCTCCGTTTAAGTCAAAACCAAAAGTTTTTGCTTTTTCAATTGCTTGAAGCAAGGCATCAACTCTTGAAGTTTGCCCTGTTCCTGATGAAATGAGTGTTCCGTTCTTTGCAAAAACAATAGTGTTAGATTTTGTGTTTTTACAAATTTTAGAGGCAAATATTAAATCTTGAATTTCCTTTTCTGTGGGACTAGTTATAGTAACGGTTCTAAGATCTTCTTTATTGTCGGTAATGTTATTTCTTTCTTGAATTAAAAGTCCGTTCAAACAAGATCTTACTTGTTTTTGCGGTAAGTCTATTTCGTTTTGAATTAAAATAATTCTATTCTTCTTTTCTTGTAAAACGGCAATTGCGTCAGCATCATATGAAGGAGCAATTACTACTTCGCAAAACAATTTATTTATTTCAGTTGCCGTAGCGACGTCTATTTTTGTATTTGCAATTAAGACACCACCAAATGCTGATGTTGGGTCACAAGCTAAAGAGGCATTGTAAGCATCGCTTATTGTATCTCTTGTAGCTAGGCCACAAGCATTATTGTGTTTTAATACGGCAAAAGTAGGTTTGTCAGTTTTGAACTCAGCAATCAAATTAACTGCGGCATCTACATCTAATAAATTGTTGTATGATAATTCTTTCCCGTGTAGTTTGTTAAACATAGCGTCAAAATCACCAAAGAAGAATCCTTTTTGATGAGGATTTTCTCCATATCTTAATATCTGACCATCTGCGATACTTGCTTTGAAAATAGTTTCATCAGTATTGAAATAGTTAAAGATAGCAGTGTCATAATGAGAAGAAACATGAAAAGCTTTTGTTGCCAATAATTTTCTGTCGGCAATAGTTGTCGCTCCATTTTGATCTGTTATTAAGTCTAAAAGTGTACTATATTCTTCAACTGATGCAATTATAACGGTATCCTTGAAGTTTTTTGCAGCAGCACGAATTAAAGAAATTCCACCAATGTCTATTTTTTCAATAATATCACTTTCACTTGCTCCAGAAGCAACTGTTTTTTCAAAAGGGTACAAATCAACAATTACTAAATCGATTTGGGGAATATTAAACTCCTCCATTTGTTGAACATCACTTTCATTATCTTGACGGTTTAAGATACCACCAAAAACTTTTGGGTGTAATGTCTTTACTCTTCCACCTAGGATCGAAGGGTAAGAAGTTACATCTTCAACAGGTACTACTGGAATACCTAAGTTTTTTATAAAATCTTCAGTTCCACCTGTAGAATATAAAATCACATTCTGAGAATGTAGTTTTCTAACTATAGGTTCTAAACCTTCTTTTGAAAATACTGAAATTAATGCTGATTGAATCGTTTTAGCTGTGCTCATTATGTAGTTATAGTTATAAAGTGCAAAAATAGTTAATTTTTGATTATAAATTTATATGAAGTGTTGTAACATTGTCTTAAAAAATCAGACCAACTTGAAGTATCCTTTATTATTTGGTTTTTGAATAATATTTTAAGATTTTTACAATAACAGAAAAAAGTGTTTATGCTAGTATATCTCCGATTATTGAAAGAAAGTTTTGCTTTTGCAATGAATGCATTGCGAAGTAATATGTTGCGAACTTTGCTTTCATTGCTGGGAGTGACTATCGGGATTTTTTCAATTATAGCGGTGCTTGCTGCTGTGGATTCATTGGACAGAAAGATCTCTAAAGATTTAAGTGGTTTAGATAAAAATACGATTTATTTAATGAAATTCTCTTTTGGGCCTTCTGAAATTCCCAAATGGAAAAGAGAGCAGTTTCCTAATATTAAGTATGATGAATATACCTATATGAAAGGTGCTATGACTAATACGGATCAATTGGGTTATCAAATTTTCACTAAACGGGAATCTATAAAATACGATTCAAACACAGTAAGTGACGTTAATATGGTGCCGGTATCCTATGAATTTATAGATATTCAAGGGTTAGAGTTTGATAAAGGAAGGTTTTATAATGAGTCAGAAGCAAATTCAGGTTCGAAAGTTATTGTTTTAGGAAGTGAAATTGCAAAATCACTTTTTGATGAATTAGAGCCAATTGGTAAGAACGTCAGAGTGTACGGTCAACGTTTTACTGTAATTGGAGTGTTAAAGAAACAAGGCGCAGGTCTGTTTGGAGACAGTGACGATACTTCTGCTTTTATTCCAGTTAATTTTCTTAGACAGTTGTATGGAGATAACAATGAATCTTTAGTAAATGTAATTATTCTAAAACCCAATAAAGGGGTTGATATGGGTGCTTATAAGTCTGAAATTTCTCAAAAACTTAGAAGCTACAGAGGTGTGAAAGCTGGTGAAATAGATAATTTTTTTATAAATGTATTCTCTGGTTTTACAGATTTAATTGATGGGATTATATTGAATATGAAATTTGGAGGATGGATGATTAGTGGGTTTTCTCTTTTAGTTGGAGGATTTGGAATTGCAAATATCATGTTTGTTTCAGTAAAGGAACGCACGAATCTAATAGGAATTCAAAAATCATTAGGAGCCAAAAACCGTTTTATCTTATTCCAATTTTTATTCGAAGCTGTTATATTGTCTGTCATTGGCGGGGTTATCGGATTGTTTTTAGTGTGGATTATTGCTTTAATATTAACCAATGTGTTAGATTTCGAATTTGTTTTAGGGATGGGTAATATTCTTTTGGGAACATTATTGGCAGGGTTAATTGGTTTAATTTCCGGAATATTGCCTGCGATTACTGCTTCAAAATTAGATCCTGTTGAAGCAATTAGAACAGGTATGTAAGCCGGTTTATTGCTAGTTGCTGCTGTGCTGTGTGAAAAAGAGTGGTATTGTTAATTCATTTATTTGGGTACGGAATCAGGAGACATTCGCACAATATTTTAATGTGTTCGGTTTGGTAGTAGTAGACTTCTTGTTTTTTATTGCAGCTTAGAAATAAATACGACCAATAAAAATATTCCAGTTTTCGTAAACATAAATTTAAAATATAAGCATGAAAAAAGGCGCAAATTATATTTGCGCCTTTAGTATTTTTTGGATAGTTATACTATCTAATATCATTATTTTGAATCAAATCGATATACAAGTTGATCTTGTCTTTCAATTCTTTTCTTGGCGTGATAAAGTCTAAGAAACCATGCTCTAAAAGAAATTCAGCAGTTTGGAAACCTTCAGGTAAATCTTTACCCGTAGTATCTCTTACAACTCTTGGTCCTGCGAATCCAATTAAGGCACCTGGTTCAGAAATGTTAATATCTCCTAACATGGCATATGATGCAGTTGTTCCTCCTGTTGTAGGATCTGTACATAAAGAGATGTAAGGTATTTTTTCCTCAGCAAGCTGGGCAAGTTTTACCGATGTTTTTGCTAATTGCATTAAAGAATAAGCAGCTTCCATCATTCTCGCTCCGCCTGATTTAGAGATCATTATAAATGGGATTTTGTTTTTGATAGAGTGATTAATCCCTCTTGAGATTTTTTCACCTACAACCGCTCCCATTGATCCACCAATAAAGGCAAAATCCATACAGCAAATTACTACGTCTCTACCTTTGGATTTTCCAACTCCAGTACGTACCGCATCTTTAAGTTTGGTTTTCTCCATAACATCTTTTAATCGGTCTGCATATTTCTTTGTATCAACAAAGTGCAAAGGGTCTTTAGACGTTAAGTTTTTATCTAATTCAACAAATTCATTATTGTCAAATAAGATTTCAAAATAGGTGCTACTACCAATTCTAACATGAAAACCATCTTCTGGACTTACAAATAAATTGCGTTCCAACTCATCGGCATCAATAATTTTTCCTGTAGGAGATTTGTACCAAAGACCTTTAGGAACATCCATTTTGTCTTCAGTCGCAGTTGTAATTCCTTTTTCTTTTCTTTTAAACCAAGCCATATTTAATAGTTATGAGTTATGAGTTAAAAGTTATGAGTTATAAAATAGAAAGAATACTTCTACTTTATAACTCATAATTCTTAATTTTATAGTGTATTCACGTTGTTCAAGTCGGCAAATGCTTGCTCTAATCTTGCGTTGAAAGTCATTTCGCTTTCACGAATCCATTTTCTTGGGTCGTAATATTTTTTGTTTGGAATATCAGCACCATCTGGGTTACCAATTTGAGTTTTCAAATAATCAATATTTTTAACCATATAGTCACGGATACCTTCAGTAAATGCAAATTGCAAGTCGGTATCGATGTTCATTTTGATAACTCCGTAGCTAATTCCTTCTCTGATTTCTTCTAGTGTAGAACCTGATCCACCGTGGAAAACAAAATCAACAGGATTGTTTCCTGTGTTGAATTTCTTTTGAACGAAATCTTGAGAGTTTTTCAAAATTTTCGGAGTCAATTTTACATTACCTGGTTTGTAAACACCATGTACGTTTCCAAAAGCAGCAGCAATAGTAAATCTTGGGCTTATTTTAGATAATTCTTCGTAAGCATAAGCTACTTCTTCTGGTTGAGTATATAATTTAGAGCTGTCTACATCTGAGTTGTCAACACCATCTTCTTCACCACCTGTAATTCCAAGTTCGATTTCAAGAGTCATTCCCATTTTACTCATTCTAGCTAAGTATCCTTTGCAGATCTCAATGTTCTCTTCGATTGGCTCTTCAGACAAGTCAATCATATGTGAGCTGTATAATGGTTTTCCAGTTGCTGCAAAATGTTCTTCTGAAGCATCTAATAATCCGTCAATCCAAGGTAAAAGTTTTTTTGCACAGTGGTCAGTATGTAGTATTACTGTAGCTCCATATGCTTCAGCCAATGCATGTACGTGTTTTGCACCAGCAATACCTCCAGCTATAGCTGATTTTTCATTTGCATTAGAAAGTCCTTTTCCAGCATTAAATTGTGCTCCTCCGTTAGAAAATTGAATAATAACAGGAGCATTTAATTTTGCTGCAGTTTCAAGAACTCCATTTATTGTACTAGAACCAGTAACATTTACTGCAGGTAGAGCAAAGCCTTTTTCTTTTGCATAATTGAAAATTTCTTGTACTTGATCTCCTGTAGCTACGCCCGGTTTGATGTTATGTCCCATTTTAATTTTTTTTAGTTGGTTTTTTTGTTTTTAGTTCAAGACTGCAAAAATAAGAATTAAATAGCATTAGAAGGGGTAATTTATTCCAAAATTTAAAACAGAGTTTGCAAAGTTGTATTCTCTAAACCATTTTTCTCCAGAATCGTTGGCCGGATTATAGGTTTTAAATCCGAAATCAAATCGTATAACAAAAAAACTTAAATCATATCTTAGTCCGAAACCAGTTCCCAAAGCAATGTCTTTTAGACTTTTAAAACCGGTGAAAGTGGACTTTTCATCAGTCACGTTATCGTAAACATTCCAAATATTACCTGCATCAGCAAAAAAAGCTCCTTTTAATTCTCCCAAAATTTTAAATCGAAATTCAGCGCTCAATGCAATTTTCATATTTGCTTCGTTAAAATCGTCTTTTGCTCCACTGCTTCCAGGTCCTAAACTATAAGGTTGCCAAGCTCGGTTGTCATTTGAGCCACCAGAAAAATAACTTCTAGAAAACGGAATGTAATCAGAGTTGCCAAAAGGAATTGCTATCCCAAAGAAGCTTCTGACAGCAAGTACTTTCTCC